>Ga0214473_10001922_pt1 | contig 26363 bp, 12 predicted proteins | sample RVTome_7_FD_203509 | JGI IMG/M metagenome (GOLD analysis project Ga0214473, IMG submission 203509) | Soil microbial communities from uranium-contaminated site in the Upper Colorado River Basin, Wyoming, United States - RVT98D197 | ecosystem: Environmental > Terrestrial > Soil > Contaminated >...
CGAATCGGATCCCACCCAGCAAGCGGCGAAGGTCAAGGCGGTCCAATTGGAACTGCGCCGGAAGCTGGCCGAGCTCGACGAGCGCTACGCTTGCCGCCTGGACCTGACCCCGCTGGCCCTGGCGCGAACGGACTGCCCAGCCTTGGCAATGCGCTGCCACGTGCTCCGCCGCTGCGCCGCCAGAATGATCACCGTTTTCTGGAACCCCCTGAGCAAGGAGCTGGAGCCGCTTTGCTGCAGCCGCTGCGGCGTCAGCACCTTCAGCCTCGCTTTCTCGGATGACAAGGTGGCCACCCTCTGCACTTCCTGTCAACGATAATGCCCATTCCGGGAGGCCGCCCAGCGGCAGGCAGTTCAATGTCAGGTTGCCGTGTGAACGCCGGATGAAATCCGTAGCGCGTGGCGGTCGAAAACCGTAGCGCCTGAGGATGAAGAGTCCTCCTTACCTGCTCCTTTCGAGAAGATCGAGTTTTTGTGTTTCTCAGAATGTTGTGGCATCCCGTTCACGGCTGTCGTAGGATGCTGCCGTTCAGGCGGAGGACAGGGCTCTGCTCGGAAACGACCTGAGCGCCGCGTGTTCGTCCGAAGCTGCACGGCGGGGTCTCGTCGGAGACTCCGGGTGCTCTTTGATGGACGCCGTGCGGATCCTCGAAAGCCGTCTCCTGCTCCCTGTGCAGCTTTGGACTTCAAAGCGATAAATCCCAGGGGGTTTGGGGGATGTGTCCGAGAAGTCTTGGTGATCTTGTTGGATGAAAGGTTCCAACCTGGGAATGACGAGGTAGTGTCAATTCCTGTGGAAATTCCTCGGAGCATCGTGAGTTCCTTCACGTTGCGTGAGCCTTCCGCTTCTTGCCCGCCGCCGGCAGGGGGATCGTGCCGCACAGGTGCGCGAATTTCATCCGGCGCTAGTTCTGTTGCAGACGCAGCAGCACCTCGTAGACCAGGTACACGTCGCTCTTGGTCTTCTTGAACCGCTTGGCCGCGTTCGTCCGCAACCGCACCGAGGCGAACGGAGACTCGAACACGATCGTGGTTGGCAGGTGCGACCCATGAGCGTCGGGGAACTGATAGAACGTCAGGCAGCGGTGCAGGTCATCCTCCAGGCATTTGGCTGCTCGCTCATAGCCCGCGGTCCGTAGATCGCCGGCCACGCTCGCCGCCAGCTTCCGCGCCGCGGACTCACGGTCCGCCTGCCAAACCGCCCGCAGCCGCTTGGTGTACTCCGGGCGCTCCTTCACCGGCAGTTTGTCGATCACGTTCATGGGTTTGTGGTTCGTACACCGCTGCTGCGCCGACCGGGGACTCTGTTCGTTCACCGCCGCCCACAGCCCCAGGTTCCCGTCCGCGATGCAACAGGCGGGCTCGTGCAAGCCGCGTTTGCGGAAGTCCCGAAGTAGATCGCCCCAGCTCTCGGCGCTTTCGCGATAGCCCTCCCATAAGTCAATCAGGTGCTTCTGTCCTTCGCGGTCCGCTCCGATCAGCATCATAATCCGTAATCTGATCCGACGGATGTGCCGGCGGAACCTGCTCTGGGGCGTACCACGCATTCACTCGGAACTCGTCCTGCTCGGCTACGACGTTGCCGAGTCGACCGTGGACAAGTACAGAATCCGTCGTCGCAAACCGCCTTCGCCAACCTGGCGAGCCTTCTTGGATAACCATGTTCGAGATATCGTCGCGATCGACTTCTTCACCGTCCCCACCGCGACGTTTCGCATACTCTTCACCTTCGTCGTCCTGCGTCACGACCGGCGGAATGTCGCGCACTTCAACGTCACCGCCGGTCCCACGGCTGAATGGACGGCGCAACAAGTCGTCGAGGCCTTTCCGTTCGACCAGGCCCCGCGGTTCTTGATCCGCGATCGCGATGGGGTCTACGGTCGGGCGTTCCGAGATCGCATCAAGCACATGGGCATCGAGGAAGTCATTACTGCACCGCGCTCGCCCTGGCAGAATCCCTATGGCGAACGCCACGTCGGTTCGATCCGTCGAGAGTGCCTCGATCATGTGATCGTCCTCAATGAGCGCCATCTCATACGCATCCTGCGATCGTACTTCGACTACTACCTGAAGGCGCGCACGCACCTGTCCGGGGGACGAAACACACCGATCGAGCGTGACGGCGAGCCGCCTTATCGCGGCCGGGTGATGGCGCTTCCCCAGGTAGGCGGACCGCATCATCGGTATCGTCGTGCCGCCCGAGTTCGAGCTCTCCGTTCGCGTTTCGGTTGGGCTCGACGCGTGCGGTCCGCGCCCATGCAGAAAAGCAGCGTCTTTCGCGCCTGGAGGCCGTCTTGCGGATTCCCTCCGTCCACGACCTATCGTTGGGCAACGTCGGCCTAACCTGCTCCGACGACCGCGGATGGCATGTTCAGGATGGACAGGTCCGGACACGCCCCTCCAGCGATCGAGAGTTGACTCGCGGAATTGACAAGCCGATGGGTGTCGTGCAATTTGAACATGGAAGATTCATGATGCACGGGGGCGAACGATGATCGCAAGGCATTTGACCAAGGCGTTGAAGGACGCGGCCCGCGATTTTCCCGTTGTAACGGTCACCGGACCGCGCCAATCCGGCAAGACCACGCTCGTACAGGCCACCTTTCCCCGCCATCGCTACGCGTCGCTCGAGGACCCCGATTCGCGAGCGTTCGCGACCGACGATCCCCGCGGATACCTGAATCAGTTTCGAGGCAACGTGATTCTCGATGAAGTTCAGCGCGTGCCCGACCTGTTCTCGTACATCCAGGGAATCGTGGATCGCGCGGATCGGCCGGGGCAGTTCATTCTTTCCGGTTCTCAGAACTTCCTGCTGCTTCATCGGGTCAGCCAATCGCTCGCCGGGCGGTGCGCGGTCCTTCGGCTGCTTCCGTTCAGTCGAGCCGAACTCGTGGGCCGACCGATCAGGGATGTCGCGAAGCTGAGATCCATTCGCCGACCCGCTGCGTCGAAGGGACCGGTAGGCTCGGAGGACCTTTTCAAGGCACTCTTCGCAGGCGGATATCCTCGGATTCACGACAAAGGCCTTGAGCCGCAGCGTTGGCTGGCGAACTACTATCAGACCTACTTGGAGCGCGACGTGCGCGAACTGCTCAACGTCGGGGACCTCGAGGGTTTCGGTCGGTTTGTTCGGCTCTGCGCAGGCCGGAGAGGCCAGTGGCTGAACGCGTCGGCACTGGCCTCCGACGCCGGTGTTTCGCACACCACCGTGCGGCGCTGGCTGTCGATTCTGGAAGCGAGTTTCGTCGTGTATCTGCTACGCCCCCATCATCGCAACTTCAACAAGCGCCTGGTCAAGTCACCGAAACTCTACTTTCTCGACACCGGGCTGCTGTGCTACCTGCTGCGGATTCAAGGTGCCGCAGATCTGGTCTCCCACGCGGCTCGCGGTGCGATCTTCGAGACCTGGGTCGTGTCCGAAGCGCTGAAGAACGTCTACAACCGAGGCGTCGAACCGGACCTGTACTTTTGGCGAGACTCGGCCGGGCACGAGATCGATCTCTTGATCGACCGGGGCGCGACACAGATCCCGATCGAGGTCAAGTCCGGCCAAACCGTCGTATCCGACTTCTTTGCGAACCTCGACTACTGGCGAACGCTGGCGGGACGGCCCGACGGTGTCGCAAGTCTGGTTTACGGCGGCGACAGTTCCTACAGGCGGCACGGCGCATCGGTGGTCTCGTGGTTCGATTGGGCATGACACCAAGATTGGGGTCGTGCCTCGGTCTGTGTATTCGCTGCCATCAGTGCTCGGCGCCGGCGTCACTCCACGCGTCACTTTTTAGTCGGTTGGCTATGGTTGAGGGGTGGGCACTGAGTCGTGACCCAACACGCGCCCCGTTTTTTACGCCCCCAAACAGCCATAAGTCACACTGCCACAGTAACTTGGGCGCCGAAAGGGATCTTCCCATCTGGACGTCGCCGGTTCGAATCCGGTGGCCCGCTGTCTGTCACTCCTGGTGCAGTAACGAGTTACGGCGACCTTACCAAGCGTCACAGTCTGCCACCGATGTGGTAGTCTACCACTTTCCCGGCGTCGAACTTACACGCGAACCGACTTTGGAAGCGTCTCAGGGCCGGTTTCGCCTGAGAATCCGGCGATGTCAAGCCGCTATGGCTGGACATCATGCGTTGGTCACTCCAAGGCGGAGGCGGATGCGATCGCAACGGTACCAGGAAACAACAACCCGCAGCGCAGCTTCCCGTGATAATGAACGGCGGTCAACCTCGGCGGTTTATCTGGCTGGTGATGGTGCGGTCCTGTGGTTCTCAGCCAGCGTAAACGCCTTCCGTGGTGGTGACGACGCAGATACAACGGCGGATGAACGCGGGCGACGGATGCGCAGTAGGCTCGACAAAAAGCCAGTGTATACGCCGAGGCAAGGACAGTTCCTCGCGTTCGTTCACTATTACACCAAGCTCAACGGGCGTCCGCCCGCCGAGGACGACATGGCATACTACTTCAAGATCACGCCCCCCGCGGCGCACCGAATGGTCGTGGCCCTCGAACAGCGTGGGTTGATCGAACGTGTTTCCGGCCAGGCTCGCTCGATCCGACTTCTGCTGGCCCGAAAGGAACTTCCCGATCTGGTCTGAGCGATGGTCTAGTCCGGCTCTTGCGCCGTCGTACGGCTGGCCCCGGACAGCGCATCGACGCGCCACAGCTCGGGCGCTCCCTCGGTCGCGGTTACCTTCATCCCGGATGCGCTGCCCCTTAATCCGCGTGGGCGTCACAGCCTCGTCGATCAGCACGGAATCAGCCTCGTCGACCCATGCGAAGTCGAGACCACGAAGCTCGGGAATCTGGTACACGCTCCTGCCACCGGCGATCTTCTCCAACCGCACGCGCGGAAGATGCCTCCGCGTCCTGCGCGTAATCTGGTCGCGGAGCAAGTCATCGAATGACCGACCCGTTGCAATTTTCATCGGAACCAAACGCCGGCTCGCGTGTCAAAGAGGCGTGCCTATAATTCGCGATGACTGGGGCGGGCCCCAGTCCAGCTCGACCGTTCGGTCCGGCGGGAAAAGCGTACGGCCCGCGAATGAGGTATCCCTATCGTGTGCACTTCTACCGTCCGATGGTCCATCTTGTTGTTCTCGGGTTTGATCCTCCCCTGGCACGCGGCGCCCGGTCGCGCAGGCGACGGACCGCCGGACCAAGCCCGACCCAGCGATCCTGAGCCACTTCGAGAGAAGACCGTCTACATCCCCTACGACAAGCTTCGCGAAGTCTTCGAACGCGAGGGTCGTGGCGTCTTTCTGCCGTACGAGGAGTTCCAGGAACTCTGGCGGGCGGCCGCGGAACGGACCCGGAAACCGCCGGACCTGAGGCCGCCGATCGAAGCACTCCTCTCCGAGGTTTCCAGCGACGCGACGGTCTCGCGCGACGTGGTCCAGGTGCACGCTACGGTGAGCATCGAGGTGTTGACGGAGGGTTGGCACCAGATTCCGCTGCGTCTTTCCGACGCCGCCGTCACCTCCGCGGTGATCGCCGGCCAACCGGCGCGACTGGTGATGGGACCCGACGGCGGGCATCGCCTGCTCATCGAGAAAAAGTCCAAGGAACCGGAGCGGATCGAGCTGGCCCTGGAGTACGCCAAGGCGTTCGCCAAGTCGCCGGGTCGGAACAGCGTTTCGTTCGATGCCCCGCAGGCCCCGGTGAATCGCTGGCGGATGCGGATTCCCGAAGCCGGGGTGAAGATCGACATCCATCCGTTGATCGCCGCCACGCAGGTGGTGACCGACGGCGCCGCGCCCGCCGGGAAGAACGAGACGGAGGTGCTGGCGTTCGTCGGGGCGGCGCCTTCCGTGCGAATTGATTGGACTCCGCGTGCCGAGGGGGCCACCGGCCTGACCGCGTTGGTGAGCGTCCAGACGGTCCAGCGGATGTGGATTCACGAGGGCGTGCTTCGCTCGAACGTGCAGCTTACCTATGACATCCGTCGTGGCGCGCTTGAGCGGTTGATCGTAGCGGTCCCCGCCGATCAGAAGGTCGTCAACGTTTTCGACGCCAACATCCGCCAGTGGTCCGTGGAGGCGGCCGAGGACGGGCAGCGAATCAACGCCGAACTGTTCGAGCCGAGCCGGGGAACGCAGGAGATGGCCGTGGAACTCGAGCGGTTCAGCGAGTTCAGCGACGCCGACGAGCTTAAGGCGCCGGTGGTCCACGCCGTGGGCGTGGGACGCCAACAGGGCGTGGTGGGAATCGGCGTCGCCGAAGGGTTGCGAGCGGAGCCGATCCGGTGGACCGGACTTCTCCAGATGGATGCCGCTGAAATGCCCCAGCCGCCGGCGGGAGGTGCGGCGGCGGGACCGTGGGCGCTCAGCTATCGATTCGCTGCCGTGCCTTACGATCTCGCGCTCCGTGTGGAGAAGATCGAAGCTCGAATTACCGTCGACGCGTTCGCAGACGTGCGACTCGAACCCCAGGAGATGGTCAGCGAACTTCAGGCGATCTACATGATCGAGAAGGCCGGGGTCTTTGCCCTGGAGTTCGAGCTGCCGGCAGGGTACGCGCTGGGCAGCGCCCACGGATTCTCCGCCGCCGGAGTGGAATCCGCCGCGGTGGAGAGCCAGCAGGTGTCGGCGGACGACAAGGCCCGGCTGACGGTCAACCTCTCGCGCCGAGCCTTCGGACGTGTCGGCTGCGCGGTCACTGTGCACCGCGCCGTCGATGAACCCGACCTGCGCACTCCAACGGGAAGAACCGTGGAGCTATCGGTCGCCGTTCCGCGGGCCGTCGGTCCCTTTCTTGAACGGACCGCCGGTCGATTGATTCTTCGTACGCCCGAGAGCCTGCGGGTCAGCCCTTTGAAGGTCGAAGGGCTGCGCTCCATCTCGGTGGCGGAAGCGCTCGCCGACAGCAGCGACGCCGCGAAGGCGGCCCCCGCCGAAGGAGCGTTGGCGTTCTCATTCGCCGATGAACCAGTTTTGCTGGCGCTTCAGGTCGAGCGTCGCAAGCCCTACGTCACGGCGCGACAATTCCTGCTCGCCAAGATCGAATCCGGGGTCGTGAAATACGAGGCGACTTTCCTGTATGACATCCGCTACAGCGACGTCGAGTCGCTTCGGATCGACCTGCCTCGCGAGCTGGTTGGTCGCATTCACTGCGATACGAAAAGCGTTCGGGAATCGGTGGTGGAGCCGACACCGGAGGATTCGGAGGAAGGCTATGCCGCCCTGCGCCTTCGCGGCGAGGCGAAGTTCACTCGTGACGCCACCGTCAAGTTCTCCTGGGAAACCAAGCTCGGATCGCTCGAAGTGGGCGAAAGCCGGGACATCGTGGTGCCCCGTCTGAAGCCCATGGATGTGGACCGGGCGTGGGGACAAATCGTGTTGGCCAAGGCCGAGACCATCGATATCCGTCCCTCCGGGGCCGCGGCCTCTCCCACACCGACCGGACTTCGCCCCATCGACCCGCGGCACGACTTGATGGACGGTACGGCGGGGCTGGGCGCGGGCGAGGCGGCGCGGGCGTTCGAGTTTCACGACGATTGGGCGCTGGGGGTCACCGCGACGCGCTACCAGCTCGAGGAGGTCAAGCGGACCAGTATCGAACGGGCGTCGCTTCGGATGGTCGTGACCCGCGGCGACCGACTCTCCGTGCAGGCTCTCTATCGCCTCCGCAGCGCTCATCAACGCCTCGCCCTGCAACTGCCCCCGGCCGTCGCCTTCGACACCGATCCGGTGAGGATCAACGGCCGACCGGTCTCACTCGAACGGGGAAAGACCGACGAGTTTTTCGTGCCCCTGAAGGGGCAGGATCCCGACTCGCCGTTGGTGCTCGAGGTCCGCTACACCCTGCCCCAAGGCGGCACACGCTTGGGCTTTCCTGCGTTCCCCTCCGAGCCGGCGGTGCAGAAGGTGTATTTGACGGCCTACCTGCCGCCCGAGCGCGTGTTCCTCGGCTCGATGGGTCCATGGACCGATGAGCAGCGTTGGGACTGGCGCGGCGGTTGGCAGGGATTCACGCCCACGACGAAGACGCACGATGCGGCGTTGGCCACATGGGTCACCGAGGGCGTGTCGCTTCCGGCCAGCCCGACAGAGAGCTTCCAGGTCGACGGGCGTCCGTATCTGTTCTCCGCCTTGCAGCCCGCCGCGCCACCCGAGGGAATGCTCTCCCTGGTCACCATCGACGAAGATTGGTGGAACGCGATTGTCGTCGCTGTGCTGCTCGTCGGCGGGGTGGTCCTCCTGCGCGTGGCCAGCGGGACCCGCCTCATCGCCGTGGGGGCGTTTCTTTCCGGCTGCGTCCTCTGCGGCGTCTTTCTGCCTACTTTCTCCATGCAGGTCCTCGATGTCGTGACGGGCGGCGCGATTCTCGTCGTGCTGCTGGTGTGGTCGGTGCATCACCTTGTGTGGGTCCGTCCGCGCGACCCCGCGGTTCTGGCTCGAAAGCTGGCCCGCGAGGACGTTCGCCTGGCGCGGATTCACGCGCAGATGCCGCAGCCGGCCGCCGTGCCGTCCGCTCCCGGCCACGGCCAGGGAGGGCAGCATCATGACTAACCCACGCGTGTGGATGACCCTCCTGGTCGCCTTCGCTCCGGGTCTGGGCGCCGGCAGGGCATCCGCGGCATATCCCGACCCTTCGGAGAAAGTCCGCGAAATCTACGTCCCCTTCGAAGACCTCAGGCTGCTCCTCGAGGAGCAACCGGGGCGCGTTCTGTTATCCCGTGAGGAGTACGAAACGCTGCTCCAGGCTTCGCGGAAGGTCCCGGATGCGGACGCGCCGTACGCGGCGGCGGTCGTCTCCGCGGACTATGTCGTCACCGTCGGACCGGACCGAGCGGAATTCGTCGGAACCCTGATCGTGGAGGTGATGCAGCCCGGCGTGCGTGCGGTGGAGTTGGAGGTCGACCGCGTCGGCGTGCGTCGCGCGGTGCTCGATGGTCTCGCTGCGCCGATGGCGCGACACCGGCCGGACCGATTGACGCTTTTCGTGGAGGGGCAGGGTCAGCACCGCCTGGTTCTAGAGCTGACCGCTGGGGTCGAAACAACGGCGGCGCAACAGACGCTGACCTTCCGGCTCCCTACGCCTCCCGCAACCCGCATGTCCATGACCGTCCCCGGGAACGTGGAAATCAAGAGCGGTGCGGCGGTGGTCAGCCGAGTGTTCGACGAAACCGCCCAGGTGACTCGGTTCGAGATGCTGCCGCAGCCGGAGCCAGGCCGCTGGATCATGGACGAAGGCAAACAAATGTCGCGCGTTGAGCCGTCGCCGACGGCGGGCGCGGTGTCGTTGGTGATGACGCTGAACAACCGGCTTCTGCAAGCCCAACGCGCGGTGACCGCCCGCGGCGTGCTGGTCGACGAGATCACAGCCTCCTACGAGCGTCTCCATGCGACGTTTTCGATGACCGTGCTTCACCAGGCCGTCGATCACTTTCGGTTCGCCGTCCCGGATGGTTTTGACGTGACGGACGTGAAGTCACCACTGCTATCCCATTGGGCGGTTATCCCTGACGAGTCGCGGAGCATTCTGGAGGTTCGCCTGCGGGAGTCGACCACCGAGCAGGTCGTGGTCGGCGTGTCCGCACTGAAAATTCCCGGCGATCCGGCGACTTGGACGCTTCCGCGTCTTGGGCCGCTGGACGTGGTCGGCGAGGCCGCCGTCGTTGGTTTGCTCCTGGAAGACCGCCTGACGCTCCAATCCCTGACCTCGGACAAGCTGATCCCGATTGACACGAGCGTGATCACCGGCGCCCTGCCCGATATGATGTTCGGCGGCGAAGCCGGCGCGCCGCGGCTTCGCGCCGTGGCCGCCTACTATTCCCCGACGGGTTCGGAAGGATTCGACGCCAGGGGAGTGTTCCAAGAGCCCTCCGGGCGGTTTTTGGTCACCACGAATCTTCTGCTCACGCTGGGCGACAAAGAGCTTCGCGCGCAGGGCGGGTTCGCTCTGAAACCGGCGACCGAACCGCTCTTCGCCGGGGAGATCGGTGTGCCGCAGCGTTGGCACGTTTTGAGTGTGACCGACGCCGACGGCGCGGTCATGCCCTTCGACACCCTCGACGCCGCGGGAGGGGACGGAACGGCGATGATCCGCGTCGCCTTTCCGGGCGGCATCGCCCCCGGCACCCAGCGGAGCATCTACTGTCAGGCGATCCACACTCCCGCCGGCTGGCTTTCGAAGTGGGAATCGATGCGGGTCACGTTCCCCGTCTTTGCCGTGCGGGGGGCCGAGGGCGAGGTCGGCGCGATCGCCGTTCAGAGTAGCGACGAAATGGTCGCGTATCCCGAGGTGGTGGAGGGGTTGACGCCGCTGGATGATGGGGATAAGGCCGACTACGGACTTTCCGCCGCGATTGGCTCGCGCCAAGCCCCGGCCTATCGCTACGAGCGTCAGCCGTTTCAGGCGATATTCCGTGTTGAGCGAGTGGCGCCGCGCCTGACGGCCAAGACCTATTCGTTCCTTCAGTTGGATCCCCACTTGGTCTCGGCCCACTACGAGGTCGTCTTTGACGTTGATCGCGCCGAGACCGACACGCTCTTTCTCTCCCTTCCGGAAAGCACGCCTCCCGACTTATCCATCACCGGTATCGAGGGAACCACGGTTAAGGAGTACGAAAGTACGTTGGTCGGTGAACGGCGCCGATGGACGATACATCTGGCGGAACCTCGACGGAATGCCGTCCGGCTCGCGGTCGAGTTGGAGCAGCCGCTGGACTGTTCGCAGCCCATCGAGTTCGCTTTGCCGATCGTTCGCACCGAGGGTGTCGCCTATCAGTCCGGCGTCGTGGCCGTCGAAGGCAGCGCGGAACTCGACGTTGAGCCCGTGACCACCCTCCGTAAGGTGGATGTCGGCGAACTGGCGGGGGCGACGCATCGACCGCGGCGCGGCGCGGCCGGGGGTCTGGGAGTATTCGCCTACGTCGGTGACGATCCGGCCATCGGGGCCAGGATTGCGCGACGCTCCTCCTACGCACTGCCGACCGCGATCGTACAGCGGTCCGAGATGATCACCCAGGTGTCCGCGAACGGCGCCGTCCAAACCGCGGTGCGCCTGTCCCTTCGCGCGTCGGCCGCTTTTTTGGAGATCGAGCTGCCGGCAGTGTCGGAACTGTGGTCCGTGGAACTCGACGGCAAGCCCATGCAACCGCAGCGGGAAGGTAATCGCCTTCTGCTTAGCTTGCCGGCCGCGGATCGGTTGCTCGACGTGCAGATCGTTTATCAGTCGGCGGTTGACCGGGTGGGGCTGTGGGGTGACCTCGCTTTAACACCGCCGCGTTTTTCCGTTCGCGCGGAAGGAGCTGAGGCGGATCGCGTGGATGTCCCGACCGCGGATCTGCAATGGAACGTGCACCTGCCCGTCGGGTTCCGCCTCGCGGATTACTCGGGAACGGCGACCACCAAGCAGCTTCCCTCGCCCGATCCGGCCGCTTGGTCGGTTGCCAAGCTGCTGTGGCTGGGCACGGGCGGTTTCCAACCGTTCTACGGCGGCTGCTGGCCGAGCCTGAGCCGGGCGCGGGAGATGTCCCACCGTTCGATTCGACGAATTGATTCGGTCGACGAGTCGGTCCGCGATGCCATCCTCGGGTCGGGACACGTAGGAGCAAAGGAACCGGGGCCGGAGCAGGAAGCCCACTCCGGCGAAGCTCTTCCGTCTGCATCGCAGGCCCAGGTATCGCCGGCGCGGAAGGCGAGGTCGCCGTCGAAAGCGGAAGAGAAGCTCGTCCCCTTTTCCACGGCGGGGTCACCGGCCGTCCAGACTCCGAGGGATTACTGGGCGTTGGAGGGGGTCCGCAGTCTCCAAATCGAGCTGGAACAATCGGGCAACGTCGTTGCCTTCACGAGTCTGGGCGTCGACCCAATGCTGCGGCTCACGTTGGCGGATGAACGGCGCGTCACCGCGCTTGGCTGGGGATTGGCGATTGCCGCGGCGCTTTTCGGCATGATCTTGACGACACGCCCGCCGCGGATCAAGGCGCTCTACGTCGCCGTGGTTGCTGCGGCGGCCACGGCGGCGCCGATCCTGCTCGGCAGCTCGGAGTTGACCTACATCGCCGATCCGGTTTTCTATGCGGTCAGTCTGCTCGTGCCCTACTACGTCACCGTACGACTGGTCCGATGGTTCGCCGCTAATGCCCTCCGACCCATCCGGTTCCGCGCTCCGACGGCGGCGAAGACGGCGATCCTGGGGTTGGTGCTTGCGGTGGCGGCTCGCGCGGAGCCGCCGTCGGACAAGGGAACGCAGGACAATCCGTTCGTGGTACGAATCTCGGAACCACTCCAGCCGATCCATGTGCCGGACGACGCAGTCATCGTTCCCTATGATCCCTCCGCACCGCGCGGCCCTGATGGCGCCCCCGAGCCCGGCAATCCGGTACTGATCCCATATGCCAAGTTCCAGGCCCTGTGGACTCTCGCCCATCCCCAAGCCGGGTCGAAGGGGATCGAGTCGCCGGCGCCCTACTCCTTTGCAGGCGGCGCGTTCACGGCCACCCTCCAGCCGGCAAGCCGGTTTACCGGTGACGAAGACCTTGACCTCGAAGGGCATTTGGAGATCGTCGTCTACATCGACGATTTCGTGACCGTTCCGCTGGTGCTGTCCAATGCGGTCTTGTCCCGTGCCGAACTGGACGGGCAAGCGGCGCAACTGGGCTCGCGGGTCGCGGGTGACGAGGGAAAACCGCTCGACCCGACTGGCGTGCCGTTTACCCTCTTGTTGAAAGGCAAGGGATCGCATCGCCTGGATCTGAGCGCAAGGATGCGCGTGGCGCGACAGGGCGGCTGGCGCATCGCCCAGGGACGGATTCCCAGTGCGCCGGGGACCGGGTTGACCCTGCACGTCCCACTCCCAGGCACGGAGGTCCGCCTCGACGGCGTTTGCGACCGACGCAACTATGACACGCAGGCCCCCGGCGAGACGATCACTACGGCTCTCGGGCCTGACGGAGCGGTCAACTTGCGCTGGCGTCCCCGCATTCAGGAGGGCTTGAGCGAGTCGAGCCTGATTGCGGCGTCCGACGTTCTTCTGGATGTGCGGGAAGACGGCGTGCGGCTGGTCTGGAAGTTGGCCCTGGATTCCGGTCGCGGCGAGCGAGATTCCCATCGGCTGGTCGTGCCGCGCGATTACCTGATTCAATCCATCCGCGGTCCCAATGTGCGCGGGTGGAGCGCGACCGGATCCGACGAGCGAGAAGTCTACGTCTCGTTGCTGGAGCCGAGTAACGGGACGGAGGAACTGACCGTGGTTCTGCATCAGCGGAGCAACCTCGCGTCAGCCGAGTCCGCCGAGTTCGAAGCGCCGATCGTCCGTGTGGTCGGGGCGGCGCTCCAGAACGGCCGACTGACCATCCGCCGAAGCTCGTTGCTCGATCTCGCGGCTGCGTCGGCCTCCGGCGTGACCCGGATCGATACGCAAAAGGCGGCGGAGCAATTGGTCCCCCTTTTCCCGGACGCGGTGGATAGCCCGCTTGGCATGGTCGTTTACCAATCGTATCGATTCGCGTCGCTGCCGTTTGTGATTCACCTCGGCGCCAAGCCGGCGGCGTCTGATTGCTCGGCCGATCTCCAGACCGTTCTCCGCATAGGAGAGCGACGGCGCACTCTGGAAACGCGTCTGACGATCATTCCCAACCGGCAACCGCTGTACCAAGTGCGCGTGGCCGTGCCGAGCGACCTCAAGGTCGAGAACGTGGAAGCGCCCGGGGCTTTCGAATGGGCGGTGAGCGAGGATGAGGCCGAGATCCTGACCGTCCGCCTCGCCGCCGGCCAGAAAGCCTCGTTTCCCATCATCCTCCGCGGCACGCTCGGAGAGGAAGGTCCGCTGGAGCAGATGGAGTTGCCGACCTTTAACGTGCACAGCGCCAAAAACCAGCACGGCGAAGTCGCGGTACAGACGGATCCAGCGTTTGATCTTGCGGTCGACCCGATCCGGAACTGTCGGGAGATCCCGCTGGAGAACATTCACGACTGGCTAACGCCGCCCCAGCGCTTGCTGACGCGTGTGGCGTTGAGGCATTCCGGGGATGAGTACCAGGCGCTCCTGCGTGTGACTCCGCGCCAACCGGACGTCGCCTGCACCACGATCACCAATGTCCGCGTGACCGAATCCACGATCGAGGAAACCATCCTCCTAGATTTTGTCGTTGCCCAGGCCGGCATCCGGGGGATCTCGTTTGTGCTGCCCGGTTCGATGAAGGATGCCCGTATCTCCGTCCCGATGCTGCGGGAGAGAACCGTCGAGCCGCTGACCAGCGAACCGGAGTCTCCGGTACGGGTGCGGCTGGCGCTTCAGGACGAAATCATGGGTCGCGTGCGGGTGCTGATCGAGAACGATCGGGCACTGGGCGCCGAGGCCTTCCGCGTGCCGCTTGCGATGGTCGAGACCGGCCGGACCGATCGACGATACGTAGCCCTGGAAAGCGCCGGTCGCGACGAGGTGGCGGTTGAATCGCAGGTCGGTTTCGACCTCCTGACCCATTCCCAGAGCGAGTGGCGGACGCTAACGGACCTTGTCGGCGCAGCCCTCACCCAGGCTTACGTCGCCACCGGCGAGGACCCGGTTCTGACGCTCAAGACGCGGGAGCGGGCGATGGTGGAAACGACCGGGGCGAGGATCGGTCTTGCGCGGACGGTGTTCGTCGCTGACACCGCCGGGGCATACCGCGCGACGCAGTCCTATCGGATGGACAACCGGACGGAGCCGTTTCTCGAGGTGCTTCTGCCGGAGGGTGCGGGTCTGTGGAGCGTGGAGGTGGCCGGCGAACCGGTAAAGCCCGCCTGCACGGCTGGGATCGGCACGGATCGGCGAGTCCGCATTCCGCTGATCAAGTCCGCGGCCGGCGATCTGGATTACGAGGTCGTGCTCAAGTACGCGGGGCAACTGTCACCGCCCGGCGCCCTGCGAACGGTGGACTTCCCTCTGCTCCGCGCCGCGAACATTGCGGTCGAACTAAGCCAGGTCAATCTGTTTCTGCCCGAGGACTATCGTTGGTTCGATTTCGGCGGGACGATGCGGCGGGTGGTCGACCCGGCGGAGCTGGCCGCGGGTTTCGTCCGATACCAAACGCGACTCACCGAGCGACTGGGGCAGACGCTGGAAAGCGACAGCCCGTTCGCACGGGCCCGGGCTTCAGCTAGCCTCAGGGAGGTCAAATCTCGAACCGAGCGAATTCGCCAAACCAGGTCCACTATTGGGCGGACTTCCGCCCTCGATGCGGAGCTCGAATCCAACGAGGCGGTCGTCGCCCGCGCCCAAGCCCAACAACAGCAACAAGCGTTGCAGCAAAGGGCGCAGGCGAGGGAGTCCCTGGACAACCGCGCCAAGCTCGATTTGTCCTTCGAGAAACAGCAGGTGGCCAGAGCGCGGAACCAGGTGCAGGAGGTCGCGGACAACTTCGTAGACGCGCCAAAGCCCCCGGCGGATCGAAAGGAGGGTCGCCCCACGTTCGACTCGGCGTGGCTCAAAGACAGCAAGCTCAGCGACGCGGCGGCTTCCGACGGAGAGGTCGTACGGCAGATTCAAGCACGCGTGGTTCCTGACGATTCGGTTCATCTGCGGCAGAAGGGGGCTGTCCTCCAGCCGCAGGCGCCGCAATTCGCACAGCAGGCCATGCAAGGTCAGAAGGGCTCGACAGATGACGGCAGGTTGTCCGCCTCCGCGAGGGGCAAGCGCGCCGCGGGAACCGACGAGCTTGCCAAGCAGTACGAGGCAACCTTGGAGCAGTCCAGCGGCCGTGCCGCCACGGCCCCGGCACCCGTTGAAAGCCGTGTAGGGGGCGGCGGCGGTGGCGGCCAGCCCGTCGCCCTGACCGGGCTGGCTGTCGACTTCCCCCTGCGCGGGGTCGCGTTTCACTTCACCACGCCGCGTGGCGACGTATCCGTCACCGCGAGGTCCGTGTTGAGCGGTTTTCTCGTAAACCTCATGCGCCTGGGCATCACGGTGCTTGCCGTCGTGGCCTTCGTCCTGGCCTATCTTCTGGCAACGCGTCTCAAAACGCTCGAGCTCATCGGCGCTACCGGCGCGACCGCGATGATTGTGCTCGGCATACTCAGCACGCTGACCGGCGTGTTCCCGGTTGTCGGTATTCTCGCCGTGATCGGCGGCCTGATAGCGCGCAAGAGGCTGCGCGTGGCGCACACTGCTACGTCGGGCTGATCTCGATGGGATTCATGCCGGACCATTTACGAACCGACAGCAGAGCAACTTGGGGCGACGCTTGCCAACCTCCGCTACAGATCAATCCGCATGCCACTGCCGATCCGGGTACATCGCGGGCAGGAGAACATCTTTCCCCGCGTCCGAGGTCGGTAATCCAAACACGGAAAGCCGAAGACGGAATACGACGGGCATCGCGGGTTCCAGTCCCTTGGGAGCGGGGGTATGGCCTCGCTTTCGAACGTCGCCACTTCGACCGGCCCCGTGACGAAAGGCGCCTGACCAAACGACGGTGATCGGCTAGTTTGCAGGTAAAGTGCAAACTGGACGATGACGATGTTCTACCACCAGGCCATCAGCGGAGCGTGTCGGGCCGCGTCGGACCAGTTCTCGGTCCTGCTACTGACTGGGCCTCGGCAGGTCGGCAAGACCACGCTCTCGCAGCGACTAGCGGACAAGCGCCGGCGGTACGTGACCTTGGACGACCCCGTGGTCCGCGCCCTCGCCCGCCAAGATCCTGCTCTGTTCCTGGAGCGGTTCGAACCCCCGGTTCTCATCGATGAGATTCAGTACGCACCCGAGCTGCTGCCGCTGATCAAGATGGCCGTTGATCAGCGCGGCCGGAAACGCCCTTCGTTCTGGCTGACCGGTTCGCAACAGTTTCAATTGATGAAGGGTGTCTCCGAGACGCTAGCGGGACGGGTGGCGATCCTGAATCTGCTGGGGTTCTCAAGCCGTGAGCGCCATCGACGCGAGTTGGATCTGCCTCCGTTTGTCTCGACGCAGAAGGTCCTTAAGGAACGGGTAGCGACGGGCGTCGCGCTGGGTCTCAAACGATTGTTCAATGACATTTGGCTTGGCTCGCTCCCAGCCGTCGCTGCACGGGCCGTGCGCGATCGCGATCTGTTTTACAGTTCGTGTCTGCGAACCTATCTGCAACGGGATGTGAAGGACCTCGCACGGGTTGGCGACGAGGCGGCGTTTCTTCGCTTCTTGAAGGCATGCGCGGCCCGAACGGGCCATCTGCTCGATCAGCCGGTCGGCAGTCGCCGCGAAACGCTCCGGCAGCCAGCACTTGGATACTCCGAACTTCGCCCCCGGGCTCAGCACCACCAGCGGGCGCCGCTCGGCGATCCCGAGGTCCGCGAGCTGCTGCTGTACCTGCGCGTCGCAGTCCGGAGTGGTGAACAGCTCCAGTTCATCGCCCGGCCGCTCGCAGCCGATGGCCTCCGCCAGATCGGCGTAGTACCGGCAGATCGGAACGGGGATGAAGGTGCGTCCGGATCGGTTCTTTACCGGCAGCCGGTCCGTCAAGAGGAAGCCGCGCCCGTCCCGGTCGTAGCCGATGCGGTGCCTGGCCCGCGCCAGGTACGCCATGAGGGCCGCGCGGCCCGAGTTGGGCAGCAGCACCGCCCAGTCGAAGCATCCCCCGCGGAGCCGGGCGGCCACCTGGCGGAACTCGCGGTGCCACGGTCTTCGTCGATCTCGCGGCGGCCACTCGACCACCTCGTCCATCCAGTCCCCGCCGCGAACGAGGTCCCGCAGATTCGGCTCCATGAGAAACGTGATCCTCGCCCTTGGGAACCGTTTGCGGATGGCCCGGAGCGTGGGCGTGGCCATGACGAAATCGCCCACCCAGGTGGGCAGGATGATCAGGATGGCGGTGGGCTCATCCTGCCCGGACTCGTCAATCGCGCGCACGCTTGGATTCTATAGAGTGCCGGGCGTGCCCACAAACGTGGGGCGGAAAACGGCAGGCTGTGCCGATTCCACATGAACGCAAATCCGTTTCGTCATGCAAGGCAGAGGAGCGATCAACCGGCGCTCCCACCCTCACTCGACCGAGCGGTCCGAGAGTCAAACGGCGCCCGCGGCGCCACGATCGCTTGCCGTCGACCCCATCAGGGGCCGCGGATGTTAGCCCGGGCGAAATGGAGCGAGCCATGAAACAGAGTTGTGGTCTCCTTCAAGACGCGATCGACCGAACGCGCCGCGCTCTCGGTTTGGACCGCCAAAATCGTCAACCCGAATGCAGCGATGCAGGTCGCTACCGGTGCCTCGCCAAAAACTCTCGAACTCTCGCCCTCTCGCGCTGAACCGGACGAATCTGTTGACATGCACTTCCTTTCGCACGGTCTCGGCATATCGAGATTCATCCGTGTCTGACCGCCGAAACTGTCGCGTGTCAACGCCGGTCGAAATGTGTAGCGCTGGGCGGTCGAAAAACGTATCGCCCGATGTGCACAAGTTACCGTTCGAATCCGTCCATTGTACAGTTGTCATCCGATGGTGGTTCCATGATCAGGTTGTAATGGTGGTCGTACCTGTATAATGTGGGAAGGGTCCACGTACCACATGCCATCCGGAGGATAGAGCTCTGCCGGGAAGCAACTCGAACGTCGGAAGACGACGATGCCTGCCTCAAACGATTTGAGATCGACCTCCAGTGGTTGCACCTCGGCTTGCAGGCGTGTCAAACAACTGCGCCGCCGCCGTATTGTCGCACGCTTCCGCTGAGGTCCTATGGTCTTGGATCGCTACGGACAACCGGGCGGAAGCGCGCCGAAGAGCGCCTGAAAGCCTGCCCAATCTTGCAGGTCTGCATCCTGATCCTGGTCAAGGTCAAACACCTGGCGACAGATCGAAGTCGTCGGCACCCCAGGACCACTCATACAGGCGAGGAAGCGGGCCGCGTCCAGTTTGTCGACGTCACAGTCGGCATCGAAATCACCGGGAGGGAAGACGTCACAATCGTCGGGCACGCCGTTGTCGTTGGCGTCATTTGAACCAAGCTCGCAGTCGTCGAGGATACTGTTGCTCTGGCAGTCGGCTCCTCCGGCGGCGAGATCGCAGTCATCGGGTACGCCATGGCCGTCGCAGTCGGGATCGGACTCGTCGGGTACCAGGTTGTCGTTGCAGTCGTTGTCGCCCGTACATTCCCAGCGCGCGACACGATCCCCACCCGGACCGCCGGCGTCTCGGAACCCGCCGCCCAGAATGAGCGATTCGCCCGTGCCATCGTTGTAGGCGGTGAACGCGGAGACGAAAGCGCTCAAGCATTGCTGGAGGCTCAGCCAGCTTACGCCGTCGTAACGAATGGCAAACGGTGACGTTTCGGAATCGATCCCCGAGAAACTCCCTCCGGCGTACAAGGCGTTGCCGGTCCCGTCGTCGTACTCGAACAACGAAAAGACCGTGGCGGTATTAGGCGGCTGCACCTGGCCAATGGCCTCCCAGCCGGTTCCGGTCCACTTCGCCACGCCGTATCCCACGGTGTTCCCGTAGACGGTAAAGCTACCGCCGATGTGGAGTTGGGGACCGTCTCCGCTGTCGAAGGAGGTCACGGTGTGCACCACGGGCCAGAAAAGGACGGGGTCGAGCTGGCCCAGTGGGACCCACTCGCCGGCGTCGAGCACGGCGATCCCCGAGGCCGGCGAACCTCCGGCCTGGTCAAACTGTCCGCCCGCGTAGAGTTTCGCTCCATTGCCCAGGTCGACCACCGCCAACTCGAAAACGCCTCCCCCGGAACTGTCCGCAAGCGCGCCGACGGGCGCCCAGTTCTGGCCGTCCCACTTTACGACGTAATTTGCCAGCGTTACGCCCATTTGGGTGAAGACTCCCCCCACGTAGAGGGCAGGTCCGCCACCGTCGTCGAAAACCGCCAGGGCATTGACCTGTCCGTTCAGACCGGGGTCGACGTTAGTCCAAGTTACGCCGTTCCATCTCATCAGGTAGTAGTACGGCTGGGACGGATAGAACAATCCCCCGACGTAGAGCGCCGGACCACTTCCATCGTCATAGACCGCGAGCGCTTCCCCGGTGCAATCGAATCCTCCGCCTGTGGCGGACCAGTTGCTGCCGTTCCACTCCACAAGACACACCTGGTCGAACTGCCCGAATCCTACCCAGCCCGTTGCGTACAGCCGCGGGCCGCCGCCGCCGTCGAAGACCGCGAAATCCTGCACGCCGCGCGGATCGACTTGCGGCCCGGGAATACCGTTTCCGAGCGGAGAAAGCTCAAAACCGCAAAGTCCGCTCGGCAGAAGGGCCTGGTCGATCGGCACATGCGCGCACACGCCGTTGTCGCAGACGTCTTTGGTGCATGGGAGCCCGTCGCTGGCGCACGCCGCGCCGTCGGGCAGGTTGTTTTCGAGACAAGCTCCCGCACCATCGCAGGAGTCCGGGTCGTCACAGGCCCCGTCCACCCACCATCCACACGGCGTGCCGGGGGGTGCCGGGGGATGGGCACAAGCGCCGCTGAAGCATACGTCGCTGGTGCACTGCTTGTCGTCCCAGTCGAGCGGGGAGCAGGCCGTGCCGTCGGGCACCGGAACGGATGCGCACGCGCCCGCGGCGTTGCAGATCTCACTTGTGCAATCGTTCGCATCATGTGTGCACGGCACTCCGGGGGTGAGGACGTGCGTGCAGACGCCCCCCTGGCACGTGCTGCTGGTGCACTCACCTCCCGGACAGGGCCAGCCGTCTTCCACGTTGACGTGGGCGCACTCACCCTCGCCGTCGCACAAGTCCCATGTACATTCGTTCCCGTCATCCTCGCACGTGATGATCCCACCCGGCGCGAACGCGTCCTGTGGACATACGGAAACGCCCCCTGTCTGCGAAGGGAGCGTGCAGGTCTCCGCTTGGTCGCATTCATCGACGGCCGGTCGGCATATCTCTCCGGCGCTGGAGAGTTCCAGGCAAGTGCCTCCGAATTGTGCGGAGCACTGATTCTGCAATTCGCACGGGTTGTCCGGGTCCGGATGGTCGCCACAGGCCGTACCCTCCGCGACGGGAGGATGGAGGCATAGGTACTGGGATCCGCTGCAAACGTCGCTGGTGCATTCGTTTCCGTCGGTAAGGCAGGGGGTTCCTTCGGGCGCCGGGACTTTTTGGCAAGTGCCACCTTCGCAGGCGCCGGCGGCACAGGTTCCCGTAAAGATCCCGCAGGCCGCACCGTCGGGTTCATTGATGAAGCCGCAAACATTGCCGCCGATGCAACTGCGGCACTCATTCTCCGCGCCGCAATCGAACGACTGGCATCCACCCGCTCCATCGCAGGTGTTCGTCGTGCAAGGGTCGCCGTCGTCGGGGCAGGGCACACCCGGCGCCTTGGACGGGTGCATGCAAAGCCCGCCGTTGCAGACGTCGTAGGTACAGAACAGGCCGTCGTCCGGGCAAGAGGCGGCGCAGAAATTGAGGAGACACAAGCCGGTGGCGCAGTCCGTGTTCTGTGAGCAGGGGATTCCGGCGGGAACGACCTCGCAGACGCCGTCCGCGCTGCACGCACGGGGGATGGCGTCACAAGCGCTGACGGCGCATGGCGTACTAACCGGCTTGTTTGCGTTGGCGGGGCATGAACCGCTGCCCGCCTGGCACACTTCCTCCGCGTCGCAGATGGACGCCGACGCACGGCAGACCGCGCCGGTGAGGAATCGGCAGGTTTTTCCGCAGCACTGGCTCGCGCTCCCGTTCAGGACGCCCAGGTCGCATTGCTCTCCGACGTCGAGGTTGCCGTTGCCGCACGGGTTTTTGTACCACACCACGCCGATGCCCTTGCTGTTCGGATTGACGTTTTCCTCCGAGGAAATCACGTCAATAGTGCCGTTGCAGTCGAGGTCGACGGCCTGCACGTTGTCGTACTTCATCTGTTTGCCGTCGATGGTCCCGTCGGTGTTCGGCTTGTTGATGTATGCGGAAGCCATCTTCCGGACGGCCCAGATGCGGCCCGGAAGTTCCTCGTTGCCGCGGATGAAGGTCGTGTTGTCCGTCCTTGGATCGTCGGTCGTAAGATAGTACACGCCGTGTCCGCTGCCCCGTGCGGTGAGAATCAACTCCTTCTTTCCGTCTCCGTTGACGTCCTCGGCGGCCACCGCCTTACTGACCCACGTGTCCAGCTCGTTGTCCTCGCGCCGAAACGGAAGCTGATCCGCCGCGACCACGTGGCGCTTGAAGTTCAACCACTGGTCGCCGCCGAGTGAGAACGAGGCGCCCTCGCCGGGCAAGGTTTCGCTGGTGATGATGTCACGCTCGTACCAGTGTGCGACGATGCGGATCCCCGGGTTGTCCCCGTCGCCGGTGCAGTTCGTAGAGTTGCTTGGGCAACCCTGCATGTCGTAGTTCACCGTCGAGACGATGTCCACGTCCTCGTCCTCATCACCGTCGATGTCGAAATACCAGAGCCAGCGGACCTCTCGATTGACTTCGTAGGTCGAATCTGGCGGTGCCTCTTCGGCGAGCGGATTGGGCCCTTCCAGGACATGGCGTTTCCATTGGGAGCGAATCCGGGCCAGCGTAACGTCCGGTCCTTCGCCCGTGAACACGTAGTAGGGGTTCTCGAACCAGCCCACGCGATTCCGATCCGAAAAAAGAACGTCCAGGTCGTTGTCGCCGTCCATATCCAGCACTTCCACGCTCATGAACCAGACGCCGCTCCCAATATCGTGCCGAACCCAATCGTCCAGGTTCGCTATGCCTGGGCCGGCGGCCGGACACTCAAACCAGAAGAGCATGACGTCGCTGTTGCCGTCGCTGGTTTTTGCGCCCACCACGATGTCGTTGCAGCCTTCCGCATTCCCCGGAATACAGGAAAGGGGCAGGGCGTCCGCGCGATCGTCGTTGCGCGGGTAAAGCTGTCCATACCGTGCGCGCATGTGGTTCTTCGCGCTGTTCAGGCATCCGCTGCTCCAGTTCGACGAGCACAGAATCGGATTGCCGCAGGATTGGTCGACGGCGGAATACGTGTGAACGCAGACCTTGTCCGTTTCGCCTTCCATGGCCGTGATGACGGACTCGGGCACGCAATCGCCGTCGAGATCGGCGAAAACAGCGTCCTCGATGTCCTTGATGTTGACCGTTGGAGAGACGTTCACTTTGGGCCACTCGGCCATCAAGGTGTTGCCCGTCGAACACCCGTTCTTGAGTTGCGGCGAAGCGGGGTTGCAGGGATTCAGGTAGACCAAGACGTTACCGCTCTCTTCCCACCCCGTCACCACATCGAGGTCCCCATCGCCGTCGAAATCGATCAGGTCCGTACCGTCCGCGCCGGCCGTTCCGCCGTCGGCGCCCTGCGGATCGCAATTGTCACCGCCGTCGATGAAGGAAAGCTGCCAACACGGGTCACTGTTGTCCGAAAGCTCGGGCACATCACAAGTGCCGCAGCACGAGCAGGTCAGGCCTCCGGGAAGCGGGCAGGTGTCTGGCGGCTGCGGTGTTGCCGGGCAAGGAGATTGTGCCCGGGCAGTCCCGGGCAAGCCCCCAAGGGCTAGGAGCATCGCGGTTGCGACCATCCGGGCGCAGCGGAGGCCGGTGCGCGCCGTTGCGGATGGGGATGCGTCGGGAACTGGCGCCGCGGGCGAGCAGCCGGTCACGTTTGCGTCCGTGTTTTGTGCGAGCGTGCGGCGAGCTTTGTTGACGGCGATCCCGAATTTCATGGTCTTTGACCCTTTCCTCGTTTCTTCAGTCCACATCGACTGCGCGATCCCGGCCAAGCGGGGGGCGGTCCGGCTCTGTAAAAGGAATCACAGGAAAGGCGTTCAAAGGGCGCGAAACGGAATGAAAGACGTCCGGAAGCTGGGCGATCGAGCCCAGCTACTTCGCACGCTATGCCGACGATTCCCAGTTAGCCAGCGCCCAAGCCCGGCGCTGAGCATTCCGCGATCATCGTGCCCCTTTCCCACATCCAGATGCAGTCTGGCCCACCCCCGCGTCGGGATCGGTTCGATGTTCCGCACCAGACCGACATTTCCCGTTTAAGCGTTTCCCGAACGACGATTTCGGCCCGAGGCAGGATTGTAGCGAATCCGACCATCCGACACAACGCCTTTCCCGTCGTTTCCGCCTGTTTTTCGCGACTCCGGGGGCGGCTTCCAGCGGCATAATCAAGCGGCGCTTTAGCAAAGGCCATCGGAGGCGGCCCCGCGGCGTAGCGTCGCCACCGGCTTGGGGACGGAGGCGGGCGGTCGAGGTGGGCCACATCCCGCTGCGCCGGGACCCCGTGAGGCCCCTGTGGATATCAGGGATATCCCTGATATCCGTCAGCGCCACGATCCTCTCGTCATTCACGGGCGAGACAATTCCACATTCGAGGCGATTATTATCTTGACTGCGGATGTTCGGATGGTAAACTACAACGTACGGCTTAAACGTCGTGCGACGGGCACGCGCTCGTATCGCGGGGTCATCAATGCGTTCATGCGACGCGTCCGGGCAGCGCGGGGAGGACCCGACCAAGGCGCCTGACTGCCTCCTGCACACCTCGCGAGCGATGGCGCCTATTGTACGTCCGGTCTCTCACTTCGTTGGCAGACAGGAGGCCCGCATGTCTCACTCGGCGAGGAATCGCGTGGCGCGGTGCGTGGGGCATTCCGCGGTCGCGGCGACCCTGGCGGCGATTGCCGCCACGACCGTGCCGCTGGTCGTCCCGGGTTGCGGGCAGTACGTGCTCGTTCCGCGGAACCAGCGGGATGAACTGGACGGCCAGAGGGCCGAGGATCAGGTCGAGCAAAGCGACCAGATCGAGCTTCGCCGCGGCGTATTATCGGATGAAGGCGTCTTCCTCATCTACGACGCGGCCATGCCCGTCGGGGCGCCCCGATCCCAGCCCGGGTACCTGGCCTGGTGGACCGAGATCGGCGCAAATGAAGCCCACGTGTACGGCCGGCTGGTGCTGACCGGCGCCGACGTCGGCCAGGCCCTGCTCGACCTCGAACGAGACCTGTCGGTCGACATCGACGCCCTCGCGGCCGAGGATCCGTTCCTCAGCGAGGCCGTCGACGAAGCCCTGTTGGTCCCGCCGGACTCCGCAACCTTCTGGCGTCTGGCGACCTACGGCCTGGCCGCAGAGCTCATGGGCTTCCCGGTGGACCCTGATGATCCGAACTCCGTCACCCCGGTGCACACCCGTGGCGATGACTGCTGTCCGCTGGAGTCCGTGAAAGCGGTCCTGCGGCTGAAGGCCCCCGAGGCCGTGGACCATCCGTACAAGGTCGTGACAATCGCCATGGCCCTGTGCGGTTGCGGCGGGTCTTGCACCGTCGCCTGCAACGACGGGAACCCTTGCACGCTTGATTGGTGTGACCACGCGGTCTGCTATCACGATCCGCGCGACGGTGCCATCTGTGCTGACGACGGCAACTCGTGCACAAAGCACGTTTGCAATGGCACCGTCTGTGAGCGAATCATCATCGGCGGCGACTGCGAGGACGGCGGCGAGCCATGCACGGACGATGTCTGCGTCCTTGACGAATGTACCCATCCCCCGATAGGCGGGGCCGTCTACCCCGATGACGGCGACCCCTGCACGCTCGATATCTGCGACGACGAGGGCGAGTGCACGCACCCGCCCACCAGCGGCCCGGAGTGTGACGGCGACGGAAACCCCTGCACCAAGGACGTCTGCGTCAACGGCGCCTGCAAGCATCAACTCGCCGACCCGGAGGACTACTGCGACGACGGCACCCCGTGTACGTCGGACACTTGCGTCTGCGGCGTGGGTTGCGTGAACAGTCCCATCTGCGACGACGGCGACCCGTGCACGGTTGACCAGTGCGACCCGGACACGTTGGCGTGTTCGACGCAAGGGCCATGGTGGTTCCAACCGGACACTTGCTCTGAAGTAGGGTGCCTTGTATCTACGTCGGCTCCGTCATGGGCCCCGGCTAACAACGACGATGACAACGGAAACGAGCAGGCAGATTGGGAGGAAACCGCCGATGGGGAAGACGACCTCGAAGTGATGACCTTGTCGACCACCGGTTGCCCCCCGTCGAGCCAGTGCGTGAACTGGCCCGATGGACATTGGAACTTCATTCGGCTCAGCGACATTCCGTTTGGCGACCCGAGTATCAGAATATACCTAAATGACGATAAAACCGAGCCGCTAACAGAGATGATGAATAGACCGTGGCCGACGCCATCTGAAGTGTACATCGAGGGACTGGCGCCGACGTCGGCGTGCCCTACGCCCGCGCAGTTCTACAGCGATGGAATTGAAAATTGCCAGTGCTTCTCTTGGACCAGCCCCATCACGATCGTGGCCGTGCAGCGATTGGAGTGGCAGGTCCACGCCGCGAGCAGCAACCCTGCTGCCGGATGTGGCGGCACCGGCGGACCGAACGCCGGGCTGGATAGCTGTCCCAACAACGCCGGTCGGCAGATCGTAACACATCAGCCGCTTGCAATGCCTGAAATGCACGTAGGCAGATGTTAAACTGGGCAACTTGCGCGCTCGTTCCTGCGCTGGTATGCAAGAGCGCAT
>Ga0214473_10001923_pt1 | contig 26360 bp, 25 predicted proteins | sample RVTome_7_FD_203509 | JGI IMG/M metagenome (GOLD analysis project Ga0214473, IMG submission 203509) | Soil microbial communities from uranium-contaminated site in the Upper Colorado River Basin, Wyoming, United States - RVT98D197 | ecosystem: Environmental > Terrestrial > Soil > Contaminated >...
ACGGCAGCCCGGTACTGCTGAAGCGCGACGTCATCGCAACCGGCGAGCAGCTGATCGACGCCTCGTTCGCCCCGTCGCAGGGCGAGCCCGCGGTCAGCGTCAAGCTGAACAGCCGTGGCGGCGACGAAATGCTACGCACGACCCGCGAGAACCTCGGGCGCCCGATGGCCGTGGTGTTCATCGAGAAGGAGCGGGAACTCGTCGAGCGCGACGGCCAGAAAGTGGTGATCGACCGTTCGAAGGAGGAGGTCATCAGCGTCGCGACCATCCGCGGCGTGTTCTCGAACCAGTTCCAGATCACCGGGCTCACGGCCGCGGAAGGCAGCGAGCTCGCGAAGCTCCTGCGCGCCGGTGCGCTGGCGGCGCCGATATTCATCGTCGAACAACGCCTGATCGGGCCGAGCCTCGGACGCGACAACATCGAGCGCGGTTTCAAGGCACTGATGATCGGCATGGCCACATTGTTCGCATTCATGCTGGTCTATTACCGCGTGTTTGGAATCGTCGCGAGCCTCGTGCTGATTGCCAACGTCATCCTGATCACGGCACTGTTGTCGTTGTTCAAGGCCGCGCTGACCTTGCCCGGCATCGCCGGCATCGTGCTGACGGTCGGCATGGCGGTGGACGCCAACATCCTGATTTATGAGCGCATCCGCGAAGAACTCAGGAACGGAAATTCGCCGGTGGCATCGATCAATGCCGGATTCGAACACGCTTTCTCCGCGATCCTGGACTCCAACGTGACGACGCTGATTGCGGGCGTCATGCTGTTTGCATTCGGTACCGGGCCGATCAAGGGCTTTGCGGTGGTGCTGAACCTCGGCATCCTGACCTCGATGTTCACCGCCCTGGTCGGCAGCCGCGCCCTGTTGCATCTGATCTATGGCCGGCGCCGGCGCGTCGAACGACTGTCGATCTGAGGAAGCTGCGATGGAATTCTTCAAACGCACGCCACGCATCCGCTTCCTCGGGCGGCGCCGCTACTGGTACGCGGTGTCGGCGCTCTTCATCGCGGGCTCGATCGTCGCGGTCCTGCTGCGTGGCCTCAATTTCGGCATCGACTTCACGGGTGGTGTCGTCGTGGAGGCGCATTTCCCGCAGGCCCCGGATCTCGAGGGATTGCGGGTCTCGCTGGCAGGCAACGGTCTTGGTGATGCGCAGGTGCAAAGCTTTGGCACGGCACAGGACGTACTCGTTCGTCTGCCGCCGGCCGACGAGGCGGCGGCACGGCTGGTGACGGAGCAGGTGCGTGGGGCACTCGCTGCGGTGGACACCGGCGTCGAGATCCGCCGCACCGAGTCGGTCGGCCCACAGGCTGGCCAGGAACTTGCGGAGAAGGGTGCGACGGCGCTCCTGATGTCGCTGCTGTTCATCGGGATCTACGTGATCTTCCGCTTCCAGTGGAAGTTCGCGGTCGGCGCGATCATGGCCGTGCTGCACGACCCGATCGTCGTGGTCGGGGCCTTCGCGATCACCGGCACGACCTTTGACCTGTCCGTGATGGCGGCGATCCTTGCGGTGATCGGTTACTCGCTGAACGACACAGTGGTCGTCTTCGACCGCGTGCGCGAACGCCTCGTGCAGATGCGCAAGGCGACGCCGACGGAAGTCATGGATACGGCGATCAATGAGACGCTGTCGCGAACGCTGCTGACCTCAGGCCTGACCGCGCTCGTGGTGTTGGCCCTGGTGCTGTTCGGGGGCGAGGCATTGCGCCCGTTCGGGCTCGCGTTGTTGATCGGAATCGTCGTCGGCACCTATTCTTCGATTTACGTCGCGGGCGCGCTGGCGCTGGACCTGGGGCTGTCGCAGCGCGACCTGATGCCTCCCGAAAAGCGTGGGGAAGCGGACGCGCTGCCGTGACGCGGCGTCGAGGATGCGCGCGTGCTTGAACTACTGGCCGATCCGGCAGTCTGGATCTCGTTCCTGACACTGACGCTGCTCGAGATCGTCCTCGGCGTCGACAACATCATTTTCCTTTCGATCCTGGTATCACGCGTGCCGAGGGAGCTGCAGGTCCGGGCGCGCACGCTGGGGCTCGCCTTCGCGATGCTGACGCGGATCGGCCTGCTGTTCTCGATTACCTGGCTGGCCCGGCTGACGCACCCGCTATTCATGGTTTTCACCGAGGAGATTTCGGGCCGCGACCTGATCCTGTTCGCCGGCGGGCTATTCCTGATGGCCAAGAGCGTCAGCGAAATACACAACGCCCTCGAGGGGCCCGAGGATCAAGGGCCACGCAAGATCAAGCTGCACTCGAAATTCATGGGCGTGATCGTGCAGATAGGGATCGTGGACATCATTTTCTCGCTCGATTCGGTACTGACTGCGGTCGGCCTCGCGCAGCATATCGAGATCATGGTCGCGGCAATCGTGGTCGCGGTGATCGTCATGATGTTCATGGCCGGGCCGATCAACGAGTTCATCGAGCGGCATCCGACGATCAAGATCCTGGCGCTGTCGTTCCTGATCCTGGTCGGCATCGCGCTGGTCGGCGAGGCCTTCGACCTCGAGCTGCCGAAGGCCTACCTGTACTTCGCGATGGCGTTCTCGGTCGGCGTCGAGATGGTCAACATCCGGATACGCAGGAAAGTCCGCGCCGGGCCCGTCGATCTGCGCGAGCGCAGGATACCCGGGGACGATTGACGGAGCGCCCTCAGGCGCTGCGATTCAGGACGCTGTGGCGCCGGCTGTAGCCGAAGTAGATTGCGAAGCCGATCAGGATCCAGCCGCCCATCCAGTGCCAGTTGTCCATGAACGCCCGGCCGAACAGCCACAGGCAGGCTGCGGCGCCCAGGATACACACCACTGGCGCCCAGGGCACCCGGAACGCACGCTTCAGGTCCGGTCGCGTGCGCCGCAGCACCAGCACGCCGATGCAGACCGTGGCGAAGGCGAGCAGCGTACCCATCGACACGAGGTCGCCGAGCACGCCGATCGGCAGCAGTCCCGCGAGGATCACGGCGGTCGCGCCGACGATCAAGGTCCCCACATGCGGTGTGCGGAATTCGCGGTGCACGCGCCCGAACAGCTTCGGGATCAGCCCGTCGCGCGCCATCGTGTAGAAAATGCGCGGCTGGCCCACCATCATCACGAGGATCACGGAAGAGAGGCCCGCGATCGCGCCGACCTCGACCAGCGTCTTGAGCCACAGCAGGCTCGGGTAGGTCTCGAGCGCGGTCGCAACGGGCTTCGGCGTGCCGAGCTGCGTGTAGGGCATCATGCCCGTCAGCACCGCCGCCATCGCGATGTAGAGCACCGTGCAGATCGCGAGCGAGCCGAGGATGCCGATCGGCATGTCACGCTGCGGGTTCTTCGCCTCCTGGGCCGCCGTCGACACCGCGTCGAAGCCGATGTAGGCGAAGAACACGATGGACGCGCCGCGCAGCACGCCGTCCCAGCCGAAGCGGCCCGGCCCCTCGGGCTCCGGGATGAACGGCGTCCAGTTCGCCGGGTCCACGTACTGCAGGCTGAACGCCATGAACAGCAGCAGCACGGCGACCTTGATGGCGACGATCACCGCGTTGACCGAGGCCGACTGCGTGATGCCGCGGTAGCAGAGTGCCGTCACCGCAATGACGATCGCGATGGCCGGCAGGTTGATCAGCGCGCCGGTTGTGACGATCCGTCCCTCGACGACGTTGAGCGGCGCGTTGGTCAGCGCGGCGGGCAGCGCCAGCGAGGTACCCATCATGCTGCCGATTGATTCCAGCAGCCCGGTGAAGTAGCCGGACCAGCCGACCGCGACCGTGGCCGCGGCGAAGGTGTATTCGAGCACGAGGTTCCAGCCGATGAACCAGGCGACGAACTCGCCGAGCGTCGCATAGGAGTAGGAATAGGCACTGCCCGAGACCGGCAGCATCGCGGCGAACTCCGCATAGCAAAGCCCGGCGAATCCGCAGGCGATACCGGCGAGCACGAAGCTCAGCACGATTGCGGGACCCGCATGGTTCGCCGCGGCGTGGCCGGTCATCACGAAGATACCGGCGCCGATCACCGCGCCGATGCCGAGCATGACCAGGTGCCGCGCAGTCAGCGCCCGCTTCAGCGTGACCTCTCCCGTGAGGCTGCCCTCGACGGGCTCGCCGGCGTCGACGTGCGGTGCGGCCTCGATCGGTTTGGTGCGGAACAGGTTCATGCCGGACTCCCCCTGCCAGATCGAAGCGGACTCTAACCCACGATCGGAGCGATTGCGAGGCTGCGTGCGCCGCTCATTTGCGCAGCTCGTCGTCCAGGAACGGTGCGAATGCCTCGACCAGTGCGGCATAAACGCGCGGACTACCCGCCACGATGTTGCCGCCGTCCTGATATGGATCGCCGCCAAGGGTTCCGATCCGGCCGCCCGCCTCGGTGATCATCAGTTTGCCGGCGGCCGTGTCCCACGGCGCGAGCCCGAGCTCCCAGAAGCCGTCCAGGCGGCCTGCCGCAACATAGGCGAGATCGAGCGCGGCGGATCCGGGCCTGCGCACGCCCGCGGCGCGCTGCATCACCAGCTCGAGCATCGCGAGGTAGGGCTTCAGCCAGCGGGTGTTCTCGCGATAGGGGAATCCCGTGCCGATCAACGCGCCCTCCAGCGTGCGATGAGGCGACACGCGCAGGCGCCTGCCTTCGAGCTGCGCGCCCGCGCCGCGCGCGGCGGTGAACAATTCGTTGCGCAGCGGATCGAAGATCACGGCTGCCTCGACCCGGTCCCGGTGCTGGCAGGCGATCGAGACCGCGAACTGCGGGAAGCCGTGCAGGAAATTGGTCGTGCCGTCCAGCGGGTCGATGATCCAGACGTATTCATCGCCGCCCTGGCGGCCGCTTTCCTCGGCCAGGATGCCGTGATCCGGATATGCCTTGTGGATGGCCTCGATCACGAGCTGCTCCGCCGCCCGGTCGACTTCCGTGACGAAATCGTTGCGACACTTCTCGCTGACCGATATGCCGCCGGCGCGATCCAGGTTGCGCACGATCAGCTCGCCGGCGCGTCGCGCGGCGTCGACGGCGATATTGACCAGGGGATGCATGGCCCGCTCCCGCAGCATTGATTAAAGAACCGCCGCGGCGAGCCTTTCGGCGGCATCGCGCGGCATCGGTAGAATAGCAGCAATTCTCCGTGAGCAGCGATGACCGCAGCGATCCGCATCATCCTCGTTGACACCAGCCATCCGGGAAACATCGGCGCGAGTGCGCGCGCGATGAAGAACATGGGCCTGACCGAGCTCGTGCTCGTGCGCCCGAAGTCGCATCCGGATCCGCAGGCAACCGCGCGCGCCTCTGGCGCGGCAGACCTGCTCGCGGGAGCATGCGTCGAACGGACGGTCGATGCCGCGACCATGGGTTGCGGCCTGGTGCTCGGGACCAGCGCGCGACGCCGAAGCGCCAACTGGCGCATGCTCGATGCGCGCGCTGCCGCCGCGGAAATGCTGGCGGCAAGCGCCTCCCGGCCGGTCGCCGTGCTGTTCGGCGGTGAGCGCAACGGACTGGCGAACGACGAACTCGCGCGCTGCCATGCGCTGATCCAGATTCCGGCCAACCCGCAATACGAATCGCTGAACCTGGCCCACGCCGTGCAGATCGTCTGCTACGAAATCATGATGGCTGCGCACGGCGCGGGCGATGTGCCGCCATCCGGCACCCGGCCCGCCAGCGCCGAGGATCTGGCGGCGCTCTTCCGGCACCTCGATGCCGTGCTCGAGGGCATCGGCTTCATGCATGGCGGCAATGCCGCGCAGCTGCGCCCGCAGCTCGAGCGGCTGATCGCGCGCGCCGTGCCGGACGACAAGGAGGTGCGCATACTGCGCGGATTGCTGGCGGCGATCGAGCGATGATGGAAAGCGCCCCGATCTATCTCGACCATGCCGCGACCACTCCACTCGATCCGCGGGTCGTGGACGCGATGTGCGACTGCCTGCGCGATCCGGCGCTACAGGGCAACCCGGCGTCCACGCACGCGCCGGGACGCATGGCGGCCGCGCGCGTTGAAATCGCGCGCGCACAGGTGGCACGCCTGATCGGGGCGCCACCCGAATCCATCGTGTTCACCTCCGGTGCGACCGAGAGCGTCAGTCTCGCGATCCTGGGCGCCGCACGCGCGGCCGGCACCGGCCTCCGGCACGTCGTGACTTCAGTCATTGAGCATCGCTGCGGGATCGACGCCTGCCGCCAGCTCGAGCGCGAGGGGTTCAAGGTCAGCTGGCTGAAGCCTGGCGCCGATGGCCGCATCGATCCGGAGCTGGTTGCCGGGGCGATGCGACCTGACACGGCGCTGGTTTCCGTGATGCACGCCAACAACGAAACGGGCGTGCAGAATGACATCCAGCAGATCGGCCGGCTGTGCCGCGATCGTGGCGTGACATTTCATGTCGATGCGGCGCAGAGCGCCGGCAAGCTGCCGGTCGACGTGGGCGAAATCGGTGTGGCGCTGCTCAGTTATTGTGCGCACAAGCTCGGTGGCCCGAAAGGAGTCGGCGCGCTCTATGTGCAGCGCCGGCCGCGGCCAGCACTGCAGCCGCTGCAGTTTGGCGGTGGCCAGGAGGGCGGCTTGCGTGCCGGCACCTTGCCGACGCACCAGCTGGTCGGTTTCGGTGTCGCCTGCGAGCTTGCCCGCACGCTGCTGTCGCGCGAGTCGCCGCGCATCCGGACGCTGCGCGAACGGCTCTGGGCCGGACTGCAGCCAGCCGCGCCGGTGGCCCGCAACGGCGCCGCCGAACCCAGCGTGCCGGGAATCCTGAACGTGCGCTTCCCGGGCATCGAGGGCGAGAGCCTGCTGCTCGCCCTCGACGGCCGCCTGGCGGTGTCGAGCGGCTCGGCCTGCAGCGCAGCCAGCGCCGAGCCTTCCCACGTGCTGCGCGCGCTGGGACTCTCGGACCTGGCGGCCCAGGCATCGCTGCGCCTCAGCCTTGGACGCCAGACGACGGAAGGGGAAATCGATCGCGCGGCCCGGCTGCTGGTCGATTGCGTGCGCCGCCTGCGGGGCGCCCTGCCGGCCGGCGCCGTCGAGCGGATTGCCTGATGGGCGCCACAATGGCGTATTCCCCATTGGTGCGCGAACTGTTCGACGGGCTGCCGCGCTCGGGCGAACTCGCGCCGGGTACCGGACAGCTCGTCCACGGCGAGGCGATGGCGCTTGATCGGGGAGCCTGGGTCCGGCTGGAGGCGCGGATTGACGAGGGACGGATCGCGGATTGCGCGTTTCGCGCCTGGGGTTGCCCGCATACGCTCGCGGCCGCGGCGCTCGTCGCTTCGCAGCTGCCTGCTCAACGGGTCGACGCCGTCCCCGCAACCGATGCGCGAAGCCTGGCGGCAGAACTCGACGCACCGCCGGAAAAACTGGGCCGCCTGCTGGTGGTCGAGGATGCGCTGCACGCGCTGCTCGAGCGCGCACATGCGCTACAATTCCCCTGACAATGGCCATCACCCTGACCCCAGCCGCGGCGGACCGCGTGCGACTTTTCCTCGCGCAACGCGGGCAGGGGGTTGGCTTGCGCCTCGGGGTGCGCAAGACGGGCTGTTCCGGCTTTGCCTATGTCGTGAACTACGCGGATGAGGTGCGCGAGACCGATCGCGTGTTCGACAGCCAGGGTGTGCGCGTCCTCGTGGACCCGGCCAGTCTCGCGCTGATCGACGGAACGGAAGTCGATTTTGTGCGCCATGGAATCAACGAGGCATTCCGCTTCCGGAACCCGAACGTGCGCGGCGAATGCGGCTGCGGCGAAAGCTTCAACGTCTAGGGAACTCCCCAAATTTTCCTTTCGCGGCAGGCACTTCCGCGTCCTCGCCGATTGCCGCGCCGGGGTCACGGGGGCTAGAATGACCGATTATGGCCGTCGAGCGCACCCTGTCCATCGTCAAGCCCGACGGTGTGGCCCGCAACCTGATCGGCGACGTATATCGCCGTTTTGAGCAGGCGGGCCTCCGTATCGTCGGCGCGCGCATGCTGCAGCTGACCCGCGGTCAAGCCGAAGGCTTCTACGCGGTCCACCGCGAGCGCCCGTTCTTCCACGACCTGTGCGCGTACATGACGTCCGGGCCGGTGATGGTGCAGGTACTCGAGGGCGAGTCGGCGATCGCGCGCAACCGCGAAGTCATGGGGGCGACGGACCCGAAGCAGGCCGCCCCGGGCACGATCCGCGCGGACCTTGCCACGAGCATCGAGGAGAACGTCGTGCACGGCTCCGACAGCCCCGAGAACGCTGCGCGGGAGATCGCCTATTTCTTCGCCGTCACCGCGCTCTGCCCCAGGGCCCGCTGAGGCTGGCCCCACGATGAATGACACCGCCATTCAGCGCATCAACCTGCTCGGCCTGAACCGGTCCGAGCTGGAGTCGTTCGTCGCGACGCTGGGGGCGAAACCCTATCGTGCGCGCCAGCTGTTGAAGTGGATCTATCGCCGGGGCGAGGCTGACTTTGCGCGCATGACCGACCTCGCCAGGGATTTCCGCGCGACGCTTGGGTCTGCAGCCGAGATCCAGGTGCCGGAAATCATCAGCGCCAGGAGTTCGGCGGACGGCACCCGCAAGTGGCTGCTGCGCATGCCGGGCGCCACCGGCGCGGAGCAGGCCATCGAAACGATCTTCATCCCGGAACCGGGGCGCGGGACGCTGTGCATCTCGAGCCAGATCGGCTGCGCGCTCGATTGCTCCTTCTGTGCGACCGGGCAACAGGGATTCAACCGCAACTTGACCGCTGCCGAGATCATCGGCCAGGTCTGGCTTGCCAATCGCGAACTGGGGCGCGACCCGGACGGCGAGCGCGTGATCAGCAATGTCGTGCTGATGGGAATGGGTGAGCCCCTGGCCAACTACCGGAACGTGTTACCCGCGATGCAGCTGATGCTCGACGACCTCGGCTACGACCTTTCGCGCCGGCGCGTGACCCTGTCCACCTCGGGCCTCGTTCCGCAGATCTACCGCCTGGCCGAGGAATGCAATGTTGCCCTCGCGGTGTCGCTGCATGCGCCGAACGACCGGTTGCGTGACGAGCTGGTGCCGATCAATCGCAGGCACCCGATCGCAGAGTTGCTGGCTGCTTGCTGGCACTACCTCGAACGCCAGAATGGCCGCAGCGTCACCTTCGAGTACACGATGCTCGAGGGTGTCAACGACCGGCCGGAGCAGGCGCGGGAACTTGCGCTGCTGCTGCGCGGTCATGATGCCAAGGTGAACCTGATTCCTTTCAACACTTTCCCGGGCACGAAGTACCGGTGCTCGCCGGCCGCGGTCATCGCGCGATTCCGTGACTTGCTGGCACAGGGAGGCGTGATGGCGACCGTTCGGCGAACGCGGGGCGATGACATCGACGCGGCCTGCGGCCAGCTCAGGGGACAGGTACTCGACCGCACGCAGGTCCGGCTCGGGAGCAAGCTGGTCCGGCTTGCGGTGCGGGCATGATCCTGCGCCTCGCGATTTCACTGCTCGCACTGCTGCTGACCGCGCCGGCACCGGCCCAGGAATCCGTGGATCAGGCGACCGAAGCGGCGCGCATCAATGCGCGACTCGCGATGGAGTACATGAAGCGCGACCAGTTGACCGTCGCGCGCGACCGGGTCGAGAAGGCACTGACGCTGAATTCGCGGGATGTCACCGTGCAGCTCGCGGCCGGGCTGGTTTACGAGCGACTGCAGGACACCAAGCGCGCCGAAGGGCACTTCCGCAAGGCGCTGCGTGCCGATGCGGACAGCCCGGAGGCGCAGAACGCGCTCGGTGCGTTCCTCTGCCGCCACAAGGAGTTCGACAAGGGTGAGGCCATGTTCCTGAAGGCCGCGCAGAATCCGCTGTACCGGACGCCGGGGGTCGCTTTCACGAATGCGGGTGTCTGCGCCCGCAGCGCCGGGGAACCCGAGCGTGCCGAGGGGTACCTGCGCCAGGCGCTGAACGCGAGTGCGAACTATTCGGAGGCCTTTCTGCAACTTGCGGGCGTGCTGCACGACCGCGGCAACAACCTGCAGGCACGTGCGTTCGTCGAGCGCTACCTGTCCGCGGCGCCGGCGACACCCGACGTATTGCTGCTGGGGCACCAGATCGAGACGGCGCTCCAGGACCGCGAGGCAGCGGCGGCATTCGGCGAGCGGCTGCGCAAGGAGTTTCCGGATTCCGTGCAGTTGCGCGTACTCGACGACATCGAGCGCCGGAACCCCGGATGAACACCCGGAGCAGCGGCCCATCGCCGGGTGCGCAGTTGCGCACTGCGCGCGAGGCCAGGGGACTCACGATCGAAGCCGTGGCCGAGCGCCTGCGGCTCAATGCGGCGCTCGTTCTCGCGATGGAGGAAGACCGCCTCGCGCTGCTGGGGGCGCCGGTTTTCGCGCGCGGGCACCTGCGCAACTACGCCCAGCTCCTCGGCGTGCCCGCGGATGTGGCCCTGTCCGCCTGCACGACGGGCGAGATTCCCGAGCCGAGTTTCCTGCCGGCGATGGAACTGCGTCCGAAGATTCACGACCATACAAGGTGGGCGTGGCCACTCGCGGCCGTGTTGCTCGCGCTCGCAGTCGTCGCCGCCTTCTGGTGGTGGAGCGCGCGATAGGCATGGACGCGAAGCTCCAGGCCGTCCGTGGCATGAACGACCTGCTCGCGGACCAGATGCCCTGGTGGCAGCTGGTAGAGCGTTGTGCGCGCGCAGTGTTTGCGGACTACGGATATCAGGAGATCCGGGTTCCGGTGGTCGAGCGCGCGGAATTGTTCAAGCGCTCGATTGGCGAGCACACGGACATCGTCGAGAAGGAGATGTACAGCTTCGAGGACCGCGGTGGCGATCTGCTGAGCCTGCGACCCGAGGCGACCGCGGGCCTGGTGCGTGCGGCGATCGAACACGGCCTGTTGCACAACCAGAAGCAGAGGCTGTGGACATCCGGTCCGATGTTCCGGCACGAGCGGCCACAGCAGGGCCGCTATCGCCAGTTCCACCAGCTCGATTGCGAGGCATTCGGGTTCGAGGGACCCGATATCGATGTCGAGGTGATCCAGTTGTCGGCACGGCTCTGGCGGATGCTCGGCATCTCGGATGTGCGGCTGCGGGTCAATTCGCTTGGCACCCCGGAATCGCGGCGGGCGTACCGTGCGCTGCTGGTTGACTATTTCGGGGGCAATCGCGCCAGACTCGATGCCGACAGCCAGCGCCGCCTGGACTCCAACCCAATGCGAATCCTCGATTCCAAGAACCTCGCAATGCAGGAACTGATCGCGGGAGCGCCAGTGCTGATCAATCACCTTGACGCCGCATCGCGGGAACATTTCGAGCGCTTCCGCGGGCTGTTGGACGCCTGCGGCATCCCCTTCGAGGTCGATCCACGGCTGGTGCGCGGGCTCGACTATTACACGCGCACCGTCTTCGAGTGGACCACGCAGGCGCTCGGTGCACAGGATGCCGTGTGTTCGGGCGGCCGCTATGATGGCCTGGTCGCGCAGCTGGGCGGCGACGCGACCCCGGCGATCGGGTGGGCGCTCGGCATCGAGCGCGTCGTCGGCCTGTTGCAGACTGCCGGTGTCGCGGCACCGGCCGCCACGCCCGTGGTCTACATCGTGCTTTCGGGCGATCGTGCCGGGCACGCGGGGCTCGCAATTGCCGACCGCTTGCGCGATGCGCTGCCCGGGGCCGGCGTGCAGGTGAACATGGGCGGCGGAAGTTTCAAGTCGCAGATGAAGCGCGCGGACAAGAGCGGCGCACGGCTTGCGCTGATCATCGGCGACGACGAATTGGCGCGCGGCGTCGCGGCAATCAAGTTATTGCGCGTCGAGGCGAGCCAGCAGGATTGCCCCTGGGACCAGTTGCCCGGCCGCCTTGCTGCACTGCTCGACGACGCCCCTGGCGAGAGGAACAAGAATGGTTGACGAGTATCTGTCGGAACGTGAGCAGGCGGACCAGCTCAAGCACTGGCTGCGGGAAAACTGGCTCTGGATGGTGGCCGGCGTCGCGCTGGGACTTGGCGGCCTGTACGGTAACCGCTGGTGGGAAACGCACCGGCACGCGCGGTCCCTGGAGGCGGAGCAGCGCTACGCGGCGATGCTGGATGCGCTGTCTCGCAATGAGCGTGCGGAGGGTCTGAAGCTGGCCGGGGAAATCACCGGCGAGTACACGGATACTCCCTACGCCGACCAGGCTCTGCTGCTGTTGGCAAGACTGGACGTCGAGTCCGGCGCCCTCGATGAAGCAGCCGCGACACTGGCGGGCGTCATGAACGGCACGCGTGATCCGGATCTCGCGCTGATTGCACGGCTGCGCCTCGCGCGGGTGCAGCTTGCACAGGGCCAGTACGACCAGGCGCTCGCGACGCTCGATGGCGTCGCGGACCCCGCGGTCGAGGCGCGCGTCGCCGAGCTGCGCGGCGACGTGCTGCTGGCGCGCGGGGAAACCGTGGCAGCGTTGGTGGCCTACCGGCAGGCAGAAGCTGCGGCGCAGGCCGCGAGCGGCGGCCAGGGACTGGTCGACCCCGATTTGCTTCGGCTGAAAATTGATGAACTGGCGGCGACGGCCGAGACGGCCGCAGCGACCGTGGCGGAGTAAGGCATGCAGGGCAGGAATATCGGGTGGCTGCTCGCGCTCGCCTTGACCGCAGCTGCCTGCAGCAAAGAGAAGGACGTGGAGCCGCCGGCCGAGCTCGTGAAGTTCGAGGCGCGGCTGGATACGAGCCGCGTATGGAATGTCGGGACCAAGGGTGGCGACGACGTGCTGCGCCTCGGCCTGCGACCGGCATTCGCGGATCAGCGTGTCTATGTCGCCGGCCATGGCGGCGACATCCAGGCGCTGGAGCTTGGCAATGGGCGCAGCCTGTGGCGCGCGTCGACCGAACTCGAACTCGCCGGCGGCCCGGCCGTGGGCGATGGCATCGTCGTTGCGGGCACGACCGCAGGCGAGGTCGTGGCGGTCGATGCCGCAACGGGCGCCGAGCGCTGGCGGGCCACGGTCGGCGGGGAAGTACTGGTTGCCCCCGCGATCAGCGCTGGCCTGGTGGTCGTGCGCACGGTCGATGGCCGCCTGCGCGGCCTGCGCGTGATCGACGGAACCGAGGCCTGGAGCCAGGAACAGCCCGTACCCAAATTGACGCTGCGCGGCAACGGCGCGCCGGTGGTCACCGGCGACATGGTGCTGGCCGGGTTCGACAACGGCAAGGTGATGGCGGTCGCGATTGCGACCGGCGACCTGCTGTGGACGGCAACCATCGCGCCGTCCCGCGGACGCACGGAGATCGAGCGACTTGCCGATATCGATTCGGCCATCGAGGTCGTCGGCCAGGATGTCTATGTGGTCGGCTACCAGGGGCGCGTCGCGATGCTGGCGCTGGGAACCGGCCAGATCTGGTGGTCGCGCGAGCTGTCGAGCCATCGCGGCCTGGCCATCGATGCGGAGCACCTGTACGTGACGACTGCGGACAGCGCGGTCGTTGCACTGCGCCGCCGCGATGGCACGGAGGAATGGCGCCAGGACCAGCTTCTCCGGCGATCGGTGACGGCGCCGGCACGGCAGGGCGACGCCCTCGTCGTCGGCGATTTCGACGGTTACCTGCACTGGCTGGATGCTGCCACCGGGCAAGTGCTGGGCCGGGCCTCGACCGGCGCCGGACGCATCAGCAACGCGCCGGTCGCCGCTGGCGAACTGCTGCTGCTGCAGACGGATTCGGGCGCAGTCCAGGCGTTTCGCGCGCGGCCGCGCGGCGCCCGGTGACCGGCCATCCGGGCCACTGAACGATGCTGCCCGTCGTCGCGCTGGTTGGCCGGCCCAACGTCGGCAAGTCCACACTGTTCAATGCGCTGACCGGCACGCGCGATGCGCTGGTTTCTGACGTCCCGGGCCTGACGCGGGACCGCAAGTACGGTTACGGCCGCCACGCACTGCATCGCTACATCGTCGTCGACACCGGTGGCCTCGTGGAATCGCCGCGTGGCATCGAGCAGCTGATGGCGCAGCAGACACTGCGCGCAATCGACGAGGCCGACCATGTCGTGTTCCTGGTCGACGGGCAGGTGGGAATCCAGGGGCCTGATCGCTTCATTGCCGACCTCCTGCGCAAGAGCGGCAAGCCGGTGACGGTTGCCGCCAACAAGTGCGAAGGACGGGATCCGGATATTGCGGTAGCCGAGTTCCATGGCTTCGGGCTTGGTGAGCCCCAGTCATTGTCCGCCGCCCATCGCCAGGGCGTCGACGAACTGATCGATCAGGTGTTTGCGGGCCGCGCCCCGCCGGCAGCGGAGGAAGTTGCCGATGTGAATCGTCCGATCCGGGTCTGCGTCGTCGGGCGTCCGAATGTCGGCAAGTCCACGCTGATCAACCGGCTGCTCGGCGAGGAACGCATGATTGCCAGTGACCAGCCGGGTACGACGCGTGACTCCGTACAGGTGCCCTTCGAACGCGATGGGCAAGCCTACGTGCTGGTCGACACCGCTGGCGTGCGGCGTCGCGCCAAGGTCGAGGAGGGTCTTGAAAAATGGAGTGTAATCAAGACATTGCAGGCGATTGATGATGCGCATGTCGTGATCGGCGTGCTGGACGCGCACGAGACTGTGGCCGAGCAGGACGCCACCCTATTGGGAATCGTCGCCGAGCGCGGGCGTGGCCTTGTGATCGCAGTCAACAAGTGGGACCACGTCTCCCAGGAGCAGCGCGGGGATATCCGCTCACAACTCGCTGCACGGCTTCGGTTCCTCGACTTTGCGCCCCTGCATTTCATTTCCGCGCTGCATGGCAGCGGAGTCGGCGAACTGATGCACTCGGTGCGCGCCGCCCATGCGGCGGCCACGCGCGACATGCCGACCCCCGAGCTGACTCGGGTACTGGAAGCGGCGATCCGGCAACACCAGCCTCCGCTGGTCCGTGGGCGTCGCATCCGTCTGCGCTATGCGCACCAGGGAGGGCGCAATCCGCCGGTCATCGTCATCCACGGCTCGCAGGCCGAGCGCACGCCCGAGGACTATCGCCGCTACCTGGTCAACTGCTATCGCGAGGCATTCAAGCTGCAGGGCACGCCGGTGCGGGTGGAATTCCGCAGCGAAGACAATCCCTTCGCTGGCCGTCGCGACAAGATGACGCCGCGCCAGCGTCGTACGCAGCAGCACCAGGCGCGCCGCAGCCGCCGATAATTGATTGGCGACGGCACCTAGCCAAGGATCTTCAGCACGCGTGCCCGCAGGCGGCCGCGCGCGAGCCGCGCTTCGATTTCGGTGCCGGGTGGCGCCCGCGCGGCATCGCTCACCAGCGCCCCGTCGGCAGCCTGCGTCACGATCGCGTAGCCCCGGTCGAGGGTCGCCAGCGGGCTGACTGCGTGCAAGGCGCGTGCGGCGGCCTCCAGGCGGCCGCCCTGGACCGCGATCCGGTTGCGCACCGCCGGCAGGAGCCGGGCGCCGGCGTGCACGGCGCGTTGCAGCAGGGTCGCGATGCGCATCGCGGGCGATACGCGCGCGAGCAGGGCGCAAAGCGTCGCAACGCGCTCCCGGCGAGCGCCGAGATTGCGCCGCGCTGCCGCCGTCAGCCGGCCCTGCAGTTCATCGATGCGTTGCGCGCGCTGCGCGAGCGCCTGCGATGGATGCTGAATCGACAGCCGTCGCCTCATTCGCCCGAGACATTCCTGCCGCAGCTGGAATGAACGCGCGGCCGCAAGGCCGAGCCTCCGCGCTGCGGCTTCGAGGTTCCGTAGCCACGTAGCGCCGTCCGGAACGGCGAGTTCCGCGGCGGCCGAAGGCGTGGGCGCGCGCACGTCGGCGACCAGGTCCGCGATCGTGAAGTCGATCTCGTGGCCAATTCCGCAGATGACGGGCAGCGCGAGGATCCTGATCGCACGCGCCAGCGCCTCATCATTGAAGGCCCACAGGTCTTCGAGCGAGCCGCCGCCACGCACCAGCAGCAGCACGTCCACGTCGGCGCGGCGGTCAGCGAGCGCCAGTGTGGCGGCGATTTCCTGGGCGGCCCCGGCGCCCTGGACCGGCACCGGGTAGATGAGCACTGGAATCGCCGGAAACCGGCGCCGCAGGACCTGCAGCACGTCCCGGAGCGCCGCGCCGGTCGGCGAAGTGACGACGCCAATGCGGCGCGGCATGCGCGGTGGTGCCCGCTTCAGTGCCGCGTCGAACAGGCCCTCGGCAGCGAGCCGCTGCTTGAGCGCCTCGAAGCGCCGGCGCAGCTCACCCTCGCCGGCCTCCTCCAGATGGTCGACGATCAGCTGAAAATCGCCGCGCGGCTCGTAAAGTCCGACCCGCGCGCGCAGCAGCAACTGCATGCCTTCGCGGGGCGTGACGCCCGCGGTCTGGTTACGCGGCCGGAACATCACGCAGCGCACCTGTGCGGTCTCGTCCTTCAGCGTGAAATACCAGTGTCCGGATGCGGGCCGCGAGAGGTTCGACAGCTCGCCCTCGATCCAGATCGACGGCAACCCGGCTTCCAGCAGGCCGCGCACCTCGCGGTTCAGGCGCGCGACCGAGTAGACGTCGCGGCCGGCGTCGAGGCGCAAGTCTCCGTTCGCGGTGCGCGGGCGCATGCCTGCATGCTAAGCGAGCGGCCCGGCCGTCGCACGATTCCCTCACACCGGGGGCCCGCGGCGTCGTACAATGCGCCGCTTCATTCGGACTGCCCCCGGGGGACACCACCGATGCGCATCGTCCAGGAAGCACTCACCTTTGACGACGTCCTGCTCGTTCCGGCCTACTCGGAGGTGCTGCCGCGTGAGGTCGACCTGTCGACGCGCCTGACCCGGGAAATCCGGCTCAATCTGCCGCTGGTTTCCGCCGCGATGGACACCGTGACCGAGGCCCGCCTCGCGATCGCGATCGCCCAGGAGGGCGGCATCGGCATCATCCACAAGAACATGTCCGCCGACGACCAGGCGCGGGAGGTTGGCCGCGTCAAGAAGCACGAGAGCGGGGTGATCAAGGACCCGATCACGATCCGCCCGGACGCGACGATCCGCGACGTCATTGCGCTGACGCGCGCCAAGGGCATTTCCGGCCTGCCGGTCACGGATGATCGCAACATGGTCGTTGGCATCGTCACGCACCGCGACATCCGTTTCGAGGAGCAGCTCGACCTGTCGGTCTCGAAAGTCATGACGCCGCGCGAGCGGCTGGTCACGGTGCGCGAGAACACGCCGCGCGAGGAAGTGCTGCTGCTGCTGCACCGCCACCGCATCGAGAAGGTGCTGGTCGTGGACGACGCGGGGCGGCTGCGCGGCATGATCACGGTGCGCGACATCCAGAAGGCGCGCGACTTCCCGCGCGCCTGCAAGGATGAACACAGTCACCTGCGGGTCGGGGCGGCCGTCGGCACCTCGCCGGACACGCTCGACCGGGCCGCGCTGCTGGTCGAGGCCGGCGTCGACGTGGTCGTCGTCGACACCTCGCACGGGCATTCGCGCGGCGTGCTGGCGACGGTTGCAAAGCTCAAGCGGGCCTACCCGAAGCTGCAGGTCGTCGGCGGCAACATCGTCACTGCGGATGCAGCCCGGGCGCTCGTGGATGCCGGGGCCGACGGCGTCAAGGTGGGCATCGGGCCCGGATCGATCTGCACGACGCGCGTCATCGCCGGTGTCGGCGTGCCGCAGATCACGGCGGTCGCTACGGTCGCCGAGGCACTCGCGGCGGCCGATGTGCCGCTGATCGCCGATGGCGGCATCCGCTACTCCGGCGATGTCGCCAAGGCGATCGCGGCCGGCGCGCACACCGTCATGATTGGCGGCCTGTTTGCCGGCACCGAGGAGTCGCCGGGCGAAGTCGAGCTGTACCAGGGTGCGTCCTACAAGTCCTATCGCGGCATGGGCTCGCTCGGCGCCATGGCTCAGCGCCACGGATCCAGCGACCGGTACTTCCAGGACACGACCGAGGAACTCGAGAAGCTCGTGCCGGAAGGGGTGGAGGGCAGGGTTCCATACAAAGGGAGTCTGGTCGCGATCCTGCACCAGCTGGCCGGCGGCGTGCGCGCTGCGATGGGTTATACCGGCAGCGCGAACATCGAGGAGATGCGCACGCGTCCGGCATTCGTGCGCATCACCGGCGCCGGCGTCCGTGAGAGCCACGTGCATGACGTGAGCATCACGAAGGAAGCGCCGAACTACCGGATCGGCTGATGGCGGCCAACCTCAAGGCGCCCGGCGCCGACATCCACTCCCACCGGATCCTGGTCCTCGACTTCGGGGCCCAGTACACGCAGCTGATCGCGCGGCGGGTGCGCGAGCTCGGCGTCTACTGCGAGATCCTGCCCTGGGATGCCGGCGACGCGGCGGTCGCCGGATTTGGCGCCCGCGGGATCATCCTGTCCGGCGGGCCGGAGTCGGTGACCGACGCCGAGCCGCCGCGGGCACCGGACGTGGTATTCACGCTGGGAGTGCCGGTGCTCGGCATCTGTTACGGCATGCAGACCATGGCGGCCCAGCTCGGTGGGCGCGTCGCGCCTTCAAGCCATCGCGAGTTCGGCTACGCCAAGGTCCGGCGGACGGGCGCGTCGCGCTTGCTGGATGGCATCGAGCAGGATGATGTGCGCGACCCGGCGGAACTGGACGTCTGGATGAGCCACGGCGACCGGGTCGAGGCACTGCCGCCCGGGTTCACGGCCATTGCCGCGACCGCGAATGCGCCGCTCGCGGCAATGGCCGACGAGAAACGCCGCTTCTACGGCGTGCAGTTTCATCCCGAGGTCACGCACACGCGCGCCGGCGTGCGCATCCTCGAGCGCTTCCTGCACGAAATCTGTGGCTGCGATGCGCTGTGGGATGCCGGCAACATCGTCGCGGACCTGACCTCACGCATACGCGAACAGGTCGGGGGTGGCAAGGTGCTGCTGGGCCTGTCTGGTGGCGTGGACTCCTCGGTCGTGGCGGCACTGCTGCACCGCGCGATCGGCGCGCAACTGACCTGCGTGTTCGTCGACCATGGCCTGTTGCGCCTCGCCGAAGGCGACCAGGTCATGGAGACGTTTGCGCGGCACATGGGCGTGCAGGTGATCCGCATCGACGCCGCGGACCGGTTTTTCGCGGCGCTCGCTGAGGAGGAGGATCCCGAACGCAAGCGCAAGATCATCGGCCGGCTGTTCATCGAGATCTTCGAGGAGGAGGCTCACCGGCTCGAGGGCATCGGGTGGCTGGCGCAGGGAACGATCTACCCGGACGTCATCGAATCAGCGGGTGCGAAGACGGGCAAGGCCCATGTGATCAAGTCGCACCACAACGTTGGCGGGCTGCCGGAGCGCATGAAGCTGCGCTTGCTGGAGCCATTGCGCGAATTGTTCAAGGACGAAGTGCGTCGCATCGGCCTCGAGCTGGGGTTGCCGCGGGAGATGGTGCACCGCCACCCCTTCCCGGGGCCGGGGCTCGGCGTGCGGATCCTGGGCCGGGTCAGCCGCGAGGCCGCCGACCTGCTGCGCCGCGCGGATGCGATCTTTATCGATGAACTGCGCGCGCACGACCTCTACGACCGCGTCAGCCAGGCCATGGCGATCTTCCTGCCGGTGCGCTCGGTGGCGGTCATGGGCGACGGCCGGCGTTACGACTGGGTCATTGCCCTGCGCGCGGTCGAGACCATCGACTTCATGACCGCGCAGTGGTCGCGTCTGCCGTACGAATTCCTGGACCACGTTGCGCGGCGCATCGTCAACGAGGTCAAGGGAGTCTCGCGGGTCGTCTACGACGTTTCCGGGAAACCGCCGGCGACGATCGAGTGGGAATGACCAGCGACGCCGACTGGATGCGCCACGCGCTCGCACTCGCGGCGCGCGCCGAGGCGCAGGGCGAGGTACCTGTCGGCGCGCTGGTCGTGCGGGACGGCCAGGTACTCGGCGAGGGCTGGAACCAACCGGTTGCGCTGCGCGATCCCACGGCCCACGCGGAGATCCTGGCGCTGCGCAGCGCCGCGCAGAAAATCGGCGGCTACCGACTGGGCGGCGCGACGCTCTACGTAACGCTCGAGCCCTGCCCGATGTGCGCCGCCGCCATTGCGCATGCGCGGGTCACGCGGCTCGTATTCGGTGCCTGGGATCCGCGCCAGGGCGCCGCGGGCAGCGTCTTCAACCTGGTGACTGCCGATGCGATGAATCATCGCGTCGACACCTTCGGCGGCGTGCTGTCGGAGGAATGTGGCGCCGTGCTGAGGAAGTTCTTCGAGTCGCGGCGCTGAGGCGCACCAGGCGGATCAGTCCGCGGCAGTCCCCGGCCCGCGAATCTGCCGGTCCGGCGCGCCGGTCATCCACTCGAGAATCTCCAGATAGGTCTGCACATTGCGGACGAATCCGACCGGCTCCCAGCCACGGGCGTAACCCCGCCGTGTCTGCGTAAACCAGCGCTCCTGCGAGAGCAGCGGCAGGGTCTCGCGCACGGCGGCCCAGGAATCCGGATCGTGTCCCTGGCGTTGCGACAGGATGCGCGCGTCCTCCAGGTGGCCGTAGCCGACGTTGTAGGCCGCGAGCGTCAGCCAGGTGCGGTCCGGCTCCGGTATCCGGGCCGGGATCGTGTCCTTGATCAACGCCAGGTAACGCGCGCCGCCGACGATGCTCTCGCGCGGGTTGGTGCGATCCGCGACATTGACCCGCTGGGCGGTTTCCGCGGTCAGCATCATGAAGCCGCGCACGCCGGTCGGGGAGACCGCGGCCTCATCCCAGCGCGATTCCTGGTAGCCGATTGCCGCCAGCAATCGCCAGTCGATGCCGGTTTCCACGCTCGCCTCCTCGAACCAGGGCCGGTACAGCGGCAGGCGTTCATGCAGGGCGCCGACGAAGACGGCGGCGTCGATCCGATCGAAGCGGCTGAGCGAGCGTTCATGGCGCGCGAGGATTTCGCCGAGGCGACCGATCGCCTCGAGCTCCCTGAAATGTCGCACGACTTGCGGCAGCAGGTCGGTGCTGCGCGGCGCCAGTGCCCAGGCGATGGCTTCGGATTCGGCCAGCTTGAATGCCGGGCGCAATTCGGGATGGAAACGCCGCCCGAGCGTGAACTCCCTCGAATCGGCGACCGTGATGTCCGCGCCTCCGCTCGCGACGCGTGCGAATAGGTCCAGCTGATCAGCGTCGTCGACCTCGGTCCAGCGCAGTTCCGGCAGTTCGCGGGCGAGATGCGCCAGACTTCTGGCATGGGTCGAATTGCGGGCTACAACGATGCGCCTGCCGACCAGATCCCGGGGGGACACGGGCAACGGATCCTGAACCCGAAAGACGATGTGCTGGTCGATGTGCTGGTAAACCGGGCCGAACAGCGCCTGTTCCCCGCGTGGTTCACTCGCAATGATGCCGGCTGCCGCGACATGGGCGCGGTTGCTCAGTACCTCCGCGAGGGCCGCGGCAGCCGACGGCACGACGTGCAACTCCATCCTGACGCCGAGGCGTCGCGCAAAGCCCGCGGCGAGTTCGTACTCCGGTCCTTCCGGCCCGGCGGCTCCCTCGTAATAGGCCATGGGACTGTTGCGCGTGGCAACCTTCAGCGTCCCCAGCAGGCGGATCTGCTCAAAGGTGCCCGGCATGCGCGAGCAGGTGCCGATCATCAGCGACATCAGGATGATGGCCGGCACGCCGAAGCGGCTGCGAATGTCTCGCCGCCGTCCGCCGGTCCGGGCAGGCTTCGGCTGCATTGATGTAGAATAGCGTCTCCGGAAGCGGCCGCGACGACGGTCGGCCGGTATCCCGCACGGAGAGGTACCGAAGCGGTCATAACGGCACCGACTCGAAATCGGTTGGGGGCATTACGCCCCACGTGGGTTCGAATCCCACCCTCTCCGCCAGATTTCGTTACGATGATCGGCCCGGTATCATCAATGGTGGCTCGCGTCGGTTCCTCCGCGACGATCAGTCGTGAATCCCGCCAGGCCCGGAAGGGAGCAACGGTAGCGGCGGCATCGGGTGCCGGAGGGGTGCTGGCGCGGGCCGCCTCCACTGGCTGGTGCGGAGCCGCAATGACCCCAGGCCTGCGAGTACGGCATTCATGAGTTACCTGGTCCTGGCACGCAAGTGGCGCCCCCGCAGCTTCGACGAACTGGTCGGCCAGGAGCACGTGCAGAAGGCGCTGGTCAACGCGCTGGATTCCGGTCGCATCCATCATGCATTCCTGTTCACCGGCACGCGCGGCGTCGGCAAGACGACGATCGCGCGCATCCTCGCGAAGTCGCTGAACTGCGAGCGCGGCGTCAGTTCGAAGCCCTGCGGTGAATGCGGCGCCTGCCGCGAGATCGATGAAGGCCGTTTCGTCGACCTGATCGAGGTCGATGCGGCCTCCCGCACCAAGGTGGATGACACCCGGGAACTGCTCGACAACGTGCAGTACGCCCCGACACGCGGCCGCTACAAGGTGTACCTCATCGACGAGGTGCACATGCTGTCCAATCATTCTTTCAACGCGCTCCTGAAGACGCTCGAGGAACCGCCGCCCCACGTCAAGTTCCTGCTGGCGACGACCGACCCGCAGAAATTGCCGGTGACCGTGCTGTCACGCTGCCTGCAGTTCAACCTCAAGCGCCTGCCGGCACCATTGATCGCCGGCCGGCTGCAGCACATCCTGCAGGCCGAGGGTGTCGCAGCCGAGCCGGCCGCCGTCGGACTGCTGGCCCGGGCCGCGGACGGCAGCCTGCGCGACGCATTGTCGTTGCTCGACCAGATCCTGGCGTTCGGCGCCGGGCGCGTCACCGAAGCAGACACCTGTGCGATGCTCGGCACGCTGGACCGTCAGCAGGTCGTCGGCCTGGTCGAGCGCCTGGCCGCCCGCGACGCGCGTGGCTTGATCGACGCCATTGCCGCGCTCGACGAATTTGCGCCGGACTACGGCCGGCTGCTCGAAGTCACGGCTGCGCTGCTGCAGAAGGTCGCATTGCGTCAGGCAGTTCCGGACCTGCCGGAAGACGAAGTCTATCCAGACGACCTGCTGCAGCGGCTCGCGTCGGCGATGCCGGCGGACGAACTCCAACTGTGCTACCAGATGGCGATCATGGGCCGGCGCGACTTGCCGCTCGCGCCGGACCCGAGGATCGGCGCGGAAATGACGTTCCTCAGGATGCTGGCGTTCCGCCCGCAGCTGCCCTCCGATCGGGCGCCCGATGTCGAGCGACCGCGCGCCAGGTCCGCCGCTGCGTCCGGATCAGTCGCTGTGCCCGGATCAGCCGCCGCGCCCGGGCCCACCGGCACGCCGACGCCAGCTGCAACGAGTGGCGAATGGCCCGGGCTGCTGGCGAGACTCGAGCTGCAGGGGGCGGCACGCCAGCTAGCCAGCAACTGCCAGCTGCTGGAGCACGACGGCAACCGCTTCCGGTTCCTGCTCGACGCGCGCGCCGCAACGCTCCGCACGCGCCAGCAGGAGGATCGGCTTGCCCAGGCGCTGGGCCGGCTCCTGGGCACACCCGTGCGGCTCGAATTCGAGATCGGCGGCGAGGGTGGGGACACGCCGGCGCGCCGTGAAGAACAGGCGCGCGACGAAAGGCTGGAACAGGCGCGCCTCGCGCTCGAGAGCGATCCCAACGTGCAGGCCATGCGCGACCATTTCGGCGCCGTGATCCAGCCGGATTCGATCAAGCCGGTCGGCTAGAATGCGGCCATGAAACCGAACATCGCGCAACTCATGCGCCAGGCGCAGCAGCTCCAGGCCAACATGCAGAAAGCGCAGGAGCAACTGGGCTCCCTCGAGGTCACCGGCGAAGCCGGCGGCGGCATCGTCAAGGTCATCATGAACGGACGGCACGAGGTGCGTCGCGTGCAGGTCGATCCGGCAGCCATCGGCGACGATCGCGAGATGCTCGAAGACCTGGTCGCGGCCGCCTGCAACGATGCGACGCGCCGGGTCGCGGAAGCTGTCCAGCAACGCATGACCGATGCCATGGGCGGCCTGCAGTTGCCACCCGGCATGAACCTGCCGCTCTGACCGCACCCTCGACGTGAAGTACTCACCGGGACTGGCCCGTCTGATCGAGGCGCTCAGGCTGCTGCCGGGCGTCGGGCCCAAGTCGGCCCAGCGCATGGCTTTTCACCTGCTGGAGCGCAACCGCGACGGCGGCCGCGCACTGGCGCGCGCGCTGGAAGAGGCGACTGCCAACGTCGTGCATTGCCGGCGTTGCCGGATGCTGACCGATGGCGATTTGTGCGAGATCTGCTCGGCGCCGCGCCGCGACGCCACCTCGTTATGCGTCGTCGAATCGCCGGCCGATGTCGTCGCCGTCGAGCAGTCGGGCGGGTACCACGGCCACTACTTCGTGCTGATGGGACACCTGTCGCCGCTGGACGGCGTCGGACCGGAGCAGCTGGGACTCGAGCAGCTCGCAGCGCTGCTCGACGAGGGAACCGTGCGCGAGGTCATCCTTGCGACCAACCCGACGGTCGAGGGCGAGGCGACCGCACACTTCATCGGCGAGCTGGTGCTGCGCCGCGGCATCCGTGCATCGCGCATCGCGCACGGTGTCCCGGTCGGCGGGGAACTCGAGTACGTGGATGGCGGAACGCTTGCGCACGCACTGGCCGGGCGGCAGCTCATCGTCTGAGACGCGGATCGCGTCGCGCGATTTCCTCGGACTGGGTCACGAGGCGCTGGTAGCTCGCGACCCGCTGGGTGGAAATCCTCCCTTCCTGCGCGCTAGCCAGCACCGCGCAGCCCGGCTCCTGCCGGTGCATGCAATCCCGGAAACGGCAGTTCAGGGCGGCCGCTGCAATCTCGCGGAAGCCGCCCGCCACCGCGCGCGGCGCCGGCAGCGGCGGTGCAAAGTCGCGGACGCCGGGCGAGTCGATCAGGTCGCCGCCGGATGGCAGGTGGTAGAGCGTCGCGGCGTTCGTCGTGTGCCGGCCCGTCTCCGTCACAAGGGAAACCTCCCTGACGATGGCCTCGACACCGGGCACCAGCAGGTTGATCAGTGAACTCTTGCCGACGCCCGACTGCCCGACCAGGACGCTGGTTTCACCGGCCAGCCGGAGCGCGAGCTCGCATTCGCCTCCGGGTACGCGCTTGCTCGACCAGGCCACCGGATATCCGAGTGCGGCATAAAGCCCGAGCGCCGGGGCAAGCAGGGCCTGCGCATTGGCAAGATCGCTCTTGTTGGCTACGACGCAGGCCTTGAGTCCGGCCCACTCGGCGGCTGCAAGGTAGCGGTCACACAGGCCGAGATCGGGCGCTGGCAGCGGCGCAATGACGGCCACGAGCTGCGTCAGGTTGGCGGCGACCACTTCGGCCTCGCCGCGCATGTTGAGCCGCGCGAGTTCGGTCGCGCGAGGCTCGACTTCAGTGATCAGGCCTTCGGCGCCTTCGCCATGCGCCGCGATCCAGCGTACCCGGTCGCCGCAAACGGCAGCCAGCCGGCGTCCCCGGAGCCGGCATCGTATGCGCCGGTGCGCCGCATCCTCGACGACCGCATCGCGGCCGTGACTCGACACGACCTGCCCCGCGTCCGCTACGCCGGCTTGCGGGTCCGGGCTCACGCGGATTTCTGCGCCGCGAGCCGGCCAATCCGGTCCAGCGCCGGAGGATGCGACGCATGGAACGCCGTGTACAGGCGATCCGGGGTCAGCGTCGTCGCATTGTCGCGATAGAGCTTGACGAGTGCGTGGGAGAGCGCCGTGGCGTCGGCATGCCGTGCCGCGAAGGCATCGGCGGCATATTCGTGGCGGCGCGACAGCCACGCAGCCAGGGGTCCGACCGGCAGCAGGAACACGGGCGCCGCCAGCGGGAACAGCAGCAGCAGGGTGTGGGAACCGCCGGCCGGCACGCCGAGCGCAGGCTGGAACCAGGGCTGCACCGCGAGCCATGCCAGGCTTGCGAAGCCGGCGAAGGCGGCCGCAAGCGACCAGGCGATGCGCCAGGCGACGTGGCGCAGGCGGAAGTGGCCGAGTTCGTGGGCCAGCACGGCCTGGACTTCCTCGGGCACCAGCGTCTCGAGCAGCGTGTCGAAGAACACGATGCGCTTGTTCCGGCCGAGGCCGGTGAAGTAGGCATTGCCGTGGGCGCTGCGCCGCGAGCCGTCCATGACGAAGACGCCGCGCGGCTCGAAGCCGCAACGCCGGGCGATCTCGACCACACCCCTGCGCAGGGCACCGTCCGGAAGTTCGCGGAAGCGGTTGAAGAGCGGCGCAATCAACCGCGGCCAGGCCCAACTGAGCAGCAGCGAAAAGACGGCCCAGGCCGACCACGCCCACAACCACCAGCCGGCGCCGGCGCGCGCGAGCAGCCACAACAGCAGCGCGACCAGCGGGCCCAGCAACAGCACGGAGATGGCGAGGCCCTTCAGCAGGTCCACCGCATAGAGGCTGGGCGTCGTGCGGTTGAAGCCGAATCGGGCCTCGATGCGGAAGGTCCTCCAGATTCCGAACGGCAGCCCCAGCAAGGCAATCGCGAATGCCACGGTGCCGATCACGGCAATGCCCCGCGCGAGTCCCGTGGCACCCATCCCGGCGATCACGGCATCGACCCATGCGATTCCGCCGCCGATTGTCAGGGCCAGCAACAGGGCTGTGTCCAC
>Ga0214473_10001924_pt1 | contig 26354 bp, 22 predicted proteins | sample RVTome_7_FD_203509 | JGI IMG/M metagenome (GOLD analysis project Ga0214473, IMG submission 203509) | Soil microbial communities from uranium-contaminated site in the Upper Colorado River Basin, Wyoming, United States - RVT98D197 | ecosystem: Environmental > Terrestrial > Soil > Contaminated >...
GGGGACGGCGGCCCGGACGGCAGCCGGCCAGGATCCGAACGCGCTGCCCGCGCGGATCCGGCTGACCCTGGGAATACAGGACGTGCTCGTCCTGAGAAACGAGGACGTCGTGGAGCAGCGATTCGGTCCGGCGCTGCTGGCCGCGGGGCAGTCCTACCGGCTCCCCTTTCGGACGCCGGCCGAGATCCCGCTCGCGTGCTCCGCGCACCGGGACGGCCAGATCACCATCGTCGTGGAGGGTCTGCCATCGCGGGGACCGGCGCGGCTCCTCTGGCGGGCGCGCAGGTGGCTCGATGCTTGAGTCGGTCCGGTCAGGAGAAATGCCGCTCGGCGTATCGTGCCTGCTCCATCTGGGGCCACGGGCCAACCGGCGGTTGAGGCTCGCGGCCGTGACGGTCCTGGGTATGATCTGGGCATGGTCGGCCGGCCTCCCCGCGGCACAGGCGCACGCCATCATCGTCGAGTCGACGCCCCGGCACGAGGAGTCGGTGACCCCCCCGCGGCGACTCGTACTGCGCTTCAACGGCCGGATCGAGAAGACGCTCTGCTCCGTTCAGCTCGTCGGCCCTCATCGGCGGACCATCGTGCTGCTCCGGCAGGAGCCGGACACATCGCCCGACACGCTCGCGTATCCGCTGCCGGCCCTCGAGCCCGGCGCCTATCAGGCGCGCTGGAAGGTCATGTCCGCCGACGGCCACGTGACCGAGGGCAGGGTGCTGTTCACGGTGGTCGTGCCCGCGCCGGGTCGGACGCGCTGAGGTCGGGCGCGCGATGACCCGCCGGTGGGCGATCATTGCGCTGGCCGGCGCCCTCGGGGCCGGCGCCCTGTCGGGCCCGGCCGCCTTTGCCCACGCGGTCCTGGTGCGCTCCACGCCCCCGCACCGGGCGGTGCTGGGCCAGATGCCCGAGCGGGTGCAGCTCTGGTTCAACGAGCGACTCGAGCCCGCCTACAGCACGGTGTCGGTGTGGAGCGAGGCGGGCGCCCAGGTGGACGATCGCGACGTCACGGTGGGGCCGGAGGATCTCCGGCGCCTGTCGGTCACGGTGTCGGCCCGGGAGGCGGGAGTCTACACGGTCAAGTATCGCGTGCTCTCGGTGGACGGCCATGTCGTCGACAGCCGCTTCACCTTCACGGTGAAAGGGAAACGCTCATGATGCGACTCGACGGTCGGATCCGCTCGTTCATCGTGATCGCGGTGGCTGCCGCCCTGGTGGCCCTCGGCGCCGCGGGCTGGGAGGTCGTGCGGGCCCAAACGCACAGCCATACGCCCTCGCCATCGGCGGACAAGGCCGGCTGGCTCGTGCGCCTGGGGCCGGACGCCCGCGTGGCCGCCATCGAGCGGCAGCTCCGCGGCTTCGAGACCACCATGGCGGAGGTGGCCTATCGCTACACCGAGATGTATTTCGGTGGCATCGACGGGAACTGGGGCTATGCCGAGCACATGGCCCACGAGCTGGGTAACGCCATCACCACCGGGCTCGAGCGCCGGCCGCAGTACCGCAAGAGCGCGGAGGCGATCTTCCTGAAGGGGCCCTATCCCCAGATCATGGACGCCATCAAGGCGAAGGACCCCGCCCTCTTCAAGCAGCGCATCGAATCGCTGCGCGCCGCCTGCACGGCGTGCCACGCGGCGGAGGCGCATCCCTTCATCAAGATCGGCGTGCCCACCGTGCGGCGGAATCCGGTCGTCAACGACTGAGCCCGGGGTCAGGTCTTGCATTCCGACATTTCCACCCGCTGTACGTTTCCAAGCGCGATGAAAATGTCGTAATGCAAGACCTGACCCCGGTCTAGAAGTTGTCGGGGAACTGCCGGACGGGCTACGTGGAGCGGTAGTTGATGAACTGGAGCGCGATGCCGAGATCCTTGGCCTTCAGCAGGGCGATGACCGCCTGCAGGTCGTCACGGTTCTTGCCGCTGACGCGCACCTGCTTTTCCTGGATCGAGGCCTGCACCTTCAGCTTCGAGTCCTTGATGAGCCGGACGATCTCCTTCGCCTTCTCCATGGGCACGCCATCCTGGAGCGTGACCTTCTGGCGCACCAAACCGCCGCCCGCCGGCTCGGGATCGTTGATGGTGAGAGCCTTCAGATCGATCCCGCGCCGGTGGAGCTTGGACTGGAGGATGTCGAGCACCGCCTTGAGCTTCATGTCGTCGCTGGAGAGGAGGACGATGTCCATCTTCTCCGGCGTGATCTCGTTCTTCCCACCCTTCAGGTCGTAGCGCGTCGCGATGTCGCGCCGGGCCTGGTCGATGGCGTTGGTGACCTCCTGCATGTCGATCTTGCAGGCGACGTCGAAGCTGTTCTCGGCGGCCATGGGATGCCTCGCTAGCGCGGGTCCAGCGGCACCACCGCCGCGTCCTTGGGCGGCGTGAAGGCGAAGAGCGTGTCGCTGAGGCCGGGATTGACCGCGACCTTGGTGAAGGTCATGGTCACGGTGTTCTGGAACTGGTCGTAGAGCACGGCCTGGCGCACGATGTGGTCCTTGGGATCCACCGTCAGCACGAGGCGCGTGAGGAGCGGGGTCGGCTGCTTCGGCGTGAGATCGAGCACCGGCCGGCCCGTGCCGTCGCGGGGGCTGGCCGGATTGAGGAAGCGTACCGTGAACTCCTCGCGCAGCTTGCCGAGGCCGGACAGGAAGCTGCCCGCCGGGCCGGCCAGGGCCTTGGGCGCGTTACCCTTGTTGACCTGGTTCAGCTCCGGCGTATAGACCCAGAGCGAGGTGCCGTCGGAGACGATCTGCTGGGGCGCGGGGCTCTTGTACTCCCAGCGCATCTTGCCGCCCTTCTTCAGGTAGACGATGCCCTCCGCCTTGATGTCCTGACCGAGGCTCTTGTTGCGCGCGACCTGCGCGAACTCGGCGCGCAGGTCGGTGATCTTGCCGTAGGTGGCCTCGACCCCGTTGACCACCTCGTCCAGGCTCTGGGCGGGGGCGAGCGCGGGGAGGAGGAGGAGAAAGCCGAGAATCAGAAAAAGAGCCCCCTCACCCTGCCCTCTCCCCCTTCGGGGGCGAGGGTTCGAGATTCCTCCCTCTCCCCTCTGGGGAGAGGGCCGGGGTGAGGGACGCTCCAATCCCACGCTCACTTTCCCCTTCTCGCCAGGTACTCGGGGCCGACCAGGATCTCGCGCGGCTTGGCCCCCTGCCCCGGCCCGATGATGCGGTCCTGCTCCATCATGTCGATGAAGCGCGCGGCCTTCGGATAGCCCAGGCCGAGCCGCCGCTGCAGGAACGAGATCGAGGCGGCGCGCTGGGCGATGACCAGGTTCACCGCGTCCCAGTAGATGTCGTCGCGGTCCTCGCCGCCGCCCCCCCCGCCCGCTTCCTCGGCGGGCAGCTCCACCGTCTCGTAGACGGCCGAGCCCTGGGTGCGCAGGTAGTCGCAGATGGCCTTGACCTCCTTGTCGGAGACCCACGAGCCGTGCACGCGCATCTGCCGGCTGCCGCCCGGCGGCACGAAGATCATGTCGCCGCGTCCGAGGAGCTGCTCGGCCCCGTTGGCGTCCAGCACGGTCCGAGAATCCACCTTGGAGGCGACCTGGAAGGCGATGCGCGTCGGGAAGTTGGCCTTGATCAGGCCGGTCACCACGTCCACCGACGGCCGCTGGGTGGCGACGATGAGATGGATCCCGACCGCGCGGGCGATCTGGGCCAGGCGCACGAGCGAGTTCTGGACCTCGCCGGCCGAGACCATCATGAGGTCGGCCAACTCGTCCACCACCACCACCCAGTACGGCAGGCGCTCCTCCGGGAGCACCTCCTTGTTGTAGCCCTCGATGTTGCGCACCGCCTTGGCCTGGAGCTGCTTGTAGCGGTCGTCCATCTTGCCCACGATCCACTTGAGCCGCGCCGACGCCTCCTTGGCGTCGGTGACGACGGGCGCGAGCAGATGAGGGATCTTCTCGTACACGCCGAGCTCGAGGCGCTTCGGGTCGATCAACAGGAAGCGCACGTCGGCCGGCGTGGCCTTGTAGAGCAGCGAGCAGATCATGGTGTTGAGCCCGACGGATTTGCCGCTGCCGGTGGAGCCGGCGATCAGCAGGTGCGGCATGGCCGCGAGATCGCCGATGACCGAATTGCCGGTGGTGTCCTTGCCGAGGGCCAGGGGCAGCCGGCCCTTGGTGGTGACGAACTCCGGGCTCACCAGGATCTCGCGGAGGTACACGGTGGCCGTCTCGGGGTTCGGCACCTCGACCGCCACCGTGCCGCGTCCGGGGATCGGCCCCACGATGCGTACCGCGGCCACCTTCATGGCCAGCGCCAGGTCGTCGGCCAGGTTCACCACCTGGCTGACCTTCACGCCCGCCGCCGGCTCGAACTCGTAGGAGGTGATCACCGGCCCCGGGCTCGCCTGCACGATGTGGCCGTCCACACCGAAGTCGTGGAGCTTCTTCTTCAGCGTCTGGGCATTGGCCTCCAGCTCCTCGCGCGTGCGCTGGAGCGACGAGGCGGGCGGCGCGGTCAGCAGGCCGACGGCCGGGAGCTTGAACGCCTGGGCCCCGCCCTTGCCGAAATCGAACGTCTCCTGCCAGGCGAGCCCCTTCTCCGCGAGCCCGGACTTGGTCCGGGCCGGCTCCTTCACCACGAGCCGCGGCGGCTCCTGATCGACCGGGGGCCAGCCGCCGGGCGGCACCGCGGCGAGCAGCGGCAGCTCCGCCGCCAGCGGGGCCTTCGCCTTCTTCAGCTCCTGGCGCCGCAGGCGGCCGAAGCGGGCCCGCAGCCCGCGCGAGAGCACGCTATAGGGGATGCGGGTGACGAAGAGCACGCCCAGTGGGATCAGGGCGAGCAGGATGATCCACGTCCCGACCGTGCCGACCGAGACCCGCAGCCCCTCCGACACCGTCCAGCCCACCACCCCGCCCATGTGCATCCGATATTCCGCCAGCGTGTCCGAGGCGCGGGCGAGGATGCCGGTGGCGCTCACCAGCAAGATGAGGAGCCCGGCGCCGGCTTGCCAGCCGTGCGCCACGCGCGGGCGCACGAAGGCGGATATCCCGTAGAGGGCCAGCAGCGCCGGGAAGAGATAGCCCGCGTAGCCGAAGGCATGGAAGGAGCCCCAGCCGAGCCACGCTCCCACCGGCCCCACCGGGCTCGACTGGTCCAGCGGGTGCAGCATCGGGTCGTAGGCGTAGAGAGCCACGAAGCCGAAGCCGGAGAGCGCCAGGGCCAGGATGCCCTTGGCCTCGCGCACCCAGCGGCCGGGCTCGGCCTTGGCCCGGCGGGCCCCCCGGCGCCGGGGGCCGCCGTCGCGGGGTGTCTCGCGGGGCCCGTGGCCGTTCTCGCCCGGCGCCTTCTCGGGCAGGATCTTCTCGATCGTCGCCTTCTCCGCCATCACACCTCCAGGATCACGGGCAGTACGACGGGCTTCCGCTGGAAGCGCTGGTTGATGAACCGCCGCACCGCGCTGCGCACCATGGCGCCCACCAGCTCACGGTCGAAAACCTCCGGCTCCTGGCGCGAGGCCAGGGCGTCCCGCACCGCGGTCTTGACCTCATCCATCAGGGCGTCGGCCTCCTTCATATAGACGAACCCGCGCGAGACGATCTCGGGGCCCGCCACGATCGAGCCGCTCGTGCGGTCGATGGTGAGCGCGATCACCAGCATCCCCGCTTCCGCCAGGAGCTGGCGGTCGCGGAGCACCACGTTGCCCACGTCACCGACCCCCTTGCCGTCCACCAGCACCGGCCCGGCCGGGTACGGGCCGAGCACGCGCGCTCCGGAGGCGGTCACCTCGAGCCCCAGCCCGTCCTCGATGAGGAAGATGCGGTCCTTGGGGATGCCCACGCCCTCGGCCAGCCGCGCGTGCTGGAGCAGGTGGCGGTACTCGCCGTGCACGGGCACGAAGTAGCGCGGCCGGGTCAGCGCCAGCATGTCCTTCAAGTCTTCCTGGCTCGCATGGCCCGAGACGTGGACGAAGGCCACGTCCTCCCACAGGACCTCCGCACCACGGCGCAGGAGCGCATTGATCACGCGGCCGATCACCCGCTCGTTGCCCGGGATCACGCGTGACGAGAAGATCACCAGATCGCCGAGGCCCGCCTGCACGTACTTGTGCTCGCCGGCCGCGATCAGCGAGAGCGCCGAGTTGGGCTCGCCCTGGCTGCCCGTGGAGAGGATCACCTGGCGCTGGGCGGGCAGCTCGGCCAGGTCTTCCAGCGGGAGAATCAGGTCCTCGGCGACCCGGAGGTAGCCGAGCTCCTGTGCGACCGCTACGTTGACCACCATGCTCTTGCCGAGCAGGGCGACGCGCCGGTTGCACGCGGCGGCCAGGTCGAGCACCTGCTGGATGCGGTGGATGTGCGAGGCGAAGGTGGCCACGATGATACGGCCGGGCGCCTCCGCGAAGCGGCCGGCCAGCGCCTGACCGACCTCGGTCTCCGAGCCGGTACGGCCCGGACGGCCCACGTTGGTCGAGTCCGAGCAGAGCACGAGCACGCCGCGCTCGCCGAGCGCGGTGAAACGCGCGTAGTCGGGCTGCTGATGGTCCACCGGATTCGGGTCGAGCTTGAAGTCGCCGGTGTGGACCACGGTGCCGATGGGCGTCTCGATGGCGAGCCCGATGCCGTCGGCGATCGAGTGCGTGACGCGGATCGGCTCCACCGTGAAGCCGCCGATGGCGATGCGGTCGCCCGGGGCATACGGCCGCAGGTCTGCCTGATCCAGGAGCCCGTTCTCGGCCAGGCGGTGCCGGGCGATGGCCAGCGTGAGCGGCGTGCCGTAGACCGGGACCGCGAAGTCGCGCAGCAGGTAGGACAGGGCGCCGATGTGATCCTCGTGACCGTGGGTCAGCACCACCCCGCGGAAGGCCTCGCGCCGCTCCTTGAGATAGGAGAAGTCCGGGATGGCGAAGTCCACGCCCGGCATCTCGTCGTCCGGGAAGAGCAGGCCGCAGTCCACCGCGATGATGTCCGGGCCGCACTCGACCAGCATCATGTTGAGCCCGATCTCGCCCAATCCGCCCAGCGGAATGAGCCTCACCGCGGGCTCTGCCGGCACGTCGATCGGAACGGGCTCTGGTCTGTAAGTGGTGTTCACGGCGGCTTTTTCATCCTACCACCGGGGGCTAGCCCGGCCCAAGGAACGCGGTAGGGCGCTCCCCGTCAGACGGTCGACGACCGCTCGCTCTCGCACGCCCCGGCGCGGAGGATCAGGGCGAGCACGCCGGTCTCGTAGATCTCCTCGGCGAGCCAGAGTCCGCCGAAGACGATCAGCCACACCTAGCCGAGGACCGTCCCGACAGCGAGGGCCGCCATGCAGATGGCCACGATGATGCCCTGAAGGCCCCGGACTGCAACGAGGAGCACGCTATGGCGACATTCCCCGCTTCGCATCGAGGACCTACATCTTCCTCCGTGGCTTCGCGATTGCTCGGTAGCCGGCGAGCTCTTCCCGAATGACTCGCCGCATCGTGCGCTCGAGGGATTCACGTTGCGCAACCATGAATTCTCGAAGCGCTTTGTTGATGAGCGATTGGTAGTTTCCGCCGCCCGCTGCGTGAACCTGAGCCCGGAACCAGGCGAGAACGTCGCCATCGAGGCGTATCGTGATCCGTGTCTTCCCTGGCGATGCCGGCACTACTACCGCACCGCGCTTGCCCTTCGAGAAGTCATATTCCTTCCTCATCGTCGCTCCTCGTACTGTCTCCGCTCACGTCGAGTCGCGCGCCGGGCCGAGATCAATCGTATCCTCTCGCCCCGCCAGGTGTAGGCCACGACCAGCGCCCTTCCCAAGGTGTCGATGCCTACAGTGACGAACCTCTCTTCGTCTACGGAGTTGTCTTGAAGGGTAATTGCCCGGTCGTCCGAGAACACCGCCACCGCGTCCGCGAAGTCGACCGCGTGTTTCTTGAGGTTGATCTCTGCCTTCCGTCTGTCCCATTCGAACGCCACCGAGACCTATTGTATGCACGTTCGTACACTGGAGTCAATGCTGGATGGGCCGACTAACTGGACGGCGAGTGCCCAGCCAGCCGCGCGAACTCGGCCAGCGACAGCGTCTCGGCGCGGCGACCTGGATCGATGCCGACGGCCTCGATGAGGCGGCGGGCCCGCTCGGTCCCGAGTCCCAGGCCCGCGGCCAGTGAATTGGCCAGGCTCTTGCGGCGCTGGCTGAAGGCCGCGCGCACTACCGTGGCGAAGCGGGCGGGCTCGGCGACCGGGACGGGTGGCTCGCGATGCGATCGGAGATGCACCACGGCCGACTCGACCTGCGGGGGCGGGCTGAACGCGCCCGGTGGCACCGTGAAGGCCAGCCGCACCGCGCAGGCGACCTGGGTGAGCACGGACAGGGCGCCGTAGGTCTTGCCCCCCGGCCCGGCGGCCACCCGCTCGGCCACTTCTTTCTGGAGCATCAGCGCCATCTCGTCGATGGCCGGTGAGGCCTCGACCAGGGCCGCCAGGATCGGCTTGCCGACACTGTAGGGCAGGTTGCCCACCACGAGCACGCGGCCGGCGGGATCGGGCGCGAGCGCACGCAGGCCCGCGTAGTCGAACTGGCGCGCGTCCGCCTGACGGATCTCGACCCGCGGCGACGCGGCAAAGCGCTCCTGCAGGGCCGCGGCCAGCGCGGCGTCGATCTCGAGCGCGAGCAGGCGGCCGGCACGGGCGGCCAGCGCCTCGGTGAGCGCGCCGCGGCCCGGTCCGATCTCGACGACCAGGTCGCGCGCGCTGGGCGCCACCAGCTCCACGATGCGGTCGGCGACGGAGCGGTCCCGCAGGAAGTGCTGGCCGAGGGCGCGGGTACGCCCGCGGGTGGAGGGTCGGCGCATCGGAGCGCGCGGAACGGCGGCGCGCGCGTTCCGGCGCGGGCTCACCGCGGTCGCGCCTGGTGCTGGCGCAGGTCGCCGAGAAGCGCGGTGTAGACCTCGCGCACGCGCGCTTCCGTCTGCTCCCGCGTGCCGGAGTTGTCGATGACGTAGTCGGCGTAGCGGGCCTTGATGGCCAGCGGCATCTGGCTGGCCGTGCGGGCCCGCGCCGCCTCCTCGGAGCACCGGTCGCGCTCCATCAGCCGGCGGAGCTGGGTGGCGGGGTCCGTGGTCACGACCACCACCCGGTCCATGTTCTTGTTGCCGCCTCCCTCCACGAGCAGCGAAGCGTCCCAGATGAGGATGCCGTCGAAGCCGGCCCGCTCCAGGTCCGCCATGATCTTCTCGAACCGCGCGCGGATCGCGGGGTGCGTGATGGCCTCGAGCCGCTTGCGCTTGGCCGGGTCCGCGAAGACGACCTCGGCGAGGCGGGCGCGGTCGAGGTGGCCGTCGGGCTGCAGGACCTCCTGGCCGAACTCGGCGACGATCTGCTTGTAGGCCGGCGTGCCCGGCTCCACCACCTCCCGCGCGAGCGCGTCGGCATCCACCACCCGCACGCTCGGGCTCGCGAGCATGGCGTTGACGGTGCTCTTGCCCGTGGCGATGCCGCCGGTGAGGCCGACGAGCAGGAAGCGCCTCATACCGCGGCCCAGTCCGCGCCCGCCTTGACGTCCACCTTCAGGGGGACGTCGAGCGACAGGGCCGCCTCCATGACCTCGGTGGCCAGCGCCTTCAGGCGGTCGACTTCCCCCGGCGGGGCCTCGAAGAGCAGCTCATCGTGCACCTGCAGCAGCATCCGGCTCGAGAGCTCCCGTGCGCGCAGCTCGTGGGCCATCCGGACCATCGCGATCTTGACGAGGTCCGCGGCCGTGCCCTGGATAGGGGCATTGGTGGCCATTCGCTCTCCGAAGCCTCTCAGATTGGGGTTGCCGCTGCGCAGCTCCGGCAGGTAGCGCCGACGTCCGAGCAGGGTCGTGACGAAGCCGCGCTCGCGCCCCTCCGCGACGGTGCGCGCGAGATAGGCCTTCACCTTGGGGTGCCGGGCGAAGAAGCGGTCGAGGAACTCCTGCGCCTGCTTGGGCGTGATGTCGAGCCCGCGGGAGAGTCCGAAGGCGGTCACGCCGTAGATGACGGAGAAGTTGGTGGTCTTGGCGATATCGCGCTGCTCCGGGGTGACCGCATCGAGGGCGACGCCGAAGACCTCGGAGGCGGTGCGGGCGTGGATGTCCTCGCCGCGGCGGAAGGCCTCGATCAGGCTCTCCTCGCCGGAGACGTGGGCGAGGATGCGCAGCTCGATCTGCGAGTAGTCCGCGGCCACGAACCGCCAGCCGGGCTCGGGCACGAAGGCGGCGCGGATGCGGCGCCCCAGCTCGGTGCGTACGGGAATGTTCTGGACGTTTGGATTGCTCGACGACAGGCGCCCGGTCGCGGCCACGAGCTGGTTGAACGACGTGTGAATGCGGCCGGTGGCCGGATTGACGAGCGTGGGCAGGGCGTCGGCGTAGGTGGACTTGAGCTTGGCCAGCGTGCGGTGCTCGATGATCCGGGCGGGCAGCTCGTGGCCGATTGCGAGCTGCTCCAGCACGTCGGCGTCGGTGGAATAGCCGGTCTTGGTCCGCTTCAGCGGCGCCAGCTTGAGCTTCTCGAACAGGATGTAGGCGAGCTGCTTGGGCGAGCCGATGTTGAACTCCTCGCCGGCCAGACCATAGATCTCTCTGGTAGTACGCTCGAGATGCACCTCGAGCTCGCGCGAGAACTCACCCAGCCGCGCCTGGTCCACGCGGATGCCGTGGCGCTCCATCTCCGCCAGCACGCGGATCAGCGGCCGCTCGATGTCCTGGTAGAGGCCCTTCATGCCGACCTCGTCCAGCGCGCGCGGCGCCATCGCCCACAGGTCCCAGATCCACTTCGCTCGCGTGCCCGGCCGCGCGATGCCCGGCCCTTCGCCGAGCAACTCCGCGCAGACCTCCTCGAGCTTGTAGTTGGTCCGCGCCGGGTTCAGCAGGTACGCGGCCACCGCTGTGTCCTCGTGAGGCGGCGGCTCGCCGCCCCGGGCCAGCCACCACTCGACCAGCGGCTTGACGTCGTGTCCGATCAGCGTCCGCCCGCCCAACCCCGCGACCGGAGCCGCCCCACGGTTGTCCGCGGACTGGGGGAGTGCGGGGGCCATTTCTGGGCCCCCGCAGATGAAGATCGCTGTACCGGCAAGCGGGTGATGGAGCCCCAGTGCCGTGATGGCCGGATCAGGCGGCGTGCCCTCTCCAACCCACTCCACCGCGAGCGCCTCCCCTGCGGGAACGGACGCCAGGTAGCGCGCGAGGCTCTCCGCATCGGCGAGCGTCGCGACGTCGCCGCCCGTGACCGGCGCGGCCGCCGGGGCCGGGAGCTGGCGCAGCAGGCTGTGGAACTCCAGCTCGGTCCACAGCGCGCGTAGCCGCTCCCAGTCGGGCTCGCGGCGCCGGAAGGCCTCGAGGTCCACCGTGATCGGCACCCGCGTGCTCACGGTGGCCAGCTCACGCGAGAGCAGCGCCTGCTTGCGGTGGGCGGCCAGCGTCTCACGCAGCTTCCCCGGCACGAGCGAGAGGTTCTCGTACAGCCGCTCCACGCCGCCGAACTGGCCGATGAGCTTGGCCGCGGTCTTCTCCCCGACGCCCGGCACGCCCGGGATATTGTCGATGGAGTCGCCCATGAGGGCCAGGATGTCCGGGATCTGGGCGGGCTCGACGCCCCACTTGGCCTTCACCGCCGCCTCGTCGAAGACCACGCGGTCCCCGCCCCGGCCGGTGGTCGAGAACACCCGCACCCGCGGGCTGACGAGCTGGAGCATGTCCTTGTCGGAGGTGACCAGCACCACGTCCACCGGCAGCTCACGGGCTCCCTCGACCACCGTACCCAGCACGTCGTCGGCCTCGAAGCCCGGCACCTCCAGCAGCGGCAGGCGGAGGGCCTCGAAGAGCGTCTTCACGTACGGGATCTGCGTGCGGAGATCGTCGGGCGTGGGCGCGCGCGTCTCCTTGTAGGCGGGGAACTTCTCGTCACGGAACGTGGGCCCGGGCGGATCCCACGCGACCGCGAAGTACTCCGGGGTGTCCTCGCGCAGCAGCTTCCACAGCATGGTGGACATGCCGAAGACGGCGTGGCTCGGCACGCCCTTCGAGGTGGAGAGGAACGGTATCGCGTGGTAGGCGCGGAAGAGAAAGCCGGGGCCGTCGAGGACGAAGAGCCGTTCGGTCATGCGGGCACCACGCGATCATACAACGCGCGCACCCACGCCGTCCGCCGGCGGTAGTCGTCGAGGAAGTCGCGGCGGGCGGGGTAGTCGAGGGTCTTCGCGAGGCGCGCGGGATTCGGGCCCGCCACCTCGAGCGTGTCGGACGGCCGCGTGCCGAAGAGCCGCAGGCCCAGGCACACGCGACGCAGGAAGCGATACTGCTCGGCGAGCGTATCGCACTCGGCCGCGGGCAGGAGCCCCGCCGCCGCGATCTCCCGGATGGCGGGCAGCGTGCTCGCGCGCCGGATCCCGGCATGGCGGGCCCCGTGGCGCATCTGGAGCGCCTGGGTGATGAACTCCACGTCCACCAGCCCGCCCCGCCCGAACTTCACGTGGAAGCGCCCGGGCGTCTCCTTGCCCAGCTCGCGCTCCATGCGCTCGCGGAGCATGCGCATCTCCTTCAGATCGGGCGGCGGCGCCTCGGGGCCGTAGAGCAGGGCGCGGATGCGACGGCGTACGGCCCGGCCGACCACCGGGTCGCCCCCCACCAGGCGCGCGCGGGTGAGCGTCTGGCGCTCCCACGGATCCGCCCACTCGCGGTAGTAGCGCTCGAGCGCGTCGGCGCTCGAGGCGAAGCCGCTGCCCTTGGAGCCGGGGCGCAGCCGCAGATCCACCGCGAAGGCCACGCCGGCCGCCGTGATGTCACCGAGCCAGGCGGTGAGCGACTCGACGGCGCGATCGTAGAAGACGTGGGCCTCCACGGGCGGCGTGCCGTCCGTGACACCGGCCCCGCCGTAGATCACGAAGAGATCGAGGTCCGAGCCGGTCGTGAGCTCGCGGCCCCCGAACTTGCCGAGGCCGATGATGGCGGCGGGGATGGGGCGCCCGGCCCGATCGCGCGGGACACCGAGCTGCTCCGCCGTCTCCTCGAGCGCCAGCGTCCAGGCGACGGCGAGCGCCGCCTCGGCCAGCGCGGTCATCTCCAGCGAGAAGCGCTCGGCGTCCGTCACCCCGAGGAGCATGCGCCAGGTGATCCCGAGCTCCTGGGCCTGCTTGAGCCGCCGCAGCCGGTCCTTCCGCTCGGACGGGTCGAGGCGCGGGGCGAGCACCGGGGCCAGCTCGACGCGGAACGCGCGCTTGCTCTTGTGCGCCGCGAAGGTCTCGGGGCTGGCCAGCCCGTTGAGCAGCTCGGGCTGCGTCATCAGGAGCTCGGTGAGCAGCTCGCCGCGCGCGCAGAGACGCACCAGGTTGGTGAGCAGCTCGGGCCGGTCGGCGAGCAGCTCGAGGTAGGCGGTGCGCGGGCCGGCCGCCGACACGAAGCGCTCGAACTGGGCCAGGGCCTCGTCGGGATCCGGGCTCTGCCAGAGCGCGTCGAGCAGGATCGGGAAGAGCCGGGCGACCGCGCGGCCGGCCGCGGCCGGATACGGGATGAGGGGGCGGCCTTCCAGGACCAGGCGCAGGTTCTGGCGCGCGCGGTCCGGATCCACGAAGCCGGTCGCCTTGAGCGCGGTGTAGGTCGGGATGCGCACCGGGCGGGCCGCGGCCGCGGGCGGCGCGGCGAAGAATTCGCGGAAGGCCCGGTGGACGAGCGCGGTGGTGCGCCGGTGCTGGGCGAGGAAGCGCCGCGCCGCGGCGGCGGGCGGCCCGGCCACCCCCATGCGCCGGGCCAGGAGGCCGAGGGCGCGCGGCTCCTCGGGCAGCGTATGGGTCTGGAACTCGTGGAGGATCTGCAGTCGGTGCTCCACGGTGCGCAGGTACACGAGCCCATCGCCCAGCTCGCGGCCGAGCGCGGGCGGCAGATAGCCGCGCTCGGTCAGCCGGAAGATGGCGCGCAGGCTGTTGCGCTCCCGCAGCCAGGTGTCGTCGCCGCCGTAGAGGAGCTGCAGGGCCTGCACGAGGAACTCGACCTCGCGGATGCCGCCGCGGCCGAGCTTGACGTTGCGAAGCTCGGCGTCCTTGCCCCGGAGGGCCCGGTCGATCTGCGCCTTCATCTCGCGGACCTGGCGCACGATGGCGGGATCGAGCCCGAGCCGGTAGACGAAGGGGCGAACCGCCTCGAAGAAGCGCGCCGCCACCGCCGGGTCCCCCGCGCACGCGCGGGCCTTGATGAGAGCCTGGCGCTCCCACAGCTCGGCGCGATCGGCGAAGTACTTCCGGTAGCCGTCCACCGAGAGGATGAGCGCGCCCGAGCGTCCCTCGGGACGCAGGCGCAGATCGACCCGGAAGACGTACCCCTCCTCGGTGACCGACTCCAGGATCTCCACGATGCCGCGCACCGCCTGGGCGAAGAACTCCCCGTTGGCGATGCGGCCGGACGTGCCGCCCCCCGACTTGCTCCCCGTAGTCCGCCCGTCGTCGCCGTAGACGAAGATCGGGTCGATGTCCGAGGAGTAGTTCAGCTCCTCACCGCCGAGCTTGCCCATGCCGATGACCGCGAGACCGGTGGGCGTGCCGTCGGCACCGACGGGCGCGCCGTGGAGCCGCTCGAGCCGCTCGCGGGTCCACTCCCAGGCCGCGGCCAGGCAGACGTCGGCCACGTGCGAGAGCTCCTCGGTGGTCACGGTGAGATCGGCGTCGCCCAGGATGTCGCGGCAGCCGATGCGGAGGAGCTGCCGGTACTTGAAGCGGCGGAGGGCGTTCCACCGCGCCTCGGGGCGGTCGAGCGGCGCGAGGCTGGCGGCCAGGTCCTGGGTCAGCTCATCGGCGAGCCACTGTCGCATGGTGCGCGGCTCGAGCAGCCACGCCAGCAGCGTGGGATAGCGCCTCAGCGTGTCGGCCAGGAACTGGCTCGTGCCACCCAGACGCGCCAGCAGCGGGATGGCGCCCGGATGCGCGCCGAGGAGGCGGAAGAAGGTGGCGCGCTCCCCCTGCCCGGCCAGGCGCTCGAGGTTGTTGAGCGCCATGTCGGGATCGGGCGCCGCGGCCAGCTCGGCAAGCAGCCGCGGCAGCGCCGGCGCGAGCAGCTCGGCCTCGCGCGGCGTCGGGGTCAGCGCATGCAGGTTCCGCAGCGCCGCGGCGGGATCCGCGAAGCCGAGGCGCTTGAGCTCGCGGAGCGCGCCCCGATCATCGGGCGGCGCCGCCAAGAGGTTGTTCACGGGTTGTCCGCCATCTGGGGGAGTGCGGGGGCCATTTCTGGGCCCCCGCAGATGAAGAGCCTTGCAGATTTGAACGGTTGATCGCGCCGACGCGGTTGACTGCCCACTACCCGACGGCCCCTCACCCTGCCCTCTCCCCAGAGGGGAGAGGGTTCAAATGGCGGCCTCGCCCCTTTCGCCGGTGCGGATGCGGATGGCTTCGCCGAGCGAGAGCACGAAGACCTTGCCGTCGCCGATGGAGCCGGTCTTGGCCGACTGGCAGATGACCGAGACCACCTTGTCCACCATGGTGTCGGGCACCACGACCTCGACCTTGACCTTGGGGAGGAAGTCGATCGTGTACTCGGAGCCGCGGTACAGCTCGGTGTGGCCCTTCTGGCGGCCGAAGCCGCGCACCTCGGTGACGGTCATTCCCACCACGCCCAGCTCGTTGAGCGCTTCCTTGACGTCGTCGAGCTTGAAGGGCTTGATCACCGCCTCGATCTTCTTCATGCCGGCCTCCGTGGCTAGCGCGTGCTGCGCGCCTTGAGCGCTTTGCGGTAGAGGGTGACGTACTCCCGCGCCGAGGCGTCCCAGGAGAAGTCCTCGGCCATGGCATTGCGGACCAGCGCTTTCCAGACGGACGGCTGCCGGTAGGTCGAGGCCGCCCGCCTCACCGTCGCGAGCAGGGCATCCGCGGTGAACGGATCGAAGATGAACCCGGTGCCGGTGCGGCGGGCCGGGTCGAACTCGGTGACGGTGTCGGCGAGACCGCCGGTGCGCCTCACCACCGGCGCCACCCCGTAGCGGAGTGCGATGAGCTGGCCCAGCCCGCACGGCTCGTAGCGCGAGGGCATCAGGAACGCGTCGGTGCCGGCGTAGATGCGGCGCGCCAGGTCGTCGTCGTAGCCGAGCCGCACCGCCACCTGCCCGGGATGCGCGGCCGCGGCGGCGCGGAACGCTTCTTCGAGCCGGGCGTCGCCCGAGCCCAGCACCACGAGCTGGCAGCCCTCGGCCAGGATGCCCGGCAGCGCCTCCAGCACCAGGTCCATCCCCTTCTGCTCGGCGAGCCGCGTGACGACGCCGAGGACGGGCCCCGCCGCGTCCTGCAGCCCGAGCTCCCGGCGCAGCGTCTCGCGGCAGATCGCCTTGGGCTCCGGGTCGTCGGCCGAGTAGGGATGCGCGAGGGCGGGATCCTTCTGGGGGTTCCAGAGCTCGTAGTCGATGCCGTTGACCACCCCGTGGAGGTCCCGGCTGCGATCCTCCAGGACGCCCTCGAGGCCGCCGCCGAAGGCGGCGGTGCGGATCTCACGCGCGTAGGTGCGGCTCACCGTCGTCAGGAGGTCGGAGAAGACCAGCCCCCCCTTGAGGAAGTTGAGCTTGCCGTAGAACTCGATGCCGGCGGGCGTGAAGAGATCCCACCCGAGCCCGGTCATCGGCATGTCGTAGTGCCAGAACACGCCCTGATAGGCCAGGTTGTGGACGGTGAAGACGGTGGCGAGGCTGCCGAGCAGCGGGTGATCGCGGTAGAGGGTGCGGACGTAGACCGGCAGGAGACCGGTCTGCCAGTCGTTGGCGTGGATGACCTGCGGCTGCCAGCGGATGCCCGGCCGCGCGGCGTCGAGCCGGGCCAGACCCTCGAGGGCGGCGCGGCAGAAGAAGACGAAGCGCTCGCAGTTGTCCCAGTAGTCCCCGTCGGGGGTGCCGTAGAGCCCGTCGCGGTTGTAGTAGTGCTCGTGCTCGAGCAGGTAGACCGGCACCCCCGAGGGGCCATGGGCCTCGATCAGCGCGCCCTCGGTCGTCCGGTCGCCCAGCGGCACCTGGATGCGCGGCACGACGATTCGCGTGTCGGTGGCGTGAGCCTCGGTGCCGCGGTACTTCGGCATCATGACGCGCACGTCGTGCCCGAGCCCGGCCAGGGCCTTGGGCAGGGCGCCCGCCACGTCCGCGAGGCCGCCCGTCTTGGCGAAGGGCGCCACCTCGGAGGCGATGAGCAGGATGCGGAGCCGGTGGGCCACCTAGGCTTCCTCTTCCAGGATCGGGTACACGAGCGCGGTGATGTGGGATGAGATCCGCTTGAGGTTGGTGAGCACGTCGAGATGGATCTCCGAGGTCTCGAGCGACTCGGCCAGCCCCCGCCGCAGGCGGGCCAGGTGCGAGTCGCGCAGCTCGCGCTCGCGCTGCCGCACCACCGGGCGCTGGTCCAGCACCTCCTGGGCGAGGCTCCGGTCGTTGGCCGCGAAGCCCGCGATGGCGCGCTCGAGGTTCTTCGAGATCAGGCTGTGGAACTCGATCAGCTCGGCCTCGCCCGCCTCCGAGAAGCGGCGGCCCTGGTAGAGCTTCTTGCGGGCCAGCTCCATGAGGTTCTTGTCGATGATGTCGCCGATGTTCTCGAGGTTGCCGATGAAGGAGATCAGGGCGATCTCCTTCTGGGCCATGTCGGGGCTCATCGTCTCCCGCCCGAGCCGCGCGATGAACAGCTTGATCTCCCGCTCCAGATAGTCGAGCTGGTCGTCGCGCCGCTCCACGTCCTCCAGCAGCTCCTGGTTGTCGGTGCGGAGCACCACCATGGCGTCGCGCAGCATGCCCTGCGCGACGTCGCCCATGCGCAGCGCCTCGCGCGTCGCCTGCCCGATGGCCAGGGCCGGCTGGTCCAGGAAGCGGTCGTCGAGGTAGCGCGTGCGGTAGGGATTGTCGCCCCGCTCCTCCTCCGGCACCAGCGCGGTGATGAACCGGGCCGCCCAGGGCGCGAAGGGCAGGAAGAGCGCGCTGATCGCCACGTTGAAGAAGGTGTGGGTGTTGGCGATCTGCCGCGCCGGGTCGGCCGAGGTCATGGCCACCAGGTTCGTCAACGGAGTGATGAACGGAAAGACGAGCGCCACCCCCAGGACCTTGAAGGCGATGTGGGCCAGGGCGACCCGCCGGGCGTCGGACGACGAGCGCAGGCTCGCGGCCAGCGCGGTGGCACAGGTGCCGATGTTGGCGCCCAGCACGATCGGGATGGCGGCGGCCAGCGGCAGCAGGCCCTGGTGGCCGAGCGAGAGGGTGAGGCCGATCGTGGCCGCGGAGGAGGCCATCCCCGCGCTCAGGACCGCGCCGACCAGCAGCGCCAGGAACGGGTTGCCGGCCAGGGCCACCAGCACCTGGCGGGTGAGCTCGTTGTCCGCGAGCGGGGCGAGCCCGTCGTTCATCACCTTCATGCCGAGGAAGATGAAGCCGAAGCCCAGCACGACCTGACCGACGCTCTTCGCGAGCCCGCGGCGGGCGAAGAAGGTCATCGCGAAGCCGATGCCGACCAGCAGGAGCGACAGCTCCTGGATCTTGAAGGCGAGGAGCTGCACGGTGACGGTGGTGCCGATGTCGGCGCCCAGGATCACGCCCAGCGACTGGCGGAAGGTCACGAGCCCCGCCGAGACGAAGCCGATCAGCATGAGCGTGGTGGCCGACGAGGACTGGATGATGGCGGTCACCAGCGCGCCCGAGGCGACCGCGGCCAGGCGCGTGCGCGTCATGCGGGTGAGCAGGTGCCGCAGATGCCCGCCCGCCGCGCGCTGCAGGCCTTCGCCGATGAGCTGCATGCCGTAGAGCAGCAGAGCCAGGCCGCCGAAGAGCGCGAGCAGCGTCATCTCAGGGGCTCATGGATTCGGTGGTGACGGGGGCCACGTCGCGCAGATGCCCCGTCTCGTTCACGAAGACCACGCGGGGCGGCGACACCTCGGAGAGCGAGCAGTTGGCGATGGTGAGCCTCCAGATGGAGGACAGCGGCAGCCCGAGCCAGTGGGCGAGCAGGGCGCTGATCACGCCCCCGTGCGAGATCACCAGCACGTCCTCGCCATCGGGGTGCGCGGCGGCGATCTCGGCCATCGCGCGGAGCACGCGCGCCTGCACCTCGGGCAGGGGCTCCCCGCCCGGCGGCGGGCACTGCACCGGGTCCCGCACCCACCGCGCATAGGGATCTCCGGGGCCGGCGGTGCGGATCTCCTCCACCGTGAAGCCTTCCCACTGCCCGAGCGACAGCTCGCGCAGGTCGTCCACCACGGTCAGGGGCACGCCGAGCCCGGCCATCGCGATCTCGGCCGTGCGGCGGGCCCGCTCGAGCGGGCTCGCGTAGACGTGGGCGATGCGGCGGCGACCGAGAGCCCGGCGCAGGGCCTCCGCCTGACGCACGCCGAGCGGCGACAGCGCCACGTCCTGCGCCCCCTGGAACCGCCGAACGGCGTTGGAGACCGACTGACCATGGCGGGCGAGCAGGAGCCGCTTCATCGGCCCGTCCCCACCACGGCCGCGGCCGCCTTGAGCCGCGCGATCGTCTCCGCCTTGCCCAGGATGCTCACCACCTCGAAGATCGGCGGGCTCGCCGTCTTGCCGGTCAGCGCGATGCGGGTGAGCTGGGCCAGGTCCACCAGCTTGAGCCCGAGATCGGCGGCCAGGAAGCGATAGAGGGCCTCGAGCGCTTGCGGGTCCATCGCCTCCTGCGCCTCGAGCCGCTTGATGAGGATGGCGTAGCGCTCGGCCGCCTGCTCCTTCCAGAACTTGGCGGTCGCCTGCGGATCGTAGGCGGCGGGGGCCCGGAGGTAGAAGGTGGCCTGCTCGGCCATCTCGACCAGGGTGCGCGCCCGCTCCTTCAACGTCTCCACCACGCGCGCGAGCCAGCCGAGGTCGCGGGGGGCGGGCAGCCCCGCGCGCTCCAGAAACGGCACGAGCTCGCCGGCCAGGCGCTCCGCGGGCAGTGTCTTGATCCACTGGTGGTTCACCCACGTGAACTTCTCGAGGTCGAAGACCGCGTCGGCTGCCCCCACGTGGGCCAGGTCGAAGTGCCGGATCAGCTCCTCACGCGAGAAGATCTCCTGGTCGCCGTGAGACCAGCCGAGCCGCGCCAGATAATTCAACATCGCCTCGGGCAGGATGCCCATCTCGCGGAAGGCCAGCACCGAGGTCGCGCCGTGCCGCTTGGAGAGCCGCGTCTTGTCGGATGCCAGGATCATCGGCATGTGCGCGAAGACGGGGAGCGGATAGCCGAGGGCCTGATAGCACAGCACCTGCTTCGGCGTGTTCGAGAGATGATCGTTGCCGCGGATGACGTGGGTGATCTTCATCGTCACGTCGTCCACCACCACGCAGAAGTTGTAGGTCGGCGTGCCGTCGGTGCGCACGAGGATCCAGTCGTCGAGCTCTCCGTGGCTGAAGGTCACCCGCCCGCGGATCACGTCCTCCACCACCGTCTCGCCCTCGCGCGGGATCTTGAGCCGGAGCGCGTGCGGCTCGGACGGAGGAACGTTCCCTTCCCGACAAGTCCCCGGATAGCGGAAGGTCTCCTTCCGCACCTCGGCCACCTTCCGGAGCGCCTCGAGCGTCTCCGGCGTGCACCGGCAGCGGTAGGCCCGGCCTTCCGCGATCAGCCGCTCGGCGTGGGCCCGATAGATCTCGAGGCGCTCCGTCTGGCGATAGCCGGGTGCAGGCGGGCCCTCGTCCCAGTCGAGCCCGAGCCAGCGCAGTGACGCGAGGACCGACTGGGTGTACTCCTCGGTGGAGCGCGACCGGTCGGTGTCCTCGATCCGGAGGACGTAGACACCCTGATGGTGCCGGGCGAAGAGCCAGTTGAAGAGCGCGGTGCGGGCCCCGCCCACGTGGAGATGCCCCGTGGGACTGGGCGGAAAGCGAACGCGCACCGGCTCAGGCATGAGAACCTTATTGTATAACCGATGTTAGGATCAGGGCCATGAGCGAGCCCGCCAAGCCCTCCCATTTCGTCCGGGACGCCGTCCTGGAGGACCTCCGGGCCGGCCGCTTCCCCCGTCCGGTGGTGACCCGGTTCCCCCCGGAACCCAACGGCTACCTGCACATCGGCCACGCCAAGGCCATCTGCCTCGATTTCGGCTTGGCTCTCGATCTGGGCGGCCGCTGTCACCTGCGCTTCGACGACACCAACCCGACCAAGGAGAGCCAGGAGTACGTGGACGCCATCACGCGCGACGTCCGCTGGCTCGGCTTCGACTGGGGCCAGCACCTCTACTACGCGAGCGACTACTTCGAGCGGCTCTACGACTGGGCCGAGCAGCTGATCCGGGCCGGCAAGGCCTACGTGGACGACCACTCCGCGGACGAGGTCCGGGAGCACCGCGGCACCCTGACCGCGTCCGGCCAGGAGAGCCCGTGGCGCAACCGCTCGGTGGAGGAGAACCTCGATCTCTTCCGGCGGATGCGGGCCGGCGAGTTCGAGGACGGGTCCAAGGTTCTCCGCGCCAAGATCGACATGACGCACCCGAACCTGAACCTGCGCGATCCCGTCATGTACCGCATCCGCAAGACCACGCACCACCGGACGGGCGACACCTGGTGCATCTACCCGATGTACGACTGGGCCCACGGTCAGTCCGACTCCATCGAGGGCGTCACCCACTCGCTGTGCACGCTCGAGTACGAGGACCATCGCCCGCTCTACGACTGGTATCTCGACGCGCTCGGCGTCTATCACCCGCGCCAGATCGAGTTCGCGCGCCTCAACTTGAGCCACACCGTGATGTCCAAGCGCAAGCTGCTCACGCTGGTGCAGGACCGGCTGGTAGACGGCTGGGACGACCCGCGGATGCCCACCCTGGCCGGCCTGCGCCGTCGTGGCTTCACGCCGGAGGCCATCCGCGACTTCTCCGACCGCATCGGCGTCACCAAGGCCGCCAACCTGGTGGAGGTGGCGCTGCTCGAGCACTGCCTGCGCGAGGACCTGAACCGGCGCGCGGTGCGCCGCATGGCGGTGCTGAGGCCGCTGCGCCTCGTGGTCGAGAACTACCCCGAGGGCCAGACGGACGAGATGGAGGCGGTCAACAACCCCGAGGACCCGGGTGCCGGCACCCGCAAGGTCCCCTTCTCGCGCATTCTCTGGATCGAGCAGGACGACTTCCGCGAGGTGCCGCCGCCCAAGTACTTCCGCCTCTCACCCGGCGTCGAGGTGCGCCTGCGCGCGGCCTACGTCGTGAAGTGCACGGGTGTGACCAAGGACCCCACGACCGGTGAGGTCACCGAGGTGCGCTGCACCTACGACCCCGACACCCGCGGCGGCGAGGCCAAGGGCCGCAAGATCAAGTCCACGATTCACTGGGTCTCCGCGGCCCACGCGATCGAGGCCGAGGTCCGTCTCTACGAGACGCTCTTCACGGTGCCCAAGCCCGATGAGGCTCCCGACTTCAAGAGCGTGATCAACCCGCAGTCGCTCGAGGTGATCCGCGGCGCCAAGGTGGAGCCGGCGCTCGCGGAGGCGGCGCCGGAGGAACACGTCCAGTTCGAGCGCGTCGGCTATTTCGTCGCCGACTGGAAGGACCACCGCGCGGGCCACCCCGTCTTCAACCGCAGCGTGGGCCTGCGGGATACGTGGGCGAAGATCGAGAAGGCCGGGGCGTAGCGGCGCCCGCCTCGCCGCACGGGGCCGGCCTTGGAGAGACCGGCCCCGCCGGCAGCGCCGTCACTGGGTCAGATAGAACCGATCCAGGTCGACGTACTCCATCTTGAGTAGCGACCAGAAATCGAGCGCCACCCTACGGAGAACGTACTCGTAGGGCATCCATCCGTATCCCTCCAGACCCCAGCTCAGGCCCCAGGAGTTCCGGATGAGGAGGGCGCCGGTGGTTGTCCGGTTATCGACGGTGTTGGTGATCCGGAAGTCATCGTCGTAGCCCACCGCGACGATCGCATGGCCCCATGCCGGCTGGCCCCCCAGCTCGGTATCGGTCGGGAGTGGGATGGATCCGGGCGCGCCGCCGGAATCGAAGGACGGGAACCCCCAGAAGCCGAACATCGAGGGCACACCGGCCGCGATGTACTGCTTGACGCTCGCGAGCACCTCCTTGCGGGGCCGGTCGGACGAGAGCGGATCGTGGGCGAAGTACTTCAGCGCTTCGAAGTTGTCGGCCACCGCGTAGACGAACTGGGGAGGCTCCCGGTCGAAATCGGGGCTCGCGTCGGTGTACGGCCAGTACCGCTCCTCGGGCACGCCGCACGTGACGAGCGCAGCCATCGCGTTCCGCAGCCAGGCCCCGGTGTCGCCGGTGACCTGGAGAAGGTTGCGCGTGGCCTTGTAGACGAAGAGGCGTGATCCGTCGAGGTGGTTCCCCTTGGCCCGGCGCTCGTAGTATTCCACGACGCCCAGCGCCGCGTTGGCGGTGCAGGAGCCGAGCTGGAGCTGGTTCTCGATCGGGCTGCACCAGGCGCGCAGGTCGACCTTCGGCGGCGGGGCCGAGAGTGCCTTCGCGCGATCCTTCAGGACCGCGATCATCGGCTGGATCTTCGGGTGCGAGGCGGTGTAGTCACGCGGGTCGATCATCGGCGGGAGCCAGCCCGTTCCTACCAGCTCTCCGGTGCTACGAAGCCTGATCCGTGTAGAGCTCAATCCGGTTGGCATGCTGTCCTCCATCCCGTCCTGCGCATCTGACGCAGGCGTTCCCGGTTTGCGGGCCCTCGAAGCGATTACGTCACACGTATCACCTCCTCCGCGCGCAGCGATGCTCTACGCGCGATCACACGCTGGGTGTCAGGCCATGTCAACGCCGAAGTGTGCTTACTGCGCTCGAAAATCGAAGCGGAGCGCGGGAAGGAAGGATCAGTGGAAGAAGACGCCTGCGTCGATGTTGAGGACCTGGCCGGTGACGCTGTCCGAGCGGCAGAAGGCAACCACCTGATCGGCCACGTCCTCCACGCTCGCCGCGCGCTTGAGGACGGCGCGCTGGCGCGCGCCCTCGGCCGTCTCGGGCCGTAGGCGCGAGGTCATGCGCGTTCCTTCCATCAGGCCCGGGGCCACGCAGTTCACGGTCACTTCCGGCGCCAGCGCCACCGCAAGGCATCGCGTGAGGTGGATGAGGCCGGCCTTGCTCGTCGCGTAGCCGATGCTGCTGCCGCCCGGAGTCAATCCCGCCACCGAGGCGATGTTCACGATGCGGCCGGCGCCACTGGCCTTGAGGTAGGGCGCGGCCGCCCGGCATAGCAGGTACGGCCCGCGGAGGTTGGTGGCAAAGAGCCGGTCCCAGGTGGCGGCGTCGAGAGCCTCGAGGTCGGGGAACGGGATGGCGATGTTCCACCCCGCGTTGTTGACGAGGACGTCGAGCCGCCCGAAGTGGCCCACCGCGGCCCTGACGGCGCCCGGGATGGCCGTGGCGTCCGTCTGGTCGAGGGTCACGCTCCACGCCTTCCGCCCGAGCGCTTCGACGGCGGCGCAGGTCTCTCGCGCGGCGTCCTTACGCTCGAGGTAGGTGATGGCGACGTGCGAGCCCGCCTTCGCGAGGGCCCGCGCGATTGCGATGCCGAGCACTCCGGTGCCGCCGGCAACGAGCGCGACGCGGTCCTTGAAGTCCATGGCGCCATAGCCTACCAGACTTGGCGCCGGAAGGATCGTGGCGACCGCCTTGCCCTCCCCCGGGCCCTCGTCTATTCTTCCGCCCAGCCTCGCTGGCGCGCACCCGTAGGACCGCGGAGGACACGCTCATGACCCGTTCGCCTTCCCTCTCGACCTCTCTCGACCGGCGCCGGTTCGTCCACGGCGCCGCCGCGGCCGCGGCCGCCGGCCTCCTGCGCCCCCATCCGCTCGCCGCCCAGGGCGGCCCGTGGGCCCAGCGGCCGGCCGGCAACCCGCAGAAGCTCACCTTCGTGGTGTGGCAGTACGGCAAGATCTACGAGCAGATCGCCAAGCAGTTCGAGGACGACTGGGGCATCAAGCTCAACCAGATCATCGAGCCCAACGTCGAGCCCCAGGTCGCCAAGCTCACCACCATGTTCGCGGCCGGCGACGAGGTGGACGTGTCGCTCTCGCCCATCCAGTACCTGGCGAGCTATATCCAGCAGGGCATCGCCCAGCCGATCGACGGGCTGCCCGGCGTGGACCAGTACGTGAAGGACTTCACCCCGTTCGCGCGGGCCGCCGCCCAGCGCGACGGCAAGACCTGGGGCCTGCCCTACTTCTCCACCGCGTGGACCTTCATCTACAACGACGAGCTGCTGACCAAGGCCGGGTTCAAGGGCAAGCCGTTCCGCAGCTACCCCGAGCTGCTGGAGCAGGCGCGCAAGGCCAAGAAGGACGGCGTGGCCAAGTACCCCATCCTCTGGGTCGCCGGGGCCGGCTTCGAGCAGCTCCCCGCGACCTGGTTCAACATGACCTGGAACCGCGGCGGCGTCATCTTCGACAAGCAGCTCGCCCCGCAGCTCGGGGCGGGCTCGGTGGCGCGCGAGACGCTCAAGTGGTGGCAGTCCACCTTCAAGGACGAGCTGGCCGATCCGAACTCGCTGAACCTCCGCTTCATCCCGGCCGTCAAGGCCTTCAACGCGGGCCAGCACGTCTACCTCGGCACGCTGCATCACTACTACATCAGCCTGGTGAACGATCAGGCCCAGTCGCCCATCGCGGGCAAGGGTCGCGTGCTCGGGCTGCCCGGCGACGGCAAGACCATCGGCTACACCATGCTCTACATCCTCACCGGGGCCACCAAGAACCGGGAGTGGGCGTGGAAGCTCCAGCAATACCTCGGCGGGCGCACCAAGGCGGGCGAGTACACGCAGGCCAACCGCCTGGCCCAGGACGCGATGCTGGCCAGCGGCTACCAGTCGGTGATGGAGAGCGACCTGCTGCGCAAAGCGTGGGCGAAGTGGGGCGATGTCCCCACGCTGCTCGACGTCTTCCGGAAGGCCACCAACTTCGCGGACGTGGTGCCGGCGGTCTCCCAGCCCTGGTACCCGCGCTGGAGCGACGCCATCAACGTGGAGCTGACCGCGTGTCTCCAGGGCAAGATCACCGCCGATCAGGCGTGTGACAACATGATCGCCGCGGTGGCCAAGGCCAAGCGCGCTTGATGTGGCGGCGGGGGGGTGAGGCGCCAGCGGGACGGCTGGCGCTGATCCTCAACCTCCCCACGCTGGTGGCGCTCGCCCTCGTGCTGGCGTACCCGATCTGCTTCGCGGGCTACCTGTCTCTCCACGAGGTGAGCATCCGCCACCTCCGCTCCGGCGAGTTCCCCTGGGCCGGCCTGGCGAACTTCGCCCGGCTCTTCCAGGACGAGGTGTTCTGGCTCTCGCTCCGCCACACTCTCGTGTTCGTGGCCGCGTCGGTCATCCTCGAAGTGGTCATCGGCCTCATCATCGCGCTCACCATCAGCGACGAGCGCGTGTGGCTCTCGCGGGTGACGCGGGTGCTGATCCTCATCCCGTGGGCGGTGCCGCCGGTGGTGAATGGGCTCCTGTGGTCGTTCATCGCGAACGCCCAGTACGGCTATCTGAACCGCGCGCTCCACAA
>Ga0214473_10001925_pt1 | contig 26349 bp, 26 predicted proteins | sample RVTome_7_FD_203509 | JGI IMG/M metagenome (GOLD analysis project Ga0214473, IMG submission 203509) | Soil microbial communities from uranium-contaminated site in the Upper Colorado River Basin, Wyoming, United States - RVT98D197 | ecosystem: Environmental > Terrestrial > Soil > Contaminated >...
AACACTTGGAATCGATATTCGCAAACTCAAGTCTTGTATGCCAGATGATCTATGAGCAAGTCGCGCTGTGGTAGTAGACGCGAGGAGCTTCGCGAAGCCATGGCCATCCCGTCCCGATATGAGATTCTCCTCGTGATCGCCTTGGGCAAACCGCGGGAGCAAGTGGTCATTGAGGGGGTCGGTCCCAATGGGGACATCAAGTACTGGCGGGACCGCGACGCGGTTCACCATGTCCCCAAGCGCTCGCTCAAGGAAATCATCATAGACTGAGGCCTCGTGGAGACCCGGGCGCCATGACAAACCGCAATGCCGCATTCACGCTGATCGAGCTGCTCGTGGTCATCGCGATCATCGCCCTGCTCATGGGCATTCTGATGCCCGTGCTGCACAAGGCGCGCGAGCAAGGCAAGGACGTCATCTGCCGGAGCAATCTGCGGCAGGTCGGGATCGGAGCGAACTTGTACGCCGAGGATTGGGACCAGCAAATTCCCCGAGGCTCCGCGGGAACCACGGCCTGGTACGTGATCTTCATGCCCTTCCTCGCCCAGAAGCCCGTCGGCAACGACTATCGCACGGTGGAGATTTACCGGTGTCCGAGCTACCCGGACAAGGACCAGACCGTCTGCTACGTGATCAACGGATGGGATTTCAAGGACCGCAACGACAGGACGGGCCAGGAAATCCGCACCCCGTCCCGGCTGGCGACGTGTACCCGCCGGGCGGAGACGCTATACCTCGTGGACAATGAGAACGGCCCCTGGCGAGCTATCATCCGGTCGGCCACCGATCAGGATATCTATCGCTGCGACGTCTGGAATCCCGGCCATCTGCCGATGTCGGAGAGCCAGGACATCACCACGGGCCGCCGCGTGGCAAGGGCGCGCCACAAGGACGGCTGCAACGCCCTGTACCTCGACTGGCACGTCGAGTGGATTGCCGCGGAGGACATGACCGCCGACATGTGGCGGTTCAAACGGTGATTGCACCACAGCAGCCCCGCCCCACATCCACGATCATCGGCAAAAGCCGGTCCCAGCGGTCGGGGAAATCCCTAGCGGCTGGGCAGGAATGCCTCTTGCGATGATGGCTGCACCACAGGTAGAGTCTGAGGAGAGACAGCAACCGGCTGCCCCGGCAATACACAAGGAATGGAGAGAACGATATGGCCAGGACGACGATGGACGCCAATGTTGCGACGATACAGGTCATGAGTTCCGCTTTCGAAGAAGGCGGCATGATTCCCCGGCAGTACACGTGCGACGGCGAGGATGTCTCGCCCCCGTTGAGCTGGGAGTCGGGTCCGGAAGGGACGAAGAGCTTTGCCCTGATCGCCGACGACCCGGATGCTCCCCGCGGGACGTTCGTCCACTGGGTGCTCTACGATCTGCCGGCGAACGTGCGGGAGCTGCCGGAGGACATGCCGCGCGACAAGATCCTCTCCAACGGCGCCAGGCAAGGGATCAATGACGGCGGCGACTTCGGCTACATGGGGCCTTGCCCGCCGAGCGGAACCCACCGATACTTCTTCAAGGTCTATGCGCTCAATACGCATGTGAATCTGCCGCCGGGCAAGAGAAAGGCCGATCTGCTCGAAATCATGGAGGGCCATATCCTCGCCCAGGGACAGATCATGGGCCGGTACAAGAGGCGATAGGCCGAGAGTGGGAGGGTGTACGACAAAAAAGGTGGCAATTGAAGCGGGTGGCAGCGTCAAGCGCAGCTTGGCGATGGCATCCTTGGCGTGTGCAAGACCATCGCCAAGGCCTTCGGCCTTGACGCTGCCACCCATCTGCGGGGATGGTCGCCGGCAGCAAAGGCCCAGTCCAGAGACTTTGCGATTGCCCTGTACGATTTCCAGATTGAGATTGTGGATTGACGATTTGCCATTTATGATTTACGATCTGCAATCGTGGATCGGAAATCGTAAATCGTAAATTCTCAGGAGGTTGAACAATGGTACGACTGAGCCAGGCGAGATTGGCAGTTGTTTTGTGGACATCCATATCCCTGTTCTGTGCGGCCGCCCTCGGCGCCGCGGGCGGTCCACAGCCGGCCTCCGGCGATCCGATCTCGGTCATCCCCGCCGATTCCCTGTTCTGCGTTCGGATCAACAATCTGACGGGGACGATGGCCAAGATCGATCAGTTCCTGACCGGCGTATCGCCCATCGGCGTCTCCATGATCGTGCCCGCCCAGTTGGGCAAATTCCTGGGCAGTACGGAGCCGAAGGGGATCAACATGTCCGGCAGCTTCGCCATTTTCGGGCCGCTGCCCGGCGGCGACACGCCGGACCTCAAGCGCATCGCCGTGCTGGTCCCCATGAGCGACTATAAACAGTTCACGCAAGGAAATCCCAACGTAGCCCCTCCTGATGCGCAGGGAATTGCCACCATCGGCAAAGAGCAACCCATGTTCGTGGCCACGGATGTGCCCGGCTTCGCCCTGGTGACTATCTCGAATAACCGCCAGGCCCTGATCGAAACGAAGAAGCTGATCGGCGGCCCGGGCGCCACGACGCTGGCCAAGAGACTCAGTCCCGACGAGTTGAAACGCGCCCAGGATTCTCCGGTGTGGGCGTACGCCAACATCCAGACGGTGTCCAAAATGTTCGGTCCCGTGATCCAGGCCAAGCTCCAGGAAGCGAAAAAGAGCATGCAGGAGATGCAGAAACCGGGCCAAGCCGGCCAGGCAGCCGCGGCCATGGACATGAACATAAGTCTGCTGAACTCCCTGATGCAGGAGATGCAGTCCGCGAGCCTGACGCTGGACCCGGGTGCAACCGCGATTCGTGCCGGATTCGTCGCGACGGCTGTGCCCAATACCGAGATGGCGAAGGTCCTCCAGGGAGGCGCCGGGACACCGGACAAGAATTTCATGCAGTACCTCGAGAACGGGGCGGTCATGAATCTCGTGATGTCCATGGACCCGGCCGCCTGGAACAGGATCAACAACTTCTATCTCGACATGTTCGCCACGTTTGCGGGCAAGGACCCCTCCGGCGAGGACTTCCGCAAGCTGAAGAAACTGACCACGGATGCCACCGGCGCTCTCACCGGGACACTGGCAGGGTCGTTCTCGACGGATGTGAAGGCCAAGCCGCCATTCAGACTGCAGTACGTCGTGGGCATGAAGGACCCCCAGGCGTTCTATCGTGCGATGGAAGAGATGCCCGCGATGTTCGAGTCCGGCCCGATCGCCGACCTCTACAAGCAGATGGGCGTGGTCCTCAAGTTCGAGCTCAAGCGAAAGGCGGAGACGTACAAGGACGTGGCCATCGACGCGATCAAGATCGGTATCAATCCGACCGATCCGAACTCCGAGCAGAGCAAGATGCTTGCTGTCCTCTTCGGCCAGGGGATCGAGGGCCGGCTTGCCGTGGTCAACAATCTGCTGGTCTACGCGATTGCGAGCGACTCCGGGACGCTGGTGCGCAAGCTGATCGACCAGGCGAAAGGCGACAGCACGCAGCCGGCGCCCAGCGAGGTCCAGGCGGCCATGCAACTGATCCCCGGGGCGGAAAAAGCCTGCTTCTTTGTAACGTACAACTACCTGCGTGTGCTCCAGATGGTCACGGCGATCATGCCCATGCCGATCCCGCAAACGCCCGTGCAAAGCCAAAGCAACATCGCCATCGCGGGCAAGGCGGCCGGGGGCAGCCTGGGCGTCGAGTTGGCCCTGCCCAAACAGCATCTGATGGAGATCATGACAATCTTCATGCAGATGCAGCAGCAGCGCCCGCAGGACCAGCCGCCGGGACAACCACAGAAGCAGCCGCAGCCTAAGCCCCAGGGCCAGACGTAGTCGCGGGACTGCATTTGCAGGCGGGGGCCTGGGCTCGGTGCTCCGGCGCCGCAGAATGGACGTTCACATCGAGATCTGCGATTACCGCAGATCGGTGAGGGAGATTGTCTTGCCCACGCCCGCATCGATGCAGTTCTCTCCATACTGCCGCTGAAACAGATGCCTCGCCTTTTCGCCGGAGCAGTGGGTCGGTGCGACGTATCGGACGCCATGCTCTTTGAAGGCGGCGATGATCCTCTCCACCCTGCCGGCGGTGGCCCATTCGAGGTGGAATCCGCCCATCACAAGCAGGATGTTCTCCGGGTGCAGGCTCTTGACCTCCTCCGCGATTCGTACGACGCCCGGATGAGCACAGCCGGTGAGAACGATGAGCCCGCGCTGCGTGCGAACGATCAGGGCCTGCTCCTTGACGAGTCGGCCCAGGACGCCGGTGGTGTACACGTTTGGGCAGATCTCCTGTGGCGCGACCGCCTCTACAAGGGTCGCTCCATATCCCCGCACAATGTCCTTGATCTTGGCCGGGAAAGACCGGGGCAGGTACACCTCGACGCGGGTATTGGCCTTCAGAAGGCCGGTCAGCCCGCCAGTGTGATCGCCGTGAATGTGTGAAAGGATCACGATGTCGATGGCGACCGGATCGATCTGCAGCTTCGCCATGTTCTCCAGCAGCAACGTCGCGTCGCTGCCGGTATCGAAAAGGATGGTCTTCTCGGGCCCGGCGACCAGGGCCGAGAACCCCCAGGCAGTCTTCATCGAATCGGCATACGGGTAGTTGTCATGAACGATCTTGATCGTAAGCTCGTTCAGAGCAGGTACGGGAGCCGGGTTCTGTTCCTGTTCCAGCGAAGGCATGCCAGCATTATAGGGGCACACATCAGCCAGGCAAGAATCAATCCTTGTGACGGGTGGCAGCGGCAAGCGGAGCCTGCGGAGCTTGCCGATGGTGTTCGGCAATATGCAGGAGCCATCGGCAAGCTGGCGCTTGCCCCTGCCACCCATCCCCAATGCCCCGAAAGTGCCATAGACACCCAAGGCGACTGAGCAAGAATCAGGCTTGCGGAATCGCGACCCGTTTGATACCTTGAGCGAGCCGTCGGGTCAGCAGTGCATGAGCAACAAGCAGAAGAGGCGTTCTATGGGCGACATAATCGGTCGGCGCAATTTCCTGCAACTGGCGGGGGCAGTTGCGGCCTCACGGATTGTCAGAGCAGGGCCAACCAACAACGTACCGCAACCAGCAAATGCGTCACCCTGGCAGATGCGGCTGTCCACCTCTTCCATCCACTTCATGGAGCTGCCCATTGAGAAAGCCTGTGAGAGAATCGCGGGACTGGGCTTTGAAGCGATTGACATTTGGTCCGCTCATGAAGGCTGTCCCCATCTGGACGACGTTGCCTCGCGACTGGGGCCCGAGGGACTGAAGGAATTGCTGGTCAGGCACAAGCTCAAGTTGTTTGCACTCTCCGTCTATCAGGGCGGCTACGAGCGATACGCCGAGCTGCTGGGCAGGGCCGGCGGCGGCGTGGCCATCCAGGGCAGCGCGGGTCCCTGCAAACCCGAGGAATTGAGCGCCCGGATGCGGCAATTCGTCGAGGGCCTCAAACCCGCCGTCGAGCTGGCGGAGAAGTACAACTCGTACCTGGCCATCGAAAACCACGGGCAAGCCCTGCTGGATTCGCTCGATTCATTCAAGGCGTTTGTCGATATGAATACCTCGCCGCGACTGGGGATCGCCCTGGCCCCCTACCACATCCAGGCCCTCAAGACATCGGTGCCTGAGGCGATTCGCATTTGCGGGCAGCAGTTGTTCTTCTTTTACGCGTGGCAGAACGAGCCGGACGTGAAGCAGCTTCCCGGCATCGGCCCGACCGACATGACGCCGTGGATTCGTGCTTTGGCACAGATACGCTATCGCGGATACGTCAATCCCTTCATGCATGGGCATCCCGGGACAGACATCATGACCACGAACCTGGCAACCGCACGAGATTACCTGAAGAACTGTTATACGCGGGTTCGTGGATCGGCAAATACATAGGTGCTTCGATTCGACACTACAGATGGTAAGGAGAAGACCATGAGCAGCAAGAGCCAACAACCGAGCAAGCCCGAGAATCTGACCCGACGCGAGTTACTGCGGGACGGCACCGCGGCAGCCGCCGGACTGGCCGTCGGCGCGGCGGCCACCGGCTGTAAGACGCAACCGCATCCGGACGCCCCAAAGACAGCGGCGGCCGTCCAGAGGACGCGCAGCTATAACCCCTCGATGGAGTATCGCCGCCTGGGGAAGACCAATTTGTGGGTATCGGCCGTGTGCATGGGCGGACACTGGAAACGGGTCAACAGGATGGTGCCCAGCGTCTTCAAGGGCGACAACTTTCTCGCCGCCAACCTCGACGACGAAGCGTTCAAGAAGAATCGCCGCGACGTGATTACCCGGTGCATCGAATTGGGCATCAACCACATCGACGCCTGCACGAAAGAAGAGGTCGTGACGTACGCCGAGGCGTTGAGGGGCCGACGCGAAAGCATGTTTCTCGCCTTCTCGTGGTATCAGGAGGAGATGCGAAATGACAAGTTCCGAACGACCGAGGCGCTGCTTGGCACGCTCGATAAGGGGTTGAGGGAGGCGAAGCTCGATTACGTCGATCTCTGGCGGATCACGATGCACGAGCAGAGCGGCATGCACACGCCGGCGGAGGTGGAGCAGATGATGAAGGCCCTTGAGACGGCACGCAAGCAGGGCAAGTGCCGCTTCACAGGTTTTTCGTCGCACGACCGCCCGCATATCAAATGGATGATCGAGACCTATCCGGATATCGTACAGGTGGTCGTGACGCCGTACACGGCCAAGAGCAAGGTCGCGCCGGAAGACAGCCTGTTCGCCGCCGTGAAACAGTACGACGTGGGCGTCTTCGGCATCAAGCCGTTCTCCAGCAATGCCCTGTTCAAAGGCGACGGGGCGATGGAGAGTCCGCACGCGGAGGAGGACGATCGGATGGCTCGCATGGCGATCCGCTATATTCTCGCCACGAACGTCATCACCGCCCCGATTCCGGGCCTGATCAACACGCACCAGGTCGACAACATGGTCAAGGCATTGAAGGAGCGACGCGAGCTGGATGCGGCCGAGGCGAAAGAGTTGGAGCAGGCCATGGACCGGGCCTGGGCGAAATTGCCCGCCGACTACCAGTGGCTCAAGAACTGGGAATATGTGTAACCAGACAGTAAGGTACTTGGACCGGCATTTTGGGAGGTGCAGGGAAACCGGATAATGCGAGAAGGAAGAAGACGAGGGGCGGCAATGGGCATTCTGTTCGGGGCCGTGCTGCTCGTTGCCGCTGCAAGCTGCTCGCTCAGGCAGGACCAGGGCGGTCAGACCGGAAAGGCAGTGGCCCAGAAGCGAGGCGCCGGGCCCGCAGCGTCCTTCGTGGCCAATCCGTTTTGTTATGCTTGCCACGCCGATTTCGACGAAGAGAAGCTTGTCGTAAGCCACAAGGCGGCCGGGATCGGCTGCGAGCGATGTCATGGCGAGTCGCTTCGCCACCGCTCGGATGAGGCCAACGTCACGCCGCCCGAGCTGATGTACCCGAAAGAGAGGATCAATCCGACCTGCATGATGTGCCATCCCAGGCATGAGATCCGGCAGGTGGAGAGTCACCGGCCCATCCTGGAGGCGAACCTGAGCATCCTCGAGGCCGCGCCGCCGGACGAGCACGCCCGAAAGTACTGCACGGATTGTCACGGGCGCGAGCATCGCATGAAAGTCCGCACCATCCGGTGGGACAAATACACGGGCAGACTGGTCGAATGAGCTACATCGGCGCGCCGGTCGTATCGTTGTACTGCGTGCGGAGCCGTGTCAGCTCGGCCTTCAGCTCCTTGATGACATCTGCGTCCTGCGGGTCATTGTAGATATTGTGGAGCTCATCCGGGTCGTTCTTCAGGTCGTACAACTCCCACTCGTCGATATCGTTGTAGAAACGGATCAGCTTATAGCGCCGGGTGCGGACGCCGTAATGGCGTTTCACGCTGTGGACCGCCGGATACTCGTAGTAATGGTAATACATCGAGCTTCGCCAATCCTCCGGCGTGCGCCCCTGCAGCAACGGACACAACGAACGCCCCTGCATATCGCCCGGCACGCTCACGCCCGCATAATCCAGGAACGTCTCGGCAAAATCCAGGTTCAGAACGATGTCCTCGTTCACCGCCCCCGCGCGAATCTCCCCCGGATGGCGAACCAGCAGCGGCATCCGCAAGGATTCCTCGTACATGAATCGCTTGTCGAACCAGCCGTGGTCGCCCAGGTAGAATCCCTGGTCGGAGGTGTACACCACGACCGTGTCGCGGGCCAGGCCCGATTCATCCAGGTAATCCAGCACCCGCCCGACATTCTCATCCACGGACGCGACGCAGCGCAGATAATCCTTGATGTACCGCTGGTACTTCCAGCGGACCAGGTCCTTGCCTTGCAGTCCGGCTTCTTCGAACGCCTTGTTCTCAGGTCCGTACGCTGCCTCCCATTGCTCCTTTCGCTCCGGGGCGAGGTTCTTCGGCGTAACGAGCTTGAGGTCGGTACTGTTCATGGTCTTCTCGATGCTCATGTCCTGTTCTTTGGCGGCCCGTCCCCGGCCGGAGCCATCATCGAACAGCGTGTCCGGCTCCGGGACCTTCTCGTCCTTGTAGAGCGTCAACTGCCTGGGCCCCGGCTCCCACTCACGGTGCGGCGCCTTGTGCTGCAACATCAGGCAGAACGGCTTGTCGCCCTTTCGGGCCCGGAGCCATCGGAGGGCTTGATCGGTCACAATATCCGTGACGTATCCCTGATGCATCCTCCTCTGGCCCATCTCGATCATCACGGGATTGTAATACACCCCCTGTCCCGGCAGGATGTTCCAGTAGTCGAATCCGGTCGGATCGGTCTTGAGGTGCCACTTGCCGACGAGGGCCGTCTCGTAACCCGCCTGCCGGAGCAGCTTCGGAAAGGTCTGCTGTGCTCCATCGAACTTCACGGCGTTGTCTATCACCCCGTTCACGTGACTGTACTTGCCCGTGAGGATCACGGCCCGGCTCGGAGCGCAGATCGAGTTCGTGCAAAGGCAGTTGTTGAATCGCATGCCCTGGCTGGCGATGCGGTCCAGGTTCGGGGTCTTGTTGATCCTGCTCCCATAGCAGCTCATGGCGTGTGCGGCGTGATCGTCCGTCATGATGAAGAGGATATTCGTCGGCTTCTTCCCGCCCGATGGAGCCTGGCCGAGGCAGGCGTGCCCCGGCAGCACCGATAGGACTCCGGCCGAGCCCGCCACAAGGCCCACAGTCTTCAGAAATTCTCTTCTCGTTCGTTTGTCCATCTCAGCTCCTTTCCACATGGTACAGCAGGTCCACAGGCTCGTGAGGGCCTCCACTGGCGGCATTCTCACGGCGATAGCATACCACAGCATGTCCCCATGGGAAACCCGGAACCGGGCAAATGTGGCGAGGGCCATCGTGTCTCTTCACCGAGGCACTGAACGTCGCTCAGCCCACCTGCGAATACACTCGTGATCCGTCGTGACTTAGGATCATTTCGATATTGTGGATACCTCCGGTCTTGCTCTCTCGCCCGTAGAGGCGATCCAGGATTCGTGCAACCGCGATGTATTCTTGCGCGTCATGGTTGAATCGGCGGCTGCTCTGCAGCCTGCGGGCCCATTCGACGGCCGCTCGCCCGGACCACGAATCGGGCGGCTCCGCCAGGCTCACGGCCCCCGTGCCGGCGCACAGCCGAGCGAGGAAATCGTGGAAAGACCCGTTGATATTCTCGAACGTGACCGCCCCGCGTTCCCCGTAGAACCTGGCCGTGATCACAGCGTCACAGCCGGCGTGGAGGTTCCACGAGCATTGCAGGGTGACACTCGCGTTTTCCGCCGTCAGCAGTTGCGCGGTGGCAAAGTCCTCCACGGCCGCGCTGTTTCGCCGCAGCAGAACGCCCTTGTTATACAGGCGGCTGCTGGTCTCGATCACCTCCGGAAAACCGAGCACCCACAGGGCAAGATCGACCAGGTGAACGCCAAGATCGATGACGCAGCCGCCGCCGGCGAGACGAAGATCGTAGGACCAGGGTTTGTCGGGTCCATACGCACTATGAAACACCAGGTCCACGTGGAATACTCTGCCGATGCGGCCCGAACGAACGGTGTCGCGCATCGCCAAGGCCGCCCGGGTCCAACGGTACGACAGGTCAACGCCAAGCAATCGATCGGCCCGCCGGGCCGCTTCGACCACCCTCTTCACCTCCAGGGCGTTCCTGCCGAGCGGCTTCTGGCAGAATACGGCAAAGCCACGGTTCAATGCCTCGATGGACTGTTCCGCGTGCAAGGCGCTCGGCGTGGCAATCACTACGGCGTCCAGGTCCTGCGCGAGCAACTCGTCGAGGCTGTCGAATACCCGGGCCTCCGGTGCCAGTTTCTCGCAGGCCTCGATACTGGCCGGGTCCGGATCGACGATGGCGGAGACCGTCGCCAGGCCGCTCTCCGCAAGGGCCTGGAGCCGGTTTCGTCCGATCCATCCGACGCCGATGAAACCCAATCTCATCTTTCCCGCCGTGAATCTCGCAGCCTGCCCCATCGACTGCCTCGATGCCGTGTCAGTCATAAGATACCAGCCTTTCACAAATCCCTCCGGGCGGGACTACAGATACGAATCGGCCGCCTCAATGGCTCGACGGGCACGCTCCTGCGGATTCTGCTCGCCTTCCATGCGCACATTGTCGAAGTCGCCGCGCAGCGTCTTGAGGGCAAACCGCTCGTGGTCGATCTCACGCGTTGTGCGTATCCCCATCCGGCGTAAGACCGACACCGGCGGGCACCAGCCCTGGATCGCATGTTGAAGGAGGAACGCCCCAACCAGGGCGGGCAGGACAAACCACCTGCGATGCACGGAGCCAAAGGTCACGCCCGCCAGCGAGAAGACGCCTGCACTCGTCTCCAGCAGCCGCTCCATATCCCACTCACGGTCCAGCTCATCCAGCCGGCTGTCGATTTCCTGCGGCCGCTGTGCATAGTAGTAAACGCACGCCTCCAACTCCTTGCGAATCTTGCGGTTGATCTCCTCTTCCGTATTCACTTCGACCCGCTCTTCCGTCGCTGGTACGATTCCTTCCGCATCTGCCATAGCACACCATCCTTCTGTCTTGTCTCGAATCCATGCCCGCGACGGCATCCGTCTGCCTTCTGCCGCGGGGGAGAGCATCCTCACCCTATGGGGACTCCCTGCAGATCTACGTCCGTGCCCGCGGTCAGGGCCGACTCAGAAGGCTGCGGCCCAGAACGGCCGTGGAGATCGCCACCAGCAGCAGAACAAAGCCCATGATCAGGCCCGCCGCGGCGCCGGAGGCGATCGCCGCCGCAAGCAAGACGAAGATCCCGTATAGAATGAATCCCACGCCCACCCCCGCCAGGATCATGCTGGCCATGAAGACAGCCAGGTACATCGTCAGGCGACTTATGACGCGTTTGATGACCCGTTTCTCCATCTCCACCCTATGCCGCATCAGATCGCTGGATAGCCGCAGGGCGTCACCGACTGTTATCACCAGGTCTCTCATCAGTCGCATGATGACTTCTTCCATCCGAAGAAAGACGCGAGAATCGCCCCGGCAATGAAAGCAGTCACAACGTAGGTCAAAGGCTTCTGCTCCACCGCTCCCCTCGAGGCATTGACGGCCCGATGGCTGCGGTCGCGAACGGTGCGCGCGGTCCCCTGCAGCCGGCCGTAGGCTTTTCCCTCCAAATCCTCGACGGCGGCCATCAATCGGTCCCGAGTTTCCGTCAGTCTCTCTTTACTATAGGAGCCGATGGAACCCAGGATCTCGCCAAGATCATCCCGCAGCCTCTGGATATCGGCTTTCAGCGTCTCTATATCGGCGCTTGTCATTTCTTCAGAGTCTTTCCGCACCATGTAGCCACTCCTTTCCATTGCGAAGTCGAAGTGAAATGCACCCTTTCCCAGGAGCGAGCCGTGCCGTCATGCAGTGACTGCGCCGACACCAAGCAATCCAAGGACGAGCAACACGACGAAAATGACCACGAAGACAAAGAACAGCACTTTGGCGATGCCTGCGGTGGCGGAAGCCACGCCGCCGAACCCGAATATCGCCGCAATGCCGGCCACGACCAGGAAAACCAACGCCCACCCCAACAGACCCATGGTTCACTCCCCAAACATGGCTGACGATGCGTGCTCACTACCCCCTATTTGTACTGTCCTGCACAGCCACAGCGACGTCGCCGCGCCGTCCGACGTACTACGCGTCCGTCACTGCAGGTTGTCGTCCCCACCGAGATTCGCGGTCTTATGGTCCGTCCCGGCAGGCGGCCGACATGACAATCTGCGCCTGCCAGCCCACCTGCATTGCATTGCTCAATGTACAGGCCGGCAGGCACAGGGTCAGTAAGGTCTTCCCCTATTTGTCCCGATCAAAAGACTGAGGAAAGTCGGCAAGCGACTGAGGATACCTGAACGGCCGGCCGACATCCCGTTGTGACCAATGCGTCCGGAGGGACTTGAACCCCCAACCACCGGTTCCGAAGACCGATGCTCTATCCAATTGAGCTACGGACGCAACACCTGAATCTGGAAGCAGATCACGTTCTGCTGAACTCCCACTTACCTTACACCGAACCGGCCCACATTGCAAGAAGATCACAGAGCAATCTCCTTGATCTTGATGCCGTCAGAGGTGAAAATCCCAGACGAGTCTGAAAGATGACCCGGGCGATGTTGGAATGGGATTGACGAATGGAGGACAGATAGGAATGTGCACCTTGAGCAGGCTTTTCGTGGTTGCGGTGATGATGCCGGCGGGTATCCACGTCAGCGCCCGAGGCGATCTTCCGACGGATTGGACCGATCCGGATACGGGGCATCGCGTTGTCCGGCTGTCGCGCGAGGACGGCAGCCAGAGCTCTTACTTCCACCAGAATGAGTTCACTCCCGACGGCAGGAAGCTGGTCTTCACCTCGCCGACGGGACTGTACACGGTGGACCTGCAGACGCACGCGATCGAGCAGATCCGATCCGGGCGAACCGGCCTTATCTGCGTCGGCCGCAAGACGGGCTTGGCCTATTATCTGTCGAGAGGCGATCAGGGAGCGTCGATCTGGGCTGTCGACCCGAATACCAGAGAGGACAGGAAAGTCGTAGATGTCCCCGTGGGCTTGTCGATTGCCAATATCAATTGCGACGAGGCGCTTGCGGGCGGCACGTTCGACCGGCAGCGGCCTCAGGGATTCGGCGGCCCACGCAGCCGGGGTGACACGGCGACCTCCGGGGCATCAGCCGGTTCGGAGGCCGCTCGACGAGCGGAGCGCGGCGGCCTGCGCGAATCGCAACGGCCGGGCTTCGGCACTCCCAACAAAGATCGCGATATGGAGCTGGTCACGCTCGATCTGAAGACGGGTGAAGTCAGGAAGTTCAACCGCAGCCATGCCTGGCTGAACCACGTGCAATTCTCGCCGACCGATCCGCATCAGATGCTCTTCTGCCACGAGGGGACTTGGCAGCTCATGGACCGGACGTGGATCGTCCGCACGGACGACACGGGACTGACCAACGTCCATCCGCGGACGATGAACATGGAAATCAACGGGCACGAGTTCTTCAGCCCGGACGGCAAGTGCATCCTGTACGACCTGCAGACGCCTCGCAGCCGCGTCTTCTGGGTCGCGTCCTACAACATCGAGACCAAAATGCGGACGTGGTACAACCTCCGGCAGAATGAGTGGTCGGTGCACTTCAACATCTCTCCCGACCAGAAGCTCTTCTGCGGCGACGGCGGCGGGCCGCATAGCGTCGCCGCACCGGACAACGGCCAGTGGATCTACCTCTTCCGCCCGCACGTGATCCCGCCGGTGGCCGGCGGCGCCAGCGACCCGGCGACGCTGATCCAGAGCGGACATTTCGAGGCGGAGAAGCTGGCCAACCTGGCGAAGCACGACTACTCGCTGGAGCCGAACTGCCAGTTCACCCCCGACGGCAAGTGGATCGTCTTTCGCTCGAACATGCTCGGCCCGACGCACGTGTTCAAGGTCGAGGTGACAAAGGCAGGACAGTAGGCAATAGACCGAGATCGGCGTGAATCCAGGAGTGACGAAGATGGACAACCGGTGCAGGATCCAATCCCTTCTCTTCTTGCCGGCATACGTGACTTTCTGCTGCGTGTCCGCATCGTCGCTGGCTGGGGTCGTCCCCGCAGACAGTAGGGACACGGGCGTTCGCTGTACAGTCGAGATAGAGGAAGTGGTGACGCGATATGCCCCTGCCGACAACGGCGCCGGCCCGCTGTGGTGCTATGGCTCGCCCCTGATCGTCCGCCGGGGCGACGAGGTCTTTCTCTCCGCTATCGAGACCGGCGAGAATGTCCCCCCGCTGCTCAACACGCGATGGCAGCTCTGGCGCCGCTCCTCCGGCGGCTGGAAGCTGGAGCAGCACGAGCAGGAGTATCGCCAGCGGGAGCCTTGCCCCATTGCCGTCTCCGGGAAGGGCGCGATTTTCCTGTCCGTGAACCCATCCGCTGAGCCTGCGGGTGCGACGCACGGCCGATGCGAGCCGCAGGTGCTCGAATTCGATCCCAACGGCCTGGGCAAGCCGCCGAGAGTTCACACCCCGGTCTGGGCCGACGCGACCTACTTCACGGAACATTCCTACAGGGGCCTGGCTGCTGACGGCGCAACCGGGGAACTCCTGCTGCTGAACATCAATGCCAAGAGCAGCGACCAGTTCGTTTCCTGCTGCGACGGCAAAGGGGCGTGGCAGGCAAAGGGCACGATCCGCTTTCCCGTCCGCTCATGCTATCCTCAGGTCGCCCTGCGAAACGGGGCCGCCCACGTCCTGGCCATCGGCGATATCGTCGAACCGATAGAGGAGTGGAAAACACTGAAATACGAGCGGCTGAAAAGGGAATGGGATTATGTGTTTCGGCGGCTGTTCTATGCCTGCGCGCCCGACATACGGCACGCCGGCTTCTCCGCGCCTATCGAAATTGACACGGTCGAGGAAACCTGCGGCCACATCTCGAACCTGGACCTCCATATCGACAGGGATGGGACCGCTCATCTGCTGTACATCAAGCGGCCTTTCCAGTACGTCTTCATCCGGGATAAGTACTTCCCCGGCAGGACCATCCAGGTGTCCCTGGAGCACGTGGTGGTCAAGGATGGGCAGATATGCTCGCGCAACACGCTCACTCAGATAACGGAGGGCGGGGACGGACTCGAGCCGGGGTACGCACGATTCCACGTCGATGCAGGTGGGAGGTTATACGTCGTCCTGGCGGGCACGGCCCCCGAAGGCGACAGGAGGAGGTTCGCCAATTTTGTTGGGCGGGTCGGAGCGGATGGAGGTCCGCCGACGTTCCAGCGCATCGACATGAAACATCCTTTCCGCACGTTCTTCACAAACACGGTACGCGGCGGCTCGCTGCCATCCGACACTATCGACCTGTTCGGCGTCGCCGACGACGATCCGAACCTGCGCTACGCCCGGCTGCGCCTGCAGGCAGGGCAAGACTGATGTACATTACTGCTGCCACCCGGAAACGTACCTTCGCCTCAGGACGACATCCATTGTGATCCTGGGACTCACCGACCGGCGACGCTCCATGCCGGTCGCAGCCCATGGTTCTATTCGTCCGAGCTCTCCGGCTCCTTCTTGAGGGGCGTGGTCCAGAGGTAAACGGTGTGTTCAGCGCCGTTGTCCGAGGTGACTTCGACGACTTGATCCGGCTTGACACCGCGCATATCAAAGTCGTGCGAGACGATCCTGGAGCCGGGCTTGAGCTTCTCCAGTTGCGGGATCAGCTTCACATTGAGGCTCGGCAGAAGATACAGCGTGATGACGTTGGCCGGGCTCAGGTCCAGGGTGAAAATATCCTTCTGCGTGATGGTGGCGAGATTGCCGACGCCGTTCTTCTCGACGTTCTCCTTCGATTCCTGGATCCGCTGCGGATCGACGTCGAAGCCGTAGGCCCTGCAGCCCAGCTTCGCGGCCGCCACCACGATTCGTCCGTCCCCGCAGCCGAGGTCGTAGACCACGTCATCCTTGGTCACCTGAGCCAGCTCCAGCATTTTTGCAACAACCTCCTGGGGTGTGGGGACGAAGATCACGTCCGGTTGCTTCGTCTCTGCCACCGGCTCGGCGTTCACGTCGGTCGCCACGGCCCCAGTTGCAGGAACGGAAGTCTCTACCGTCTCCTGGGCGGCGGGCGACGGCGACTGTTGGCCGGCCGCGTTGCCGGCGCTGTTCGCTTGCGCGGCCGACTGCGAACTCTCGCTCGCCGCCTTCTCCGATGTCGTCTTCTCCGGAGCGCACCCCGCAATGATGAGGCAGACCACGATCAAAATGCACGTCACGTTCTTGATGCTCATAGTAGTTCCGATCCTTTCTGAAATCCATTCTTCCGTCGTCCAGCACCACGAGACGAATTGACACAAGCTCGATCACTCTGTCGTTGTCTGCGGCTCCTTCTTCAGAGGCGCGGTCCAGAGATAGACGGTGTGGTCAGCGCCGTTTGCGGAGGTCAGCTCGACGACCTGATCGGGCGTGACGCCCTGCATGTCAAAGTCGTGTGAGACGATCCTGGAGCCGGGCTTGAGCTTCTCCAGTTGCGGGATCAGCTTCACGTTCAGGCTCGGCAGCAGATACAGCGTGACGACGTTCACCTCGCTCAGGTCCAGGGTGAAGATGTCCTTCTGCACGATGGTGACCAGGTCGCCGACGCCGCTCTTTTCGACGTTCTCGTTGGACTCCTTGATGCGTCGCGGATCCACGTCGAAGCCGAAGGCCCTGCAGCCATAGGTCTTGGCGGCAGCGACTACGATCCGGCCATCCCCGCAGCCCAGATCGTACACCAGGTCGTCCTTGGTCACCTGGGCCATCTCCAGCATCTTCTCGACGACTTCCTGGGGTGTCGGGACGTACACGACGTCCGGTCTCTTCGGGGGCTCTTGCGGCTTCGGCGCTGCCTGCGCCCCTTTGGCCGGACCAAGTTTTGCGGCGGCGCGGCTGTCCGGCTTCGTCAGCGAAATACCATCCAGGCCCGGCTGCACGGCGGCAAGGTCCGCCCCAAACGCCTCAAGAATCGTCGGCGCGACGTCCTGCCGCCGCCCATCGCGAGCAACGGCCTTGTTGTTCGTGGCCAGGAACACGTACGGTGCGAATTTGTGGGTCTTTCCGTCCTCATCGAAGCCGTGATCGGCTGTGACATAGACCTGCGTCTTATCGGCCAGACCCAACTCCTTGATCTTGTCCATGATCTTGCCGGTCCAGAGGTCGTTGGAGATCAGGGCATCGTTGTATTCCCTGGAGTTCTCGCCGTACTTGTGCCCGGCGTGGTCCACTTCCGCAAAGTGCACGAAGAAAAAGAAGGGCTTGTCCTTGTACTTGTCCAGCAGCTCGATCGCGCGCGTGCCGACCTTCTGATCCTCCATCAGCCCGAATTCCCAGACTTCCAGCGCGGTATGCATGCCATAGTAGGGTGAGCCGGGGACAATGCGATACTGGATGCCGTTTTCCTCGACAATCTTCCCTGCGGGCTTCTTGCCGGCGCCCGGCTGCTGATTCTTCTTGGCCGCCTTCTTCTTCTGATCCCCGGCGTTGTTCTGCTGTTTCTCCTCCGCATCCAGCCGGACCTTCTGTGGTGGATCGATCTCTCCGCAGTGCCGGTCCTTCCCAATGACTGCCACCGTGACGAAGCTCTCTGTCCCGAACTGCTTCTCCAATCGCTCAAAAACGCTCAGTCCCTCCGGCACAGGCTGATACCTGCCGTTGCTGTACACACCCGTGACTTTGGGGTAGTACCCGGTGAGAATCTGGGTCCAGCCGGCCTTCGTATCCGTGGTCCCTTCAATGTCGATCTTGACGTACTTGCCCTGATCGACCAGTCTCTTGAGGCTGGGCAGCTCGTTTCGACCGAGACACTGATCCACGTGCTCCCTCTGGGCCCCGTCCCAGCCGATGAGAATCACGTTGCGGGGATGCTCGGCGGCCGACCAGACAGGCGAGACAAGAGCCGTGACGACCGCGACTGCACAGACGACCAACACTCTCCTTCGCATAGACAACCCTCTCAAGAAGAACGACGCCTTACCCCTATCCTGGAGCGGCCACACCCGCTCTCCATACACCACTCTATTGTCCCACCTCGCCGGATAAAAGGCCATAACATTTCTGCTCTCCCGCCATCGTCCCGTGGATGCAGTAGATGGACGCACAAGCGTCCCATTCTGTTGCACCGGCCGGAGGAAGTCGCTGGTTCACTGCCGGCCGATGTGCGATATGATCCTGTGTGGCAGCAGTCACGTATTCTGGTCTGATGCTCCGGAGTGGTGGGCCGGCACCGGTCGCGACAAAGCGATCGTAAAAGGCCGGTGGGACGCTGTGGCGGATAGTCTGTGAGCAGGCGGGGTTTTCTCTTGACTCCGCCAGTAGCATAGGCGATAATATGGCTAAATTGGCTGTTTTGGGAGATGCCCTTATTATCCGAGGAGTTTGCTGATGCCGCCGAGCAAAAGACGCCAAAGCAATGACATGCTTTACACCCTGATCGTTCTTATCGGTCTTTGCATTGTCGCGACGACCGTTGCGGTCATTTTCTACATCCGAGCGGAAGACGCCCGCACGCAGGGCCTGGAGCTCCAGCAGAGGATAGACAACCTAGCCAGCGCCGAGGAGGTCCGCACGCTGGGGACCATCGTCGGGACAAAATTGCCCCGCGAGACGCAGATCGGGACCATGGCCGCGCACCTCGACCGGATGGTCCGGCTGGTCAAAGGCCCGGCCCAGCCCACCAGTGCGGAAGTCAAGGTTGCCGAGGCGATCAAGACTATTCAGCCCCTGCTGGCTAAGGCCCGGGACTATGTCAGGCTGCCTGTGATCGAGCCCAACACGGCGGATGCGAATGCTGTCGCGACCGGCGCCGATCCGAATGCCCCGGGTCTCGCTGCCCCCGATCCGAACGCTCCCGCGACCGCCGCAGCGGACGCCAACGCTCCCGCAACCGTAGCGGCAGGTGCTGACGCCTCCCAGGGTGCCGTGATCGATCCCAATCGAATCGCCCTCGCAGCGGTCATCAACGAGCTGCTCATGGAACTGCAACATACCCTCGATCAGAAGAAGGCCGTCGAACAGGTGTTGGCGGACACGCAAAACCGATTCGATATGGCCGTGGCGGACATGCAGAAGACGAAGGAGACGCTCAACGCCAAGGTGGGCGAGTATCGCCAGCAGGTCGATCAGATCAATGCCGATTACAACGACTTGAAGCTGCTTGTGCAGCGCAACTCCGATGAGCAGATCAAGATCCTGCTGGACCGGGTGGAGAAGTCGGAAGGCGATGCCAAGCAGCTCAACGCGGACCTGCTCAAGACGCAGGCCGAGTTGAACGTGGCCCAGAACCGTCTGCAGGAAGCCCTGACGGCGGTCGGCAAGATCAAGCCGGCGCCGGACCAGGAAGCCGCCGCCTTCAGGCCCGACGGCAAGGTCATCCTGGTGGACGACGCGGCCGGTGTGATTCGCATCAACCTGGGAGCCCAAGACCGCGTGTACCGCGGCCTGACGTTCTCCGTGTATGACAAAGCCGCGGGCATCCCGAGGGACGGCAAGCCCAAGGCGGAAGTGGAAGTCTTCGCCATCGATCAGAAAGTCTGCGCCGCCAGAATCCTGTCGGGCGACCGAAAGAACCCGGTGAGTACCGACGACCTGATCGCCAATCTGATCTGGGACAGCGACAAGGAGAACAACTTCGTGATCGCCGGCGAGTTCGACCTGGATAAAGACGGCAGGCAGGACTACGATGCGATCAGCAAGGTCGAGGCCCTCATCCGCAAATGGGGCGGCGATGTCGCCCAGGATGTGTCGGCCCGGACCGATTACGTCATTCTCGGCACCGAGCCCAAGGTCCCGCCGGAGCCGACCCTCGAAGCTCAGACGGCCGATCCGACGCTCGTGGATAAGTACAACGCCGCCCGCCAGAGACTCGAACACTATGAGCAGATTCGCCAGCGGGCACAGATGCTCTGGGTCCCCATCTTCAGTTACGAGCGGTTCCTCCACTTCACCGGCTACGCCAGCCAGACCGGCAAACCGGGCGCGTTCTAATGCTGTGACGAATCGGGGTTGCTGAACTTCAGAGTGGTTGAATCACTCGCGGGTGGCTCAATGCCAATCGAAGCGATGTAGAGCTCGCCAAGGTGTTTGGCTGCATCGGGGCAGGCCACGAATCCCTTTTTAACCGCCACGAAGGTTACCGTGTACGTTGCCTTGATGGCGGTGCCGAGTGGTTTGCCGGTATCACAATCCAAGCCGGAGGGGATGTCCACAGCCAGGATGGGACGGCCCAGCGCATTGATGGAGTCGATGAGGGATCGGTAGGGCTCATGTAACTCGCCCTGCAGGCCGGTGCCAAACAGGGCGTCCACGACCATGTCCGCATCGCCGGCCAGCGAGCGAACTTGCGAGTCCAAGTCGCCGGCGACTGCATCGAACGGCTGAACCACGTGGCCGAGCCGTTCCAAGATTCCGTGGTTTGTCCGCGCGTCGCCACGAAGCTTCTCGCGCTGGCCGTACAGGACGACTTTCACACTGAAGCCCGCGTTGAGTAGATGCCGGGCTATCACGTAGCCATCGCCGCCGTTGTTGCCGGTGCCGCAAAAGATGCAGACCCGGGGCTCAGCCACCCCGGCGAGCTTCTCCCTTATGAGCTCCGCACAGCTTCGACCGGCATTCTCCATGAGCACGACGCCCGGCACGCCGACCCGTTCGATTGCCCAGGCATCGACGGCGCGGACCTCATCGCGGCTCATGACTCGATACTGTCTGTCCGGCGTGTATCTCTCCATGGGATTCGTTATACCGGGCTCGCCATCCCGCCGTCAAGCAGTTGAGCAAATTGACGCTGCTGACCTGGCCTGCTACAATGCCTGCCATACGTGGTGCCGAATGCTATTGTGGGCCGCGCCGTGAATGATGCGGGACTCCATGCCCGGCAAAACTGATTGAAAGATGCTTCGGCCTTATGCGAATACTGTTGACGAACGATGATGGGATTTTTGCGCCGGGCCTCGCGGCCATCTACCGGCGGCTGGTCACGCTCGGCGACGTGATGGTGGTGGCGCCCGTGGACAGTTGGTCCGGGGCCAGCCACTGTATCACCTTTTTCGAGCCTCTGGCCTGCAACAAAGTGGATATTGAGGGCCTCTTTAGCGGCTTTGGCGTCAAGGGCTCGCCGGCCGATTGCGTGAAGCTCGCCTGCATGCAGCTCCACGAGGGCCCGATCGACCTGGTCGTGGCGGGCGTCAATCACGGCGCCAACGTGGGGATCAACGTGTACTACTCCGGCACCGTGGCGGCGGCGATGGAGGCGGCGTTCCTGCGCATTGGCTCCGTAGCCATCAGCGCCTCCTCGGAATCGCACATGGACTTCGACAGGGCCGCGGAATACGGCTTTGACGTGCTCAAGAGGCTGCTTCCCCTGCACAGCGGCGACGTGATCAACGTCAATATCCCCATGCTGTCACGCGGCGAGCCCCGGGGCATCCGCGTCGTGCCGCAGGCGACCTCCGGATTCCACGAGTACTATGTCCCTCAGAAGAACGGCGGGAGCGAAACGGTCTTTCAACTCGCCGGCGGCAATCATCGGGACGAGAAGGCCCCCGCCGACACGACGGCCCTGGCGGAAGGGTTCATCACCGTGACCCCCCTGCTGCCCGACATGACCGATCACCAGAAGATCGCCGCCCTGAGGGCCAAGTTCAACGGCCAGTTGTGACAGGAAAAGGATTCCACAAAATGGATGTTGGATCTGATACCGATTACAGTTGAGTCCTTCATAGCACGGGACAACAACCCGGGTGGCATCGTCAAGCGAAGCTTGGCGATGGCCTTCTACGGACCGGATCAAACCATCGCCAAGGCCTGCGGCCTTGACGACGCCACCCAGAGATACGAAATTTGCGGAAGAAGTCGGTACGACACCCATGTTGTGGAGTCTAAGGTAGAAGCATCGAGGAATCCTATGGCGGAACAGAAAAGAGCAAGCCAGATTTGTATCGTCACGGTCACCGGCGCGGACCGGGTGGGCATCATCGCGCGGCTGTCCACCGCGATGGCCAAGGCCAATATCAACATCGTGGACGTGAACCAGAAAATCCTGGAGGATTGTTTCGTGATGACGATGGCGGTCGATATCGCCCAGGCGACGATGGACATCGGCCAGATCAAGAAACAGCTCGACCGCATCGGCAAGCAGATGGCCCTCAAGATCACCATCCAGGACGAGAACATTTTCAAGGCTATGCACAGGGTCTGATTCATGCGGATCTCCGTGGAAGAAGTCTTCGAAACCGTCGGGATGACGCTGGATCATCACTTCGATATCCGCACCGTCACCCTGGGCATCAATCTCAAAGACTGCATCGACCGGGACCTGGACTGGTTCACCAGGCAGGTGCAGGCGCGGATCGTCGAGAAGGGCCAGTTGCTCAATCACTGCGCCGATGCGCTCCAGCAAAAGTACGGCATTCCCATCACGAACCGGCGGATCGCCGTCACGCCGGTCTCGCTGCTGCTGGAGCCGCTGCCCCACAAGACGATCACGGCCGTCAAATTCGCCAAAGCGCTCGACGGCGCCGCCAAGAAGGCGAGCATCGACTTCCTCGGCGGCTTCGGCGCCATGGTCCAGAAAGGCATGACGGCGGCCGAGGAGAACCTCATCGAAGCGATTCCCGAGGCCCTCTCTGAGACGGAACGTGTGTGCGGATTCCTGAACCTCGCCTCCACCGCGGCGGGGATCAACATGAACGCCGTGGTCAAGGTCGGTCATATCATCAAGGACCTGGCCCACCGCTCTGCCCAGGGGATCGGCTGCGCCAAACTGGCCGTCTTCGCCAATGTCCCCGAGGACAGTCCCTTCATGGCCGGGGCCCATCACGGCATCGGCGAGCCCGATTTTTCCCTGAATATCGGCATCTCCGGCCCCGGCGTCGTTCGCAGTGTCGTGGCCCAGAACCCCGATTGCGATCTGACGCAGCTCTCCGAGGTCATCAAGCGGACCGTGTTCAAGATCACCCGGGCGGGCGAGCTGATCGGCCGGGAGCTGGCGGCGATGATGAAGGTGGACTTCGGCATCGTCGATATCTCCCTGGCCCCGACGACCTCCACCGGCGACTCCGTGGCCGAGATCATTGAGGCGATGGGCGTGGGCCGGATGGGGGCGCCGGGCACGACGGCCGCACTGGCCCTGCTGATCGACGCCGTCAAGAAAGGCGGCGCCATGGCCTCCGGGAACGTCGGCGGCCTGTCCGGCACCTTCATCCCCGTCAGCGAGGACGCTGGCATGATCCGCGCCGTCAAGTGCGGCGCCCTGAGTCTGGACAAGCTCGAAGCCCTCACCAGCGTCTGCTCCGTAGGACTGGACATGTTCGCCGTGCCGGGCGACACCCCGCCCGAAACCATCTCCTCCATCATTGCCGACGAGCTTTCCATCGGGGTGGTGAACAACAAAACCACGAGCGTCCGCATCGTCCCGGTCCCGGGGGCCAAACCCGGCGGCATCGTGCATTTCGGCGGTCTCCTGGGCTCGGCCCCGGTGATGAAAGTGGCCAAATTCTCCTCCGCCAGGTTCATCGAGCGGCGGGGCCGCGTACCCTCCCCAAGCCTCGCCCTACGCAATTAGCCCGCTTGCGGCACAGCCGTCCACAACCCTCGGTGGATACTACGTTTTCCTCTCAGATGGCGTGGGAGAAGTGGCCCGACTTCGCGGATTCGGAGGGTGGAACCGCCCTGGCGGGTCCAGGCACGAGGCCAACAACTTCGCCTGCACCACCAACGGTGAATCCTCAGCCGGACGAACTCCCGATTCACTGCGATGTGCTCTGAACCTCTGGACAGCACCGGGCCGATTGAGAAACTCCGCAACCCCCCGGTCAACCTCGCCTCCCTCGCTCAGCCAAAGCCCAAACGGGCCGCCAGCCGCCAGTATGGCACAGATACTCAGGATGTACAGCCATCTCACCATGAGCCATCTTCAAGAGGATGCTTGGCGACACCATTCATAACACATCTCTGGGACTCCCCTAAGGACCGACCCTTTAGGTCTTCAAGCAGGAATCATCGGCAGGAGGACTCCCAGTGTGGGGCTCAGGCCCATCTATTCTCGGCCCCGTTTACCCTCTTTTGCTTTGGCACGCTCCTCTACGGCTTCTTCCTGCGGCGTCCTGAACAACGGAAGCGCTGCTTTCAGATTCGCCTTTGCGGTCTCGCTTCGTGTCTCTTCAATGGCAATCTGCAGGCGCGCGCGGCCCAACTTCACGCCCAAGATTTTTCGCAGAATCCAACAGCATAGCTCACCGCTTTTGTTCCGCGGGCCCAGCGAAGCAAGCTTTTCTATTGTTGGGCCCACCGCCGGCATGCCGATCTTCGATAGCGCCTCGGCAGCAGGATGCCAACCACCTTGGTCGGGGCGACTGCCGTAGAGCTCACGCGGATTGATGTACTGCAACTGCGTAAGCAACGCTGGTACAGCCTCGGAGGCTCGAAGGTCACCCAGAAGTAGAATAGACAAGTGTTTCGAGTCGTGCCAAGGGTTCTCCGTGCTTGTTGGACGGTCAGGATGCAACGGCTGAGCGGGTGCAGCCGCATAATCAATGAGCTCCTTCACAAGTCTGGCTTGTCCATCGCGAATTGCCTTGGCCGCCCCCTCTCTGAGCTTCTCATCAGTGGCGCTCAAATCACGCACATGCTGAAACAGATCCTGCCGTTCATTCAGTCCTGCTTTTGCCCGTGAAGAGCTTACTGAGACAAGCCATCCGATCAGCAAGGGAGCTATTGTAACAAGGCCCACTGCGGCCACGGCCTTTACATATCGTTGATCGTTCATTGCGGTGTACCTTTCATAATCATGGGTTATCAGGTAGTGTTATCCAACCCGCGCCCAACGCCTGTAAGCTCATTGAGCTTCTGGTGTAGTCATAGGCATCCTTGCGTTCGAGGCGGACCTTGCTGTGCCACTTGTAGTAATCGGAGCACTGATACCACGTGCCGTCGATTTGCACCGTGACCCACTCCCTAAAATCGGCCATTTGTATCCATGCCTCCCTCCCAAGATGGGCCTTAGTCCATGAACCAGGTCCATCTATGTGGTAGATGTGATTTGTCAGCGATGGAGTCAAATCCTCGTCATCGTTGCTGGGATCGTCTGGAGTCCAGTCCGTATTGTTGGCCGGGTTTGGCTCCCACTCACCGGGAGGATCATCAGGATACCTCCACCAGGACTTCATCCACTTCTGCCTTGTGAAGCCCACTGCGACTTGATTGGTTACGCCCGCCGGCTTCACAGTCCCCTGGCACTCCATGCAATTACTGAAGTACCTGCAGTAACTGTCCATGTCGCCTTTCACACCATTTGCATTTGCATCGTCCCAGCTTATCATTCCGTTGTGATCGGAACTGCCATAGAATGTACTGTGCCTGCGCTCATTATCAGTTTGTTGGTCACCATATCCAAAGAATCCGGCCAAGTCCACCTCAAAGACCGTCAGTTTCGCGACATCTGTTGCGCCGCAATAGGTTACCCTGATCTCCTTATCTTTGAATCCTCCCGAACCCGAGACGCCCTCGACGTAGAGAACATAAGGCAAATCCGCCGCCGGAATCTGCGTACCAGAGGGCACGAATGAGCTTACCTGTGAACCTCCCACCAACTTCTTCTTGGTCATGGTTTCCCAGACCGCGATGCCACTGGAGTAGGTAAGTTCCACATTGCCGCTCAAACCAGTTGGTTCGATCTCTAGCCAGAACGTGCGAAAATCATTGTCCCCGGTGGAGGCATATGTGGCATGATACACGTAAGGGTCGCTCTTGTCGCCGGTATATGTAGCATTTGGCGGGACCTGATCGTCCGTCCATCCATCGCGGTCGTCATCATCCCAATTCGCGTTGATATACAAGCCCGGGTCCTCTTCCTGGCTTTCAAGCAGCCCCACGTCCACATTTACACGCACGACAGCGATCGTATCTGCACCTGCCGTGACAGTAGATTCCGGATGGTCGCAATCACTACGGTGGTACAAGTAGAGGCCGGCCGTACCCGGCGAGATCCCCTCAACCCATACGCTGGTGGGAAACCTGCCGGGGTTAGCTGGCCGGACATAATGCCCGCCATCAGAGCCAATCAGCTCATCCCCTCCGGTCTCCGCGCTCCACACTCTTATGTGCCCGTCACTTAAGCTGTGCAGATCAAGGCAACCTGGAAGAATACTCGGGGTCCACGAGAGCGTCACTTCTTTCCTCTGGCCTACCGCGACACAGTCATCCATGCTTACATCGAGATCAATCACATAGACTGTAATGCTGCTGAGGTGCTCCCCGAAAACGATGCCAGTTGAAGTAAACTACCCTCGCCTGAAGGCGAGGGCTTTGAAAGGAGGAAGACCGTTCTTCGGGCCAAACCACGTGCAGCCCGCTGTCTGATAGCAGTCGACGCACGCGATTGAACTGAAGTTTTCGCCTGAA
>Ga0214473_10001926_pt1 | contig 26343 bp, 23 predicted proteins | sample RVTome_7_FD_203509 | JGI IMG/M metagenome (GOLD analysis project Ga0214473, IMG submission 203509) | Soil microbial communities from uranium-contaminated site in the Upper Colorado River Basin, Wyoming, United States - RVT98D197 | ecosystem: Environmental > Terrestrial > Soil > Contaminated >...
TATAAGTTTGCATTCCTTTTCTTGTCATTCCGAGCGAGAGCGTTTAGCGCCGCCTTTAGCGGCGCTGCTCAGAGCCTGCCCTGAGCGAAGCGAATGGGAGGAATCCCTAACAAGATATTTATTAATTGACCTAATCTGATGGAGAATTTTAGGAAAAGGCCTGCCGCTTGCAGCGGGATTCGTTTCTACGGAGATGCTACTATCGCGTAAATATTGCTGCCAACTCCGTTTGCGCAAAAATATGCCCCGCCATCGCCGCCAGCAATTCCTGTTTGGTTGCACCCGCTTCTAGATCGAGTGTTGTATCCACAGTGTACAAAATAAAAACATAGCGATGGGTGCTGCCCGTGGGTGGGCAGGGGCCGCCGTATTCCAATCGGCCCCAGCCGTTGGCGCCATGTAGTCCGCCGCCCCCAATGGTTTCACCAGCTGGCACGCCCTCTGGCAGTCCGCGCGTTTCTGCAGGTAAGTTGTAGACCACCCAGTGCACCCAGGAACCGCCCGCAGCATTCGGGTCGTCGAAGATCAACGCGAAACTTTGCGTGCCCGCCGGCGGTTCGCCCCAACGCAATTCGGGCGAGAGGTCCTCGCCCGTGCAGGCGTAGCGTGCCGGGATCGTGGATTCGGGTGCAAAGGCAGGGCTGCTTAATTCAAAAGGCATGGCCGTGCTACTTGGCTCGATTGTAGCACTTGGGTTTTGGATGACAGCGGGCGAAGGGGCACTGGGCTGAGTTTGCGTCGGTTCTGGCGCCGCTTGCGCGCAGGCGCTGAGCATCGTAAACAGCGTTGCGCATAGCCATGCTCCTTTCACTGTATTCACCTTAGATGCGAGCTTCATTAATCTTCAAATTGAAACCGCAATTTGGGCATTTGGCCTCACTTTGCAAAAGCACATAGCCGCATTTGGGGCAAGTACTGGGCTGCACCTCGCCCAGCGGAGCGCCGCAGGCGATGCAGCGCCCTTCGCCCACCGGGTTCGCCACTCCGCAATACGCGCAGGTCATACGCTGCAAACGCGCCGCTAGCTGCTGGCTGGCGCCTGCATTTTTAGCCAAACGGTCGAGCAGCGCCCAAACCTGGTCCTCGAGGGTGAGGTTTTCAAAATCGACGGCGATGTCGTTGATCCGGCCCAAAAGATTCCAAGGGTTGAGCAGCGCCAGGAAGGCGCTGGTGCCCAGGCTGCCCACCAAGCCAAATACCGACTGATCGCCCACTTCCACTTCAAGGCGTTCGTCTGCCTGGCGCATGGCTACTGCTAATTGGGTCCGCCCGCCCGAGCCGCCGCCGGGCCGCGTGGCGATCTGCACGAAAGCCTGGTTGCCGTCCACGTTGGCGGTAGCCACCAGTGCGCCGCGATTGAAGAAGTTGGCCAACGCGCTGGCCGTTTCGTCCAACTTCAACTCGCCATGATAGATTTTGCTCTTCATCGCAACTTTATTTTGCATTGATTATAATCTTCGCGGTTCCGGAGAATAGATGACACGTTTTGTTCTGCGCGTATTCCTTTGCTTTATATTGGCCCTTCTTGGGCTTTCCCTCGTTTCCATCTCTCTGCCTGCAAGTTCTGCCCACGCCCAGCAACCCACCGTGGCCATTGCCACGGTAACGGGCACCCCGATCGGCCCCTACATCGTGGTTAACGCCGACCAGGAGGTGATCAATGTGCGCAGCGGCCCAGGCACCAATTATCCTTCCGTGGGGGTAGTGGTGGCCGGGGAAATGGTTCCTGCCAAGGGCAGGTCGGCGGCTGGCCTGTGGATCCAGGTGTTTTATCCCGGTGTGGAGGGCGGCTTGGCCTGGGTCTACGCTCCGCTGGTGACTATCTTCGGCACGGCCGAATTGCCCATCGTGGAGGAACCGCCCACGCCCACGCCGCGGGTCACCCCCACTATTGACCCCACTCTGGCAGCCCAATTTGTGTTGGAGATCCCCGCCACGCGCCTGCCTACCTTCACACCACCCGACCCGCTCGAAATTCCTGAATTCGAGCAGGTCGGCACCGGACGTGTCGGCGGCATCCCGGTGGGCATGTTCATTACTGGAATCGGGCTAATGGGATTATTTGGCGCCGCGGTTTCGTATTTAAGGGAACGCTAAACTTTTCCAACCATAACTACTAAGAATATAAAGAGGCAAGTCTATGACTTGCCTCTTTCGCTTTATCTTTAAGTAATTTGCTAATCGAGAGACTGTTATAGGGAGAGAACAATGTTTTCAAACACATTAGTGATCGGATTCCCAAATAACATAATGGAGAAGAAACAGCATAGCGATGCAAGAATTACTATGCCTAATACAATTGCAACAACTATCCATATTTTTCGCGACGACTTTTGAGGTTTGCTTTCTTTTTTATTTGCCATCTTACCTTCGCTTGTTTTTATGATGTAAATTGAAATCGAGTTTTTGGGATAAGTTCTGCTTAATAAAATTGATAAGTCAAATTCTGTCAACCTATATAAACAAAAGAGGACTGGATTATTCCAGTCCTCTTCTTTACACTACTTTCGAATTAGCAGTTGCAGCCTTCGCTGTGCTCGTGATGCGGAGCGTCTTGGCCATCGGTGCGGAAGGAATGCCCGCAGCCGCAGGAAGAAGTGGCGTTGGGGTTCTCGATCTTGAAGCCGCTGGCCATCACGTCGTTGACGTAATCAATGTTGGCGCCGCGCAGATAGTTTACGGATGCTTCGTCCACCACCAGGCGCACGCCGTGCTGCTCGACGACTAGATCGCTTTCGCGCGGGTTAGGCTCCAGAGCCATGCCATATTGATAGCCGGAGCAGCCGCCGCCCGAAACAAACACGCGCAGGGCGGAACTTTCCAGCTTGCGGTCTTTAAGCAAGCCGCGCACGGCATCCGCTGCGGCGGCAGTCAGTGTGATTTCGTTGTTCTGAACTAAGGGTTCAGCTACAGTCAGGGTTTCGGCTAGTGCCATGTCGCTCTCTTTCTCAATAGATATCTGTCTATTTTATCAAGAATAAAGGTTATGTCAACCTAAATGCGACCTCACCCCCGAGTGCTTCGCACTCTTCCCCTCTCCAACTAGTTGGAGAGGGGTGGCAACCGCTAGGTTGTCGGGGTGAGGGGAGATATAAAACCTTCCAATTCCCCATTAATAACCATTTCTCTCATCTTCTCCACTTCCGGCCCCCACAGAGCATCTCCTTCCCTGAAAGGAAGTACCGCTCGAATGCGTTTGTGCGCCTCTGCCACTCCTTTGCCCGGATGCGCTTTAGGCATCTGGCGCAGGCGCAAGTCCAGGGCACGCGCTGCGCAGGTGAGCTCGATGGCCAGCACGTGGGCTGTGTTCTGGGCCACCTGCCAGGCCTTTCGCGCCGCGGTCATGGCGTTGGCGTTGTGGTCTTCTTTGCCGGCGGAAGTGGGCAGCGAATACACCGAATCCGGGCCGGCCAGGGCCTGGTTTTCCAGCACGAGCGAAGCTGCCGTATATTGCAAAAGCATCATGCCGGAGTTCAAGCCGGCAGCCTCCTCGGAAGCGACCAGCATCGGCAGCAGCCCGGCGTTCATCTTGCCGTCGATTAAATGATAGCTGCGCCGCTCAGAGATGGCGGCCACTTCGCTCAGCGCGATCTTGAGAAAGTCCATGGCCATGCCGATGGGCTCGCCGTGGAAGTTGCCGCCCGAAATGCTCACACCCGGGCCAAAGAGCAAGGGATTATCCGTGGCGGCGTTGATCTCCTGTTCAATAATTCCACGCGCAAAGACCAAGGTATCGCGGGCCGGTCCTTGCACCTGGGGCGCGCAGCGCAGCGAATAGGCATCCTGCACGCGCCCGGCTGAGTCCAGCAAGGTGCTGCCCGCGGTGAGTTGGCGCAGGCGCCGCGCCACCTGCATTTGGCCGCTCTGCCGGCGCGCCTTGTGCAGACGTTCATCGAAGGCCGCCGAAACTCCCAGCAGCGCCTCGAGGGACATGGCCGTGCTTAGCTCGGCGGCATTCAGCAGAATTTCTGCCAACGAAATCGTCAGCGCGGCGATTGCTGCCGAAAAGGTGGCCCCGTTGGTGATCGCCAAGCCCTCTTTCGGCCCTAAAATAATTCGCGGTATCCCGGCGGCCTGCATTGCAGCTTTTCCCAGTATGCGTTTTTCCTCATAAATCGCCCAGCCCGATTCTTCATCTCTGTCATTCTCATCGGCGCTCAGCACCAAAGCCAAATGGGCTAGGGGGGCGAGGTCGCCGGATGAGCCCAGCGAACCTTGTGAGGGGATGCAGGGGGTCACACCTTTGTTGAGCATGTCCAAAAGAGTTTCCACCAGTTCGGGCCGCGCCCCGGAAAAGCCGCCAGCCAGTGTATTGGCGCGGATCAGCATGGCGGCGCGCACCGCGTCTACGGGTAAATCAGGCCCGGTGGCCACCGCATGGCTGAGGATCAGGTTGCGATTTAACTGCGCCGTATCCTCAGGGGAGATTTGTTTATCCGAAAAAATGCCAAAGCCGGTGTTGATCCCGTACACTGGTTCGCCTTTGGCCACGATTTCGGCTACCCAGCTATGTGATTCCGCTACCTTGGCGCGCGCCTCTTTGGAAAGCTGCACCTGCACTCCGCCCTTGGCTACGCGCTGCACATCCGCGAGACCGAGATGCTCGCCATCGATACTGAGTTTGTCCTCGGCCATATTTACCAGAGCACGCCCGGCGCGCTGTTCTCGTTGGCCGGCTTGCCGATCACGCGGTACATGGTCACGCCGCTGAACGGCGCGCCCATCACGCCGGCGTGAATCGCCCAGGAGCGCAGCCGCAAACTTTCGGCAGCCTCGGGCGAGCGAAACGGCGTGCTGCCATCCAGCTTGGCGCGCAATTCGCCACCGCGTGCAAAACCTTTATGAATGCGCTCCATCAATTGTCGCCCGGATTGGTAAGTGAACCCGTAGCGTTCGAAGATGATGGCGTTGTGATAATAAAGCGGCTCGATGAAATAGCGGTCGTGTCCCAGGCTGTTCACAAACAGCTCAAAGGCCTGGCGCGCCTCGCCCAATTTGCGCAAGCCGCGGCGCACTTGCCCGGGCGAAAGCCCGGCCTGCAGCGCAGCTTCCTCGGCTTCCAGGTTGCGCTGCTCAGTGCCGAATTTGGTGGGGCGGCCGTCGGGCAAGATGTCTACGTTAAAGCGTTCCGAATCGGGATCGTTCATGATGTAGAGCAGCACGTGTATTTGCCCGTTGAGCGTATCGGTGAGGTGGCCATAAATGATCGGGTCGGGAAAATCCAGCCGGTGATAAAGCGCTAACTCCACATGGCTGCTGTCGGTCTCCCCTTTCACCATATAAAGGCTTTCGCCTTTGGGACCGCGTAGGTCATCCCCCAGATCGAATTGGGCGATCACCTCGCGCGGCGCGAGTTGCTTATAAATGCTGCGCTTTTCTTCCTCGGAAAGGCGGTTGATGGCGGCGATGGACGAGACCTGCATGCTAGCCTCGCTGCTTCAGCGCCCGGGCGATCTCGCGCTCGGCATCCCGTTTGGCGATGTCCTCGCGCTTGTCGTATTTCTTCTTGCCCCTGGCCACGGCGATCTCCAGCTTGGCGCGGCCCTCTTTGAGATAGACCCGCAAAGGCACGATGGTGTTGCCTTTGCGCTGCACCTCCTCGGTGAGCTCGGCAATTTCCTTGCGGTGCAGCAGCAATTTGCGCTCGCGCAGCGGGTTGTGGTTGGCGCGGCTGGCCGGGTCGTAGGGGGCGATGTGGGCATTCACCAACCAAGCCTGGCGCCCATCGGTGCGCACATAGGCTTCTTTCAGGCTGATCTGCCCGGCGCGGATGGCCTTGATCTCGCTGCCCTGCAGCGCCAGGCCAGCTTCATATTTCTCAAGTAAAAAATAATCGTGGCTGGCTTTGCGATTGCGGGCGAGCACTTTCTCGCTCATAGGCGAGATTCTAGCATAGTCAATCTCCCGGTAAAAACCTTTAGGTGCGCACGCAGTGCGCACCTACGACGAGACCCAGGCAGAACAGGGTAAATAGCCAACCCATACGGAAAAGCTTGACACGGAGACGGTCACATGAATTGTCAAGGGGAGATGAGAAAGTTGTTGTATTAATTTTGGGGGGCTTAAGCGAAATAACAACTAACAACTTGAGATTTCCCCTTTTTATTAGTTTTTGTTAACGATGGCAGTGATGCGGAGGGCGAAGTAGGCTAGTGGCAAAGGCCGCTATCTGGTTTTGTATTTATGTTTTTAAGGTTCGGAAGATTGCCGGGAATAATAAATGCACAGAACGAAAGGATATTGGGGAGATTGGTGCGATTGTCAAGGGAGACTGATCCCAATACCCACGTAAACTTCGTGGGACTCACAAACTTATAGTTTTAATAAGTCTCTGTACATTGTGTATATGGGTTATAAACTGGTCTATCCAGGTTCACTCACTCGAAAAAAAACAGAAAATCAAGTGTAATAATTATATGGCGAGTATACCCTAACGTCAGGTATTCAGGGGTAAAATCACAGGCACTAAAAAAACGCGAGTCGCGGTCTAATTGGCTCGCGGGATTGAGGTGTCTATGGGAACAGGTGGGGCTTACTTGATAGGGGGTGCGCTTATTGTTATCTTGCTGGCGATTGCCGCGCCCGCCACCCTAGATTTGGGCGGGAATATATTTGTCATAACCCCAAATGTTAGAGCAATTGCTCTTATTTTAAGCACAATTAGTTTTCTCGTCGGCTTGAATTACAAGTCCAGCCCAAAATCTCCCATCGGCAGGCTTAACGTAAGTGTAACGGGGGACAGCAATGTGTTCTCTGGCAATGTGTTCTCTGAGGGCGACGCTACGATTGTCCACAACATACCCCCCGAAGAAAGGTTGGCCCATATTGCACCGGACGGCGACCCCCAATATGCTGTTCGTCATTTACCGCTAGGCCCGTTTTTCGAGAAAGACTACAGAACCTTTCTGATGTTGAGAATTAGTAATGACGGGAAGGCTCGCGTCGAGGCTGAAAGGGTGTCTGCCCAAATAGAGATTGATAGCGACATACTCGTACAGAGCAAGGTATTCCCAGCCGCGTGGGAAAGCGCAGACGACACGGCGAAGCACGGAACTGGACAATTGCTTGAACAGATCGGCGAGATTCAAACGCAAGTAGACATTCCCGCAAATGGGTTACCAGTCAGAATAATATTGGCATTCAAAAACCAAGACGAGGAAAACGCACATGCGTTTGGACACGCAAGCCTGAACTCCCCCGGATGGGAACACCCCGACTTGATTCTTCCGCCAGGAAACTATAGGTTGACGATTAATCTGCGTGGAATAAACATTGACCCCAATCCAACCGTTCTCAATTACGACCTGACCGTATTGAATGCTGGCGAAACGTTCGACATTGCCCCGTCTACAAGGCAGGGCGAATGAGTAAGGCCGACAGCAAGAAAGACCAACGCAAAGAAAAACCCCTCACAAAGGAAGGGTTTCTCAAAGTTCTAGATAAGATAATTCGAGCTAAGAAGCCCGATAAAAAACGCTCCGATGCAGGAAAGACCAAAACATCGGAGTAACGTCCTTGCGATGGTTGTATCTAAACGAGTATTCATTGAGATAGGACTGTAGATACTTTGAGCTAACCGCATGATAAACGCCACGTATTCCGTTCTTGCAATTAGACCAAAAGCCCTCGATGGTGTTCGTATGAACATTGCCGAGCACATAAATCTTTTCCGCGTGTGGGATAGTCTCGTGCGCATAACCCATAGATGGCAATGCCTTATAGGTGCGCATTTCATCCGTGTAGACGTGGGCAGTCTTAGCCACATTAGCGTCAACTATCGGAAGGATGGACTTGCGCCGAACATTCGGAACAACGCGAGCCTCGACCATCTCGCCGCGCTGGGCGATACCGAAAACGGGGGTCTTGCCAGCCGCACCGCGCCCGCGCTTGCCATGCTTGCGCCCGCCGAAGTAGGACTCGTCCATTTCGACGTGCCCGTCAAACGGGGAGTAATCCTCATTCAAGCAATGGCGAATTTCCTTGCACATGCGCCATGCGGTTTTATAAGTAACGCCCGTTTCGCGCTCGATCTGCTTCGCAGAAATGCCACCACGCGTTTGAGCCATGAGGTAAGCAACGTAAAACCAAGTGGTGAGCGGAGTGCTGGATTTCTCAAAGATAGTTCCCACAGTCGGGGAGATTTGATAGCCGCAATGGTCGCAGGAATAAGACTTGCGTCCATTGTCGTGGTGAAACAAGCTATTTTTCCCACATGCTGGGCAGTCAATTCGCTCAGGAAATTTCTTGTAGCGAATGTGGTCGAGGCAGGTGTCGTCATCAGGGAACATCTTTTGAAAATCTTTGAGCGTGAATTTAGTCATTGGGGATTTCATTTTCGGGTTTCCTTATGACTAAAAGTATATCACTTGTTCTACCTGATGTCAAGGGATACTCGCCAATTATATTGTTTCCAACCTGTTTGCACCAAAACCGCACCGAAGGAAAGGCGACTCGGTTAAATTTAGGGCATAGGAACCTTTAATATTCCCTCGGCTCGATAAAGGCGGTTGCGTCCTTTGCCAGTCACTTCGACAACAATTCCTGCGGCATTTAACTTATCAATGGAGGTAATGGGATGGGCAATCAAGAACTCGAGACCACCAGCGAGTGGAAATAAATATAGCGACGCAGACTTCCTTTATTTGCCTCACAGGTATCTAATTATGAGCAAAAGGGTTACAATAGAATTCGAGTCTTAAGTGATTATGTCGTTCTAATAGCGTATTCGCGCTTCATTTTTTCATCGGTGGTTTGTTTACCAATATGAAAGTACTATTTATAAGTCCCATTTCGCCATTTATGAGTATTGGCGGAGTGGAACGCTACGTTTTGAATCTAATAAATTATTTTAAAGTCCAGAAGGATATAAAAACCTTTCTCATACTTCCAACGAACGAAAAAAGTCATCGAGTAAGGGATGAGAAGATGACTATTTATTATGATAACAATTTTTATATTCCTCGCAAAAAAGGATCAACTTCGGACCTAGCCAGTAAAGCACAAGGATTTTCGGATTTGGTTGAAGGTATTATACAAGAGCACAATATTGACGTAATTTGTGCAGAAAATATTATTGTTGGTCCGCCCGCAGTCTATAGCTTGAGGCTCAATATGATAGCTGCCCTTCACAAGATACCGCTCATACTCCGTCTTCACGTATATGCTGAAAGTCCCCTTCAGATAGAACTTACAAATCAGCTTATGTGGGATCACGTGAGTTGCGTTAGCAGAAGCGTAGCGGGAGACTGTTTTCAAAAAGGGGCTGATATCAATAAACTTTCTACAGATTATTTGGGAGTAAATATTCTTGATTTCAATCCTGCTGCGAATCCCGAATTTAACCTTAAAAAGGAGCTAGGACTTGAAAAAGATATAAAAATCATATTAACCGCCGGAAGAATAATTACAGGGACTAAAAGCATGCTTAAAGAAAAAGGGATTGTAAATCTTATCGAGGCGTTCTCAAGGATTTCCCCTCGCTTTCCGAAAATGCACCTTTTGATTGGGGTTGCAAAGGCTTTGGATGATTTGAAGGACGAGTTTGATAACGCTTATGAAATGCTTATTGGTTATATAAAAATTCATAATATTGAAAACAAAACTATTGTAAAGATGTTTGAATTAGACCAAATGCCAAATATTTACAGGGGCTCGGATTTGCTAGTTCTTCCGGCAGAAAAGAATGAAACATTTGGTCAAACTTTTATCGAAGCCATGGCTTGTGGAACCCCTGTTATTGGTGCCAAAACAGGTGGAATACCCGAGATTATTAGTGATGGATACAACGGATTTCTTGTTCCACCTGATGATCCAATTATTCTGGCTCAAAAAATAGAAGAACTTATGAATGATCACTCAACACGAGCCAGTTTTATTAAAGCAGGGATAAAAACTGTTAAAGAAAAGTTCACAGCGGAACAACAATTTTTCAATTTCAACAAAATGTTAGAAGAAGTCGCCGATTTCAATGAGGCCGGTTCATACGCGCTGGAAGAAGCGCTCGGTTTTTAGAGGGACAAACATAAACATTGTTTTGTGGATCTCTCAGGCCCTGCCGGCTTGGTGACGGTCTTTGCCTTTATCTTCCATTTGGTGCGAAAGGAATATCGCAAACTAGGAATCAGCACCTTCTTGTTTTTGCTGGCGGCGTTCGTGGCCTACGGAAGATCGAGACTCTTGGGAATGTAAGAAGAGAGAAATAATTATTTAATTACCAGTTTATACATAATAAATGAGGGATAGAAAAATCAGAATATAGCCTGCACAACTATGTACAATCAAGGAGCTTGTGCAACTTAGAAAACTAAAACCCGATCTGTTCTTTTATTAAAATTAGTCGAATCTTTCTCCCCATCATTTTATTTTCTTCACTGAAAATGACGATCTTGGAAAGCATTGTTCCAACACCATATAGGTCTTTCATGTGTTGGTCTTCGAGTGGAACAACATAATCCTTAAGGCGTTTCATAGCATCGTCTAGGGTTGGGACTATTTTCTGTGCTCCAACTACAAAAATAAGATTTGGCGATGTGAAAACAATGTGCGCTAACTGGCTGCCGGTGTTAGAGGCTATAACAAATTCTCCCAATTCTGCTAGCGCATGAACGCTCCCTAAATAGTAATCTGATAGTGTGGCCTGTTTACGAAGCAGCGCTTTTTTGACAGGATCTTTTTCGGCAAGAACAGCTTCGTGGAGGTTATCCCAGCCGTATGTTCCTGATTTTAGAAGGTCAACGAATCCTATTTGTTCAAGAGTGACCGAAGAGCCGTTCGTAACAGAGACTCCTTGTGGAATAAGCTCTTTTATTTTCGCAAGGGCTTCAGCACCATTTTCTACCACGAACACCTCATAGCCTTTTCCTCGAAGAGAATTGGCAGTTTTATTAATAGATTCTTGAGATGCGAGAACGTTGTATTCCATGGGCCGAAATGATTATAACGTGGCAAAACCGCCCATCTAGTTAGACATGGCATCGCAAGAATTCTTTCCCTCGACTTCCCCTTCGCTCAGGGCAGCGGCTCGGGACAGGCGCGGGCGCTGAGGCCGCTGTTGGCGGCCACGCTGGCTCAGAACGACAGATTAATGCCCGTCATTGCGAGAAGGCGCGCAGCGCCGACGTGGCAATCTTCACCATAGAGCGGGAGATTGCTTCGCGGAGTTTACACTGAGCGTAGCGAAGTGCTCGCAATGACAGCAGAGGGTACAAGCTTATTGATTAGATTGTAATTAACAAGAGGCAACAAGAATTCCTCGTCGGGCAGCGCCGCTAAAGGAGGCGCTCCCGCTCCTTCGCATTCGCTCAGGACAGAGCCTGCTCGGAATGACAAGCTGAGAAAAAAGACTCTACCGCGACACGGCCAGCTTCACCACCTTGCCCTGTGCGTCCATGGTGATGCGGGCGTATTGCGGGTGCAGGCGCTGTGCGCTGTGCACCTTCTTGCTCAGCGTTACCAAGCTGCGCGTAGGCGCCAGCCCCGCCACCTTGGCGTGACGATGGGGCAGGCGGCAATCGTGCCCGCTGCAATTGATGTGCTCATGGCTGAAGGAGGCCTGGCTGCCCTGCATGCCGGGCAAATATTCCTTGACCACCGCCTTGACGGTGCTGAGCGTTTCGCTGGGAAGTTGGTCCATCAGAGCGCTGTGCCCTTCGGCGCGGTCGCAGATGGCTTTCACTTGGGGCGAGCCCTGCTCGGGGCGCAGGATGCGCTTGGGCACCTTGCCCCGCCCGCTGGTTTGCGCCAACGGGTCGCCATACAGCACAAAGGAGATCAGCGTCTTCTGATCTTCGCCATCCAAATAGCCCTGGCGGCGGTGCATGGTGTGCGCCATGGCGATCTTGGCGCGGCGCAGAGCCTCACCGGCGGGGTGGCCCTCATTGAGCAGCTTCCAGAAGGTTTGCCCCAACAGGTCGGCGGCGATGAGCGGCGTGGTCACCGAACCGTAGGAGGTGACCGTGGAGCCGACCACCGCTTTGCTGCCCGAATCCAGGAATTTGAGCGCCAGCGCGTTCTCGGCCGATTTGCCGAAGATGTGCGCGCCGTAGCAGGCTTCGGTGTAGACCACTTGCGGGGCGCGCCCGCTGTTGACAATGTCGCTGGGACTAAGCGCCACGGGATAATCCGGCCCATCCGGAGAATGATGAGGATCGCGCTGGCCATACCAGTCGGCCGTGTCTTCCAAGCCGTGCAAGTTGAAATACGCCGCTTGCAGCGCCTTGCCTGCCTCTTTGGGCAAGCGGCCGCTGCCAATGGGCGGAGAAATGCTCAGGCCGCGCGGTTCGCCGATGGTGCGATATACGGAATGGGAAGCGCGCCGCCAGATCTCGGCAGTGTAGCCGAAACTGCTGCCGGTGGGTTTTCCCAAACCGAATGAAGCCAGCAGCCGCTCGCTGAATCCAAAGATGGGTCCAGCAGTCATGCGCTTTGTGGCGCGGCTGGCGGCGATGCGGTTCAATAGTTGGATGAGCATCGCCGGGTCTTCGCCAATGCCATTGGGCAGGCGGCCCACCGGCCAGGTGGGCACGAAATAATTTTCGTCCAAGCTGGCGTAAGGATTATCCGAGGGCACGTCTTTGTCGTCGTCATCGAGCGGGTTGGGCAAATGGTGGAAGGGCACGATCTGCGGCCCGCCTACGATCAGCACGGCGGCGATCATTTCGCCTTTCTTGCGCAACGCTTCGTCTAGGTCGGCCAACAAGTGTTTGATCGCCCAGGGGTCATCGGCTTTTACGGCTGTCAAGCCGAAGGCGCCGGTCGAGGCGGCGTCATCGGCGTAGATCAGGCAGGCATCCCAATTGGGATGGGCTGCGGTGGCCGTCACGACAGATTTAATGGCTTCATCCACTTGGGTAAATCCGGCTGAACCGTATTGCTTTTCCAGGGGAGCGCGGTTGCTGAGCACCATGTAGGCCGGGTAGCGTCCATCTGCTCGCAGGCGCAAGGACTCAGCTGTGTTGTTGTTAATCTCTTCCAGGTCGATCAAGGTTTCGGGGCCGGGAGCTAGATTCTCCAGCACGTCGTTGGGCTCGGCTGGGATCTCAATGTCAACCTCTTCCCTGCGCACGTTCTTGCTTTCTGCAAGGGCGCCGGCATGCTGCATGGTTGAATGCGTCACCGACTGTTCTTCATACGCCGCGACCTGTGCGCCGCTTTGCAGATGGTTCCAGCCCAAGCCTGCGGCCACTTTGGCGGGGATGGGCAAATTTAGTATATAGCTCAATTGGCTGGGCCAAATGGCGGCGAAACGATGGCCTGCGCCCCACAAGCGCCGCGCTACCTGACCGCTGACGTCCTCGGCCACACAATCGTGCAAGAGGTCCACCGCATCTTCTTCGCTGCCGCTTTCCATCAGCTGGGCGGCTTCTTGCAAGCGCAATTGCAGGCAGCGCGGAAATTTTTCCAGATAGAGTTTGAGCAGGTTATCGATGGCCATCCAGCTCAAACCCTGTTTGCGCGCGATCTGTAAATGCAAAAGCGCCGGCAATGGGGAAGGAGGCTCTTTGAGCAAAGCGGCCTGCACTTCGCTCTCTGCGTTTTGCAGAGATCCTTCACCAAATGCGAGCTGAGCGCGGATCAGCGCCTGGGCCCAGGCTTGAATATCTTTGCTAGCTTTGCTGGGCCGGCGCAGGACGGCGGCTGCGGCGCGGGCGCTCTCGGCGATGGCGGGCTTGGCCCGCCGCGCAACTTTGGCTAAGGTCTCTTGTGCTTCAATAAATTCGGGATCCAGGTCGCAGAGACGCATCAGGATCTGCAACGCTTTCTCCGCTTTGTTTTCTTGCAATAAGGCCTGGGCGCGCAGCAATTCCACCGGCAAGTCGTAGGGATAAGCGTCCAGCCAATCTTCGGTCAGCTGGCGCACAAAGCGCATCTCGCCCGCCGCCAGCGCCACCTGCAAGATGGTGAGCACCGCGGCGCGGTCGATGGCGTTTCCGGATGCAATAGTTTTTTTCAATGTCTCGTTCATCGCGCCATCTCAGTTTCCTGTGGTTGGTGCACCAGGTTGAGGGCGATCACCGCCGCCAACTGGCGCTGGATCTGCCGGTTCTTGGGCGCCAGCTTGGCCGCCTGGCGCAGCTCAGCTTCGGCGGCGCCGTAATCCTTGGCTTCTTTCAATGCCAGGCCCGCCTCAAAATGCGGCAGCGCTTCGTGGGGCGCCACGCTGGCCGCCTGCTTGAAGGCTTCCATAGCCTGTGTTTGCTGGCGGCGGGCCAGGAACACGCGGCCGCGCTCGATGTGGCTTTCCAACAGGTGCGGGGCCAACTGGGCGGCCTCATCCAGATGATGCAAGGATTGGTCCAACTGGCCGCTGTGTTTGAGCAGCTGGCCGAGGTGCAGATGAATGCGCGCCTGGGCTTCGGGCGGCAGATGTTCGACTGACTTCTTAGCGGCGCGTTGCGCCGCCTGGATGGCTTCTTTAAAATCGCCGGCCAATGCCAAAATTTCAGAAAGTGCGAAGAAGACCTCGGCGCGGTCTGGATAGAGCTGGCTGAGTTTAACTAACTCGTTCAGCCCGCCGTTTTCGCCGAGCAACTGGGCGCGGCGCACCAACAAAGCCACGGGATCTGTGGCATGTTCAGTTGCCCGCTCGAGCACCGCAATGGCATCCTCTACCTGGCCAAGGGCGTTCAGGCTTTCGGCGAAGGCGCGCAGCGCCTCAACATCCTTCGGAGCTAATTTCAGCGCCTGCTCGGTCAATGTCTTGGCTGTTTGCGCTTCTTTTTCTTCGAGGGCGATCTCGGCTTGCAGCAACAGCGCGGCCGGCGCTTGCGGGGCCAGTTTATGGGCTTGCGCGGCTTTCTCTTTGGCTTGTTTGAGGTCGCCGGTTTGGCGAAGAGCCTTTGCCAGCGCCAACAAATGCCCTTGGTTTTTCGGTTGCAGCTGCACTGCATGTCGCAGGGATTGAAGTGCGTCGGCGAATTGGCGCGCGGCCAATTGCGCCTGTCCCAAGTTGAAAAGGTGTTGACCTTCGCCCGGTTCCAAAGTCACAGCCTGCTTGAACGATTCAACTGCTTCGGCAAAGTTTCCTAATCTGCTTTGCAATTCTCCGGCCAGCGCCAACCAGCGCGGCTGGCCTGCGGAAAGCGCCAGGGCGCGAGAAATATGCTGCAAGGCTTGCTCCGTTTCATTTAATCGATGGGCAAAAATCGCAGCCAGCGCGTGGTAGGGGGCTAACAAAGGATTCTGCTCGCAGGCCGCTTGCAGCCACTTCAATGCGTTTTGTGCGTCTTGATCAGCCGCCAAGGCGCGCTCCACCAGCACGTCGGGACTCTGGTGAAACGCCCTGACGCGCTCTTCGACGGAAATCACAATTCCCTGGCGACGAGCCGCAAATAGCAGGGCCGCGGCCTCCCCGGCAACGCCGGGGTAGCCCTTGGGCAGCTCGCTGAGATTCACATCTGCAGCCAAACGCAATTCGGCGCGCGCCTGCCAGTGCTCGATGAGTGCCTGGGCGGGGGCAGAGGACGCAATGGATTTAGCAGCTGCAAACGCTGCTTGAATTTCTTTGGAAGAATTACCGGTCTGGTGAGCGGCTATCTTTGCCTGGCTGGCTTCGCAGAGCTGTTCCCATTCCGCGCACAACACGAGGGCTTTGCCCAAGCTGAATTGCGCCAGCGCCATGGCCGGGTTGTCTTTGCTCACGGCCTTTAACAGATCGACGGCGCTGATCCAATCGTTCAGCTTCTGCGCGGCGCGCGCCAGGCCGATCTGACTGAAAAAGTCGTTTTGTTCTTTAGGCAGCTCGCGGCTAATCTGCACCGCCTTAGCAAATAATTGCTCGGCCTCGGCCATATCGCCGCGGCGGGCTGCCAGCCGAGCTTGCAGCGCCAGCACGCGGGGATGATCTTCCCCGCTGCCCAGCACCGGCGCTAGCGCCTTAGCGGCTTCGAGCTCTTCGTTAGCCTCCATGGCTAATTCGGCCTGCAGGCAAGCCATTTCAATAGTGGGGAGGGCCTTGCTGTTCATTTGGGCAAGATGAGCCCGCGCTCGTTCCGGCTGCAGGCAGGCGAGGGCCAGTTCGCTGGCCGTTTGCAGCAGCTGCAGGTTCTCGCCGCCTAGCGCCAAGGCCTTTTCTGCGAGATCTAGTGCGCTGTTCCAATCCTGGTTGGCGCGCAATAAGCCGACCTTGCTCGCCAGCAAACTCACATCCTCAGGCAGCAGGTCTAGAGCCTGGTCCAGCGTTTCCAGCGCGGCCTGGGGGCGGCCCAGGCGTTGCAAAAGCTCGGCTTTCTTTGCCAGGCCCTGCGGCTTGTGCGGCGCCGACTGGATCTCTTTCTCCAAGTTATCCAGAGCTTCGGCAAATTGACCGCTCTCTTCATAGGCCTTGGTCAAAGCCGCAAGTAATGCGGGTTCGGGTTGTTTTGTAGTTTCGATGGCGCGCTTGAAATAGGGAATGCTTTCTACGGCCGCGTCCTTCTCTATCAAAAAGTTACCGGCCTTTAATAAAGCTGCCGTGTCCGCTCCTGCTAGCAAATTTGCCAAGCTATCCAGCGCAGCTTCTTTGTCACCGTTCTCCCAAAGCAACCCGGCCAAACGGTGCACCAATTGTGGAGAGGATGAAGCCTTGGCTGCTTTGCTCAGGGCTTTGCGCGCTTCATCCGCTTTACCCAGCGCCTGCATCTGGTCGGCGTACCACAGCAGAATCTGTTCGTCCTGCGGCGCGCCCAAATACACTTTGTGCGCAATTTGGAAAGCTTCCTCGGGGCGATGCGCTTGTTGATAGACCGAGCAAAGCGCGCGCAAAATATCCAGATCGCCGGGTTGACCCTTATCCATTTTTTCCAGTGCGGCGATGGCGGCTGCCCCTTGCCCGTTGGCTGCCTGCGAAAGGGCTTTACCTAACGCCACGCGTTTTTTCCAGGCGGGGTCTTTGATTAAGTCGGAGTCCAGCGACGCTTCAAATTCGATCTCGGCCTCAACATGCTTGCCTTGCGCCGCAAGGCTTTCGGCGAACAAGGCCTGCGCTTCGAGTGGCGCGTCTTTGCGCCCGGTGACTTTCTTCAGCATGCGCTCAACCTCGGCTGGATCTTCGCCTATGGCCAGTTGGGCGCGAGCCGCGTCCACCAGCACCTCAATGTTTTCAGGGTCAGCCGCCAGCGCGATGTTGAGCGCAGCCAGCGCCGGCTTGGGTTCTCCGCTTGCCAGCAGCAATTTGGCGTACTCCACGGCGATCTCACCATGAGTCGGATAGCGCTGGTGTGCTTGCGTCAAAATGCGCCGGGCCTCGTCCCTTTGGCCGAGTTCGTCCAGCAGTGCGCTAAATTGCAGCGCGATGCGCGCGGCTAGCTCTTTGTCTGCCTGGCCCGCGCTCAATTCTGCGGCGCGTTTGAAGGCTGTCAGCGCTTCTTCATGCCGGCTCAAGGACAAATAAATTTCGCCCAGCATTGACTGCAGCACAGCCGAGGGCAGAGCAAATTGCTGCGCGGTTAATAAGCTATCTAGCGCTTCGGCAAGCGCGCCGTTGACGCGCTGCTGTTGAGCCAAGGCAAGCCAGGCCTCTAAGTGGGCTGGGGCTAGTTCGGTGGCGCGGCGCAAATGCTCCAGCGCGCTGCTGTCCTCGCCTTGCGCTAATAAGGCCTTGCCAATCAGGGCATGCGCGGCCCCGTTGGTCACTTGTTCAGCCAGGGCACGTTGGCAAACTTGGATGCACGTTTGCGTTTCCCCGCAGATTAGCGCGGCCTCGGCGCAAGATAGCAAGTCCTCAATATCGGCGACTTGCTCGCTCTTCAATAGTGTCTGCCATTCCGTTAGGGCTTCTCTGGGTTCTCCATTTGCCTGCAACGACTTGGCCAAGAGCCGGTGCAGATCGCCGCGCTGCGGGGCCAGCGCCGCGGCTAAATGGGCGGCTTGCAAAGCCTCAGCGAAATCCCCAGTGATATTCAAGACCTGGTTTAGAAAAGCAGCACCTTCGGCGTCATTGGGGCTGCTTTCCATGGCCAGCTGAGCGGCCTGGCGCGCCTCGAGCGGCAGCGCTATCTCTAGAAAAAGTTCGCCCAATTGGCGCAGCCATGCGGCAGATTCGAATTGGGAAAGTTCCGCAGATTTATTTGCAGCGTGCAACGCGGCTTTCGCCATGTTTTCGGCTTCTTCTACGTCACCGGATTTTTGCGCCACCCGCGCGGCGGCCAGCAACGCGGTCGGAGATTTGTAATCCTTTGCAGAGTATAGGGCACGTAACTTCTTTGGATCGATCAGTTCGCCGGATTCTTGCAGCGCGGCTAAATTAACGACGGCGTCCCCGTCCTGTGCAGCCGAATCGGCTAATTTGGCGGCCAAGCCTGATTGAAAACGCTGCGAGGCTTCCCAGGCCGCGCTGAGCAAGGGCGTCGCCTGTCCCGATTGCCCGCCGATCTGATGGATTTCTGCCTGCAGCATGAGGCGCTCGATCTGGCTCAACTCACTAGCTTCTTTGCTTTCTTCGTCTTGCAGATTCTCCAAGGCGAGCAGCGCCGCCTGTTGGGCCAGCGGCATATGCAGCCGCGCCAAATGACGCAGCGCAGTTAAGAACTGCGGCAAATCGAATTGAGCAATGATCTCTAGCAAATGGGAAGATTGCTGATCGATGGGCAACGGATTGCTCACCAGTGCGTGCAAGCCCAGCAGGTGCAAGTCAGCACTTTGGTTGGGAGAAAGCAAGCAGGCAAGCAGTTCCTGTGGGTTGGGCGTCAGCCCGAACAGGCAAGCCAGGGGCAGCTTCCAGAATTCGGCCGGGGCGATGCTGAGATCATCCGGCAGCTGCTCCCAGCCGTTCAACAAACGACGGCGTTCGCGCAGGGCCAGCGCCAGCAAAGTGGCTTGGGCTAAATCGGGAATGGATTGATCTTCGGCGAGACCTTCTGCGGCCAGCTGTTCATAAGCGCTGGCGGCCTGGTAACGCAGCTTCTCGCCCACCGCCTGCATCGGCGTTGCGCGCAGCGCCTCAAATTGCGGGGCCTGGTTGAGGCGCAACAGTCCTAGGTAGGCCGGAGACCAATAATCGCGATTCCCGGCAGCGGCCTCCAGAGCTTGTGCGCTAAACTCACCCTGCTGCAAGTCAGCCCAAAGCTGGGCTTGGTTGCGCAGCGCCGCCACCACCAATGGCAGGTCGGCTTGCTGCAGGCGGCGTTTGAGTTCGGCGATGAAGGATGTCATGTCGTCTGATCCGGTTGGATCGCCCGGAAGACCTACATCGCCCAATTGACTTGCAAGACGATCCAGTAGGCGCCGGCCATCATTCCCAGACCCAAAACGGTCAGGAAGATGCCGATGCCTGCAGCAGTGCGCACCAGTTGCTGCACGCCATCGATTAGGGCCGAGGCGTTGCCTACCAGCCCGGCGATATCTTCGGCTACGCCCTTTTGCAGCATTTTGGCGGTTTGCATGCTGATGTTCTTGATGTCGCGGCTGGCCGTGCGGGTCACCAGCACGAAGACCCCCATGGTGAGGGCGCAGGTGCCTAGAAAGAAGAGTGCCGCGGCCATGAGCAGCAAGGTGTCGCTTTGAGTGATTGCGTACATTTCGACCTCCTACAAAAAGATGTGCTCACCTTGTTGCAAGATGCGTGCCGGTTCTCTAAAAGATAAAGAACACGCTTTCGGAGAGATAAGAAGCGAGATTGGCAGAAGATATAAAAAGCTGGGAGATTGCTTCGTTTCGCTCGCAATGACGATGGCACTTATATTGACGAAACCCCACCTCGCGGCTACAATCCTGCCTGCATTTGGGCGTCTCCCGCGTGGGAGACGTTTTTTGCGAAAAAACCAAATTCAATTGGGACGAAGGTAACTACCCAGCAAAAACCGCTGGGTTTGCCCAGCAAAAGCCGCTGGGCTAAGTGTGAGAGGCGTCCCAAAGGATGAGTCATGGAACGATTAACCTTACAGGCGAACCGCCGCACACAAACCGGAAAAAAAGTTAAACAACTCCGTCAACAGGGTAAACTGCCGGCTGTCCTTTATGGGCGCTCGCTCAAGCAGCCTGTCCCCGTCACGCTGGATCGCATAGAAGCATCCAAGGCGTTGCGCCAGATTGGCTATTCCACTTTAATTTTGGTCAACCTGGAAGGGGAAGAGCACAACACGCTGGTGCGCGATTTTCAGGTGGATGTGATTCGCGGCGATTTGACTCATGTGGATTTCTTAGTCGTCTCGCTTACCGAGAAGGTGCGCGCTGAGGTCAGCATTGTGGTCGAGGGCAAGGCCCCCGTCATTGCCAACCTGGGCGGTCTGTTAGTCACCGGCCTGGAGCGTGTGGAAGTGGAAAGCTTGCCGCAAGATTTGCCGGAGCATTTTTCTGTGGACGTTTCCAATTTGGCCAACTTCGGTGATGCCGTGCACGTGCGCGACCTGATCGTGCCGGCCAACGTCATCGTGCTCACGGACTCTGAAGAATTGCTCGTTGTAGCCGCCGCCCCGGTGGCGGAAATCGTCGAAGAGGTGGTTCCCGCTGCGGTTGTCGCTGAAGGCGAAGCCGTGTCTGCGGAAGGCGCCGTTCCGGCCGAAGGCGCTGCTCCTGGCGCTGAGGGCGCCGCGCCCGCTGGCGCAGCTCCGGCTGTTGCAACAGCTCCGGCTGCCGCTGAAGTAAAGGTCGAAGAGAAGAAACCTCGCAAAAAAGAAAAGGTCCGCAAAGGGAGAAACGAGTAAACATCACAGCCCGCTGAACGCAGCGGGCTGTTTTTTAGTATTTGTAAAGTGGAACTTTCCTTTCTTGTATCAATCTAGGTAGGAAGATCGTATGTGGCTGACTTTTTTGATTCGCGCTCTCATTGCTTTTGTCCTGGCTCCGGCGGTGGCTTACTTGGGTGTCCAGAATTTGATCAAGCATAGCGCCGGACGCAGCGGAAAGATCTGGCTGGCGGTAGCCTCCTCGACTTATGCAGTGTTTGCGGTTGTCCTTGGTATGGCCATGGGTGGGGCCGCGGGTCAGTCGCTCAGCAGCGCACTTTCGCTAACGAACATTGCAGCGTGGCTCTCATTTGTCGCCGGAGCTGCAATGTCTTTGGTATTGGGTATTTCAATGATTCTGAAGGTGTATGCAAAAATGCACGTAAGACAAGAATAGTCCTACGCCCGAAAGAAAAAAAGTGTGTCGAAGAATGAAAATGGGGTCAATTTACTTATTGGCCTTCTGGCTCGGGGGCGCGCATGCGATTTGCATTAATAAACCTCGAGGCCTGGCGGGCGTCGAAAGTGGGCATCTCTAGCCTATAGCCCCAAGAAGTGAGGACCAAAGGTATATCAATGCTTTTCCATGGAAAGGCAATGAGCTTGGGGACAGGAGAATTTTCCATATATTCACGGATTTGAGTTTTCAGCTGGTCGCACTCCTCAACGCTGAGCAGATCGCAGTTGTACCAAAAGACAATATAGCCGTGCTCGAGATTGTGAACCGCATGACCCCAGGGATAAGGTCCAAGGTCAGCCAGATCACTTTCTTCGTAGAAGCCGGGCGGTAGAGTTGCATCATAATGCGGACCCGAAGTGGGAGGATCGCTGTTGTATTCCCCGGGGTCGCTGCCATTGGGCACATGGCCACCACCCATACTGGCGACTTCTTCACCATAGGGTGGGCGAAGAGCATTCCAAAATAATAAGCCTAAGATTGCGACAACAGCTAGGATTCCAACAATCCAGCCAATCGAAGTGCGCCGTTTTTGGCCTCGGCGGCGCTCGTGGATCCGTTCTCGTGGCGATGTGTAGTCGCTCATGCTATTTTCTCCAAAGATATATTATATCTAAACTTAAGACGATGTGCGCGAGCCAACCAAGAATCATCGCTGCCTTGTTCGTGTTAGCTGCTACGCGGGGTCTTACGGCAGCTTAAGTCCTTGCAAGTCCCCGTGCATATTGGGCAGCAGGAAAGCCTCACAGGTTTGCGGCTGGAGCAGCAAGACCGATCGTGCCTCGGATCTAGCATCCGCCAGACTAAGACTCAGCCAATCTCCGCTCCATTCGATCGTAGCAATGGCCGTGTCCGGTTCCCTCAACACAATCCGCTGTTCCGTGTTGTCTATCTTTACCAGATATAAACTGCTGACATTTATGTCTCGATAAGCGATCCAAGATCCGTCGGGGGAGATTTTGGCAAATGGAGCTTTTAAGGAAGCGTTATCTAACACGAAAAGAGCCCGCGCGCGCTGGCTGGCAAGTTCAATTGCCCACAGAGTTTGTCCTTCGGCATCATCTGCCGTGAAATAAAGCTCTTGCCCGTCCGGCGACCAACCCGCGATGGCCTTCGGGTAACCGTCGTTGGTTAATTGCTGGAGGCCGGTTCCATCTGCTCCGATCAAGTATATTTCCCAGTCAGCGCCCGCGCCGATGAAGGCCAGCCGGCTTCCGTCTGGAGACCAGGAAATGTTATATCCATTCACGCCGGCAAAATGATCGGCTGCGCCGCTGGCGAGATGCAAAATAGTTAATCCGTCTATATCGGGATAAGCAACTGCTGAGCCATCTGGCGAAAGCGAGGCCCAGCCGCCAGCGTTACCGATGGTCTGCTGCTGGCTGCCATCCAAATTGCTCATCGTCACGCCCCAGGTCTGCCCATCATCCAGTAAATGATAGAGCAAAACCTTGCCACTCATCGTGGCCGGAGCGGGTTGAAGCTGGGCGATGTTGGCGCTTGAAACGCACAGGGACGCGTCTACGGTCGCAGTGATTTGCGGCTCATTGTTTTGGACGCCCTCCGGTTGCCAGCTTACCGACCAAGGTCGTTGGATGATCTCAACTTGCAGGATAGACACACCAATGGTCAATTTGCCCTCTGGGAGCTCGCCTGCGTAGATACTGCTGCTGCTGAAGTCGTGGCCGTCGCCGCCTCCACCACCGCCCACTCCCGGAAAGCCTTCGATCCAGGCGCCAGCGCCGGCGATCTGCTGATCGGTGTGAAGGTTGAACTGGTAGCCGTCAGCAGAGCGCTGAATGGATACCACGCGCACCTGAACATCTCCCAATTCAAAATCTTTGTTCAGCACCCACTCTTGCCCTTCTTGCGGGTCTGGCCCGGTATCGAACTCAAATTTCGCTTCTTGAGCCGGCAGGTAGATCCGTGCGCTTTCCAGGGTGATCGTCAGCGGCCAGGCAAACTGCTTACCTTCTACCTGAAAGGCCCACGGAAAATTGTCGGTCGAGGAAAAAGCAGACTCAGGCTCGGGGGCGGACTGGGTAGTGATTTCTGCGCCGGTCGCATCGCTCACAGTAAGGCCGCTTTGGTCGCTGGCGTAGGCGGTCGTTCCGTTGGGGAGGGTGACGGTATGGAAGGCGCCGGCAAAAATGTAACCATTGTCCAGCTCAATAACTTGGTCTAGGCTGCTTAGCAGCTCCAGCGCCGAGCTTGCAGAAGCCGTGCCCCCCATCGCTGTTGCCGTAGGGAGTTCGATAACCGGCATCACGGTCAGGGCTGGCGGGGCGGGGATGAACTGCAGCGGAAGCCGCCAGTTTTCGGGCTGGCTGCCGGGCAGTGTGCCGTCGAGGCAGGGGAGGATGAACGTGGCCTCGTTCACCTCGGCGGGGACAGCGGCATAGGTCAGTTGCACGCGATAACTGGGTGCAAAACCGCCTCCGCTGCCGCGTGATATTTCTAGTGTGGTCCCATCAGGCAGCTGCAAATAAGCGAGAGTAAGGCAGCTGACCACAATTTCTCCTCGCGGATAGGCGCTGCTCGGCACACCTGCGACGCTGTATGTAATCGTGGTCTGGTCTGCGCTCAGCAGCGCTTCTTCCACGGTCAGGGTGACGCCATCCCGCGTCAAGGTAAGCGGTTCGGCCAGCACCCGCAACGGGGCGCTGGTGTCGATGATGCCGATGCCGGGAATAAAACCCAGCCAGCGGCCCATGGCCTGGGCGAGGGCGGGCACGCTCACCACGAGGATCGCAAAGGCGAGCAGGACGAAAAGAACGGCCAAGGCCAGCTTTCTTGGCCGGAATGTTTTTGAGCTCTGCGCCCTACGGGCTTGAGCCGCAATGCGCGGAAACAGATCGACCTGGTCGGGAACCCGGCGCTGCGCAGCCGCATCGAGAACGTCAAAATATGATTTCGATTTCATTTCGAACTTCTTTCCGCGCCCAGCAGGGTGCGCAGACGAGCCCGCGCTGAGCTTAATAGCCATTTGATCGTCCCAGGCGCAGCTCCGAGCGCACTGGCCATTTCTTTCTCATTCATTTGGAGATAATAGCGTTGCACGATGGCAGCTCTTTGGCGCGCAGGGAGCTTGAAAAGCGCCGTAAGAATTTCGCTTTTTATGCTCTCGGCGTAGGATTCTATTTCAGCGGACGCGGCCTTAGCCATCGAGCTCTCGAATTCCTGCGGGTCGCCAAACTGGACGCCTTTATCTTCCCTCTTGACCGCGTTCAGCGCTGCATTGACCACGGCCCTCATCAAATAAGGTTCAAAGGGACGCGATTCATCGAAATGCCGGGCGCGGGTGTAGAGGCGCAGGAAAGTTTCCTGAACGATATCTTCGGCTAAGGGCACATCGCGGGTGATTAAAAACGCGGCGCGGGCCGCTTTAATTTGATACCTCCTGACCAGGATTTCAAGCCCGGCAATGTCGCCCCCTTTCAGGAGGCGGATTCCCTCTAGGTCATCCATGGATTTGTCAATTAGGCCTGTTTAATATACAGATTGGCCTGCGAAAAGGTTGGTGCCTTTGCCGTAGAAATCCCCGCTGTCATTTATCGAACTACGCCAACTTTAGCGCCTGCAGAAAATTCAGCGTGATCCGCGCCGTAACTCCCCACAACAATTCCTTATCGTATTCCTTGAAATAGACTACCTTGAGCGTCCGCCCGTCGGGGGCAACCCGCTCGCGTTCCTCGTGGTTGGCTGCGTCGGCCAACCAGCTGAGTGGAATCGTGAAGGTGCGCTGAACTTCCTCCAGCTGCGGCTTTAGTTCGCTGGGCCAGGGGATCGTGGCAACGACCGGGGTTACCCGATAATTGCTGATGGTGACGAAATCTTCCAGCCGGCCAAGCAGGCGCACTCCTTGGGATTGCAGCCCGATCTCTTCGTTGGCCTCGCGCAGCGCGCCTTGCTCCGGCGTTTCCTCGGATGAATCCAGCCGCCCGCCCGGGAAGGCTACCTGGCCACTGTGCATATCTTTATCTTTCACCGTGCGCAGGATAAATAACAGTTGCCAATCGTTCTCGTGGCGCAGCATCGGGATCAGCACTGCCGCGGGTTGGGACTCCTTCTTGGAAAAACTTTCGCGCATCGGGCTGACGTAAGGGTCGGCGCGCCGCGAGGCAAGCAGCTCACTGATGCGTTCTTCTGTTAGCTGGGAAACGGATGTGCCCATCCTAATCGGCCGAGCGCGGCAGCACCACGCTGCCGCAATATTGGCATTCTGCGGCGCGGCCGCCCGCGTTGATCTGCTCCAAACTCAACGAGCCGCCGCAATAGGGGCACTTTTCCGGCAATTGAGCTTCGTCCGCATTGTCCGATGGAGCTGGTTCTTCGATTGCTTTGCCTTGTAAGTTTTCATCTAGCCAGGCGCGCAGTTTCCCGGCCGGCTCTCTCTGCCCGGCGTTCTGCAATTCGTCGATATAGCGATTGCCCGCATGATCCAGGGCGCGCCAGCGTTCCTGAGCAGCCAGCAGTTCCAAGCCGGTCTGCGCGTTCTGAAGAGACAAATCGAATTCCTCGCCCAGCAGGAAGGCGTGCGCGGCCTGCATAAATAACATGGGCGCTGGATAGATGATGCCCACATCGCGGGCGCGTTCCGCCAGCGAAACGAAGATGTGCGCGGCATTGAGGTGATCTCCCACGGCCAACAAGTGGTTGGCGCGACGCAGCTCGCGTTGCAAACGCGGGTTCAGCATGCGCCCCGGCACCAGCGGGCCGCGCGGTTTCCTGGCCCGCGCAGCGAAGCCCGGGCGCGCCCAGGGCGGGCGGCGTTCGTAGCGGCGGCGTCTGAAGGGGCGCATTTATTCCTCCACTTCTCGATCTTCTTCGGCCACTTGGCCTTCGGCCAGGCGGCGCGCAAAGATCAGGAAACCAGTGTGTGCATTCATCTTATCCTCGGGGCGTAAACGCTCCGCTACCGGTTTGTAATAGCGGTGCAAAATTTCCGAGACCTCGGCGAAGCCGAAGCTGTGCTGCTTCAGTCCGGTTAGCAAAAGGCTGACTTGATTGGTGGTGGGCAGGATGCTGCCGAAAAAACCACCCGGTTGCAAGGCCGCCCGCGCCTGGTCCAGGTAAGCTTCGGGGTCTGGCAAATCCAGGAATAGCGCGGGCATCTTGCCTTCATCAAAGCCACCTTCAATATCTTTTTCTTTCAGTGTCACGCGTTCTGCCAAACCAAAACGTTCCAGGTTGGCGCGGGCGATCTTTTGGACCTCAGCGCGGCGTTCATAGCTGTACACATGGCCC
>Ga0214473_10001927_pt1 | contig 26342 bp, 16 predicted proteins | sample RVTome_7_FD_203509 | JGI IMG/M metagenome (GOLD analysis project Ga0214473, IMG submission 203509) | Soil microbial communities from uranium-contaminated site in the Upper Colorado River Basin, Wyoming, United States - RVT98D197 | ecosystem: Environmental > Terrestrial > Soil > Contaminated >...
CAGGTTGATCTCCTCGCCCGGATAGAGCTTGTCGAGGATCTGGAACAGGTCGGGGGAGAGCACCTGTTTCACTGCGTCCTTGGGAAACCGATCGTGGCCGGCGGAGACCGGGGTATGGGTGGTGAAAACGCAGTGGTCCTTGACCCGATTGACGTCGTCGGTCGAGGGCTCGGTCCGCCCCGCGCGCCGGGCGAGCTGTCCCATGAGCTCGAGCGTCAAGAAGCTCGAATGCCCCTCGTTCATGTGGTAGGTCTCGAGCCCTTCGTACCCGAGGGCTCGCAGCATCCGAAGCCCGCCGATCCCGAGGACGCACTCTTGAGAGAGTCGGTAGCGTTTGTCCCCACCGTAGAGGACGTCGGTCAATGTTCTTTCCGCTTCGCCGTTCTCGGGAAGATCGCTGTCCAGAAAGTAGACGGGAATCGTGGCTCCGAGGACGCCCTCGAGCACGCGGCGCCAGCACCTGAGGATGACGAGCTTGCCCTCGACCTCCACCTGGACCCGCGGCGTCATTTCCTCCAGATGCTCCTCGACGTTCCAGCCGTCCGGCTCCTCCGTCTGGCGCCCCTCGGAATCGAGGCGCTGCCGGAAATAGCCTTTACGGTGCAGGAGCGTCACCGCCGCGAGAGGGAGACCCCAGTCCGCGGCGGCTCGGAGCGTATCCCCCGCGAGGACGCCGAGCCCCCCGGAGTACGTGGGCATCTCCTCCGTCAGCCCGATTTCCATCGAAAAGTATGCGATCGTGACGTCCGGCAAGACCTCGTTTCTCCTTTCACGGAGTCCGCACAAACCACCCAGCGTAACACAAGAAGGCGCTAAAGCAGGACATCAGCGGATGTTGCGAGCGGAAGCGCCCGCCTTCGCGCGAAGCGCTTCGGCGGGTGCGCCGTAGCCCGAAAGGGCAGAGGCGGAAGGGCGTAGGCGGAATGGAAAGGCAGTGGGAAGGGCGTTACACTATTTGGTAATGGAGCTCTACCTCGTCCGGCACGGTGAAGCCGAGCCCAACGTTCCCGACAGCGGCGGGGGACCGGCTCTGACCGAAGGCGGCCTCACCCACGCGAGGCGCTGCGCGGACTTCGCCGCGCGGCTCGGCGTGCACGTGGCGGAAATCCGGCACTCGGACCGGCTTCGCGCGATCCAGACCGCTCAGGAATTCGAGCGCGCTCTCGGCGCTCCCCGGCGCCAGCTTCCGGGGCTCGGTCCCGACGACGACATCAACCCGCTGCGGCGCGAGGCGGCGGGGCTCCAGCAGAACGTCATGGTCGTGGGGCACCTGCCCTATCTCAATCGCATCGCGGGGGCGCTCCTCGCCCAGGACGAGAGCATGCCAGTAGCCGTGTTCCACCCCGCCTCTCTGATACGACTGGATCGGAGGGACGACGCCCGCTGGAGCCTTCAGCTCGTGATCCCGACGGGCGTCATGCCCTGAGCTCGTTCGCGAAAAGGCGCGCCGACACCACTGCAACACCACGGGTTGACACTCGCTTTCGGAACGCATAGTCTCCCCCGGGTCCCTAACTCTTGCATGAGGGGTCTCGGCTCGCACCTGGGATGATCGGCACCAAACTGTCGGAACGATACGAGATCGTCGCCGAGCTAGGCCGCGGCGGCATGGGGGTCGTCTATCGCGCCCGCGACCCGATGCTGAGTCGTGACGTCGCGGTGAAGCTCATTCCCCCGAGCCAGCTTTCTCCCGATACCGAGCAACGCTTCCAGCGCGAGGCCCAGCTCGTCGCTCAGATGGACCATCCCGCCATCGTGTCCATCTACGACTTCGGCCGTCACCAGGGCTCTCTATTCTTCGTGATGCCGGTGGTGCAGGGAACGAACCTCCGCGGGTTTCTCCGCCAGAGCTCTCTTCCCCTGGGGGACATCGTCGATATCGGCGTGCAGACGGCGGAAGCTCTCGAGTACAGCCACGCTCGAGGCGTCGTGCACCGGGACATCAAGCCCGAGAACATCATGGTCTTCCGCGAGGAAGGGGGACCCATTCGGGTTCGGGTCATGGACTTCGGGCTCGCGCGGGCGGCGACGGAAAGCCGTCTTACGAAGAGCGGGACACTCGTCGGGACTCTCGCCTACTTGAGCCCCGAGCAGGTCGTCGCCTCGAAGGACATCGATGGACGCTCTGACATCTACTCCCTCGGAACCGTGCTCTATGAATGCCTCGTCGGCGAGCCACCGTTCTCCGGCGAGATACAGTCGATCCTCTATCGCATCGTCCACGAGATCCCCCAGTCCCCGCGTTCTCTGGGCGCCGAGATCGACGAGGAGCTCGAGCGCATCGTGCTGTCTTCCATCGCCAAAGACCCCAAAGAGCGGCCGCAGGGGGCGGGGCAGCTCGCCGAGAGCTTGAGGCGGTACCGCGCGACTCTTCGTGAGAGCGACCGCAGCCGATCCGTTGCCGGGCTCACCCGCACGTTCCAGCCGCAAAGACCGGCGGCCTCTCCCTTCGTGGGGCGCTCGAAGGAGCTTGCCGAGCTCCAGCATCGTCTGAACGCGGCCCTCGCGGGCGAGTGTCAGCTGGTGTTGGTTGGGGGGGAGGCCGGCATCGGAAAGACGCGGCTCATCGACGAGCTCGAGGCTCTCGCCGGGGCACGCAAGATCCGAGTCCTCCACGGGCGATCGGTCGAGCAGGACCGCGCCTTCCCCTATCAGGGCTTCTGTGAGCTCATCCAGGAGTACTTTCGTTTCAAGGAAACGGACAGCTCGCCTCCGCCCGACCTCTCCGACGTGGCTTCCGATCTAGTGTCGCTCTTCCCGATGCTCAACGAGATCAGCGACATTCGCTCCGCCGCGACCGGAGACTCGAAGCTCACGCGCACCGGAGGCGCCTCGGGGCCTGAAGATCGAACTCAGGTCTTCGAGCTCCTCGCGCGCACCCTCACCCGCATCGCGGGAGCGAGGCCGCTCATCCTGGTTCTCGAAGACCTTCACGAGGCCGAGGTCTCGATCGAGGCGCTCCAGTACGTCGTGAGGCGGCTGGGCCCGACGCCGACGCTCATCATCGGCACCTACCGCTCGACCGAGGTGGACCGCAGGCATCTGCTCACACGGATGCTGGAAAGCTTCCGAGGCGATCGGCGGTTTTCTCCCATGACCCTCGCGCCCTTCACTCCGTCGGAGCATCGCCTCTTCCTCGAGACCCTCGTGGGCGGGCCCAAGCTGTCGGAGAGCCTGGTCACGCGCCTGTTCGAGGGCACGGAGGGCAATCCCTTCTTCACCAAGGAGCTCGTGCGATCGCTCCTCGATTCGGGAGCGATCGCCCGGGACCCGACGGGCGCCTGGAACCTCTCGGGGGAGGGTGGTGTTTCGACGGACGCCCTCCCCGCCACCATCCAGCAGGCGGTCGAGGAGCGCATCGGAAGGCTTCCCGAAGAGCTTCGCGACGTCCTCTCGGTGGCCGCGGTCGTCGGAAGGAGCTTCGACTACAAGGACCTGGAGAAGCTGGTCGAGGGGAAGGGCGACGTGGGGGATGCCGTCGACCGCCTCGTCCGGGAGGGCTACATCGAAGAGGAGCGGGAGTCTCGGGGCGACGTCCTGAGTTTTTCGAGCGGGGTGGTTCGCGACGTCCTCTACGCGGGCCTCTCCCGGAGAAAACGACGCTCCCTCCACCAGAAATGCGCCGAGCTCATCGAATCGCGCCACTCGGGAAGGATCGAGCGGGTGCTGCCTCAGCTCCTTCATCACTTCTACCAGGCGGATGTCCCGGAGAAGACGGTCGAGTACGGACTGCGGCTGGCGAAGACCTCGATCGAGGCTTTCAGCGCGGAAGAGGCGGCCCGCTCCGCGAGAACCGCTCTCGAGTTCCTCGACGGGGAATGGGAAGGCGATCGCCTGCTCGAAGGCGAGGCCCGGATACTCCTCGCGAAAGCCCACCGGATGTCGGGCGACATCGACGGCGCGCTCAAGGAGTGCGGAAGCGCCATCCGTGTTTTCGAGCAGCAGAAGGATTCCGGTCGCGCCATTTCCGCCCTGGCGCTCGCCGCGGATACCGCGTGGCAAGCGCGCCGCAGCGAGGAGGCGGGTCGATGGGTGGAAAAAGGGTTGAGCGCGACCCGCGGCTCGGACGAGACCGATGGCTTGCGTCAGTTTCTGTTTCTCGCGGCGACCCTCGCGAATCTGAGGAGCGAATACGAGAAGGCGAACGAGCTCCTGGAGGAAGCGGCGCGCCTCGGCGCTACCGCCAAAGAGACGGAGAAGGAACGGGAGATTCCCCGCGGAGGTAAGCTCCTCGTCGCCCTCGCCAACCCCGTCAAGCCCATCGAGCCTGCCACCATCGAGACCAACGAGGAGGCGGAGGTCGCCGCCAACGTTTTCGAGACGCTCATCGCCACCGACGCGCGTGGAAACCTCGTTCCCCACCTCTGTGAGAAGTGGGAGGCGCTGGAGGGAGGCAAGACGTTTCTTCTGACGATCCGGCGCGGCGTTCGTTTTTCCGACGGAGAGCCTCTCACCGCTCGGAATGCCAAGGCTTCAATCGAAACGTCGATCCGGCGCGCGGCGCCCGAGATTCCCTCCGCCTATGCGGCGATCGAGGGCGCCCTTTCATTTCGCGAAGGCAAGACGAGCGAGGTGGCCGGAGTTCTGGCTCGAGACGACTCCATTCTCGAAGTGCGACTCACGGACGCGCTACCCATCTATCCCGCCCTCTTGAGCGAAGGAAGCAGCGGCGTCGTTCGCGCCGGAGAAGAGGGGCTCGTGGGCACCGGTCCGTTCGTCATCGCTTCTCACGAACCAGACCGGGTCGTCTTGAAGCGCAACCCGGAATACTGGAGAGAGGGTGTGCCCAAGCTCGACGGCATCGAGTTTCGAACCTACGGGAGCGCGGCCACCATTGCGAAAGAGTTCCGCTCGGGCGAGATCGATCTCGCCCGCGACCTTCTGCTCGAGGACCTGGAGGAGACGCTCCGGGACCCTCGTTTCCGACACGGAATCGTCGAGGCCCCCAAGAGAAACACCTATTTCGTTCTCTTCAACGCTCGCTCCGGGCCCGTGGCCCGGGACGCGCAGGTGCGGCGGGCGCTCTCCGGGGTGGTGCGGGCCCGCGATCTCGTCTGGAGAACCCTGGGTCGGTTCGCCCAGCCCGCCTCGTGCTGGATTCCGCCGGGGATGCTCGGCCACGACCCGGGTAGGCGCACCCCTTTGCTCACCCGTGAAGAAGCGGTCGAGATCCTGGCCGCGAGCGGTCTTGCCGCACCGATTCGCCTGAAAGCTTCGGTTCATCCGTTGCTCCGGGACCGCTATGGCTCCCTCCTCACGGCCCTCTTCTCCGTCTGGGCCGACCTCGGGGTCGAGGTCTCGATCGCGACCCCGGACATGGCCGCCTATCTCGACTCCTGGCAGAACAATGAAGGCCTCGATCTCACCATCGGCCGCTGGAACGCCGACTATGACGATCCGGACAACTTCACCTTCACGCTGTTCGACTCGAGCTCGGGGGCGCTGCGCAGCTACTTCTGCTCGAACGAATCCGATGAGATCCTGGAGGAGGCGCGCTCCGAAGGGCGTCCTTCCGTTCGAGAAACTCTCTATCGGAAGTTCGAGAGTCTCCTTTCGGAATCGGGAACGCTCCTCCCGCTCTTCCATGACATCGACTATCGCCTGGCGGGCCCCAAGGTTCGCGGGCTCGAGTTGAGAGGCACGGCCCCCTACGTGAACTACGCGGAAATCGGCGTCGCCGAATCCGATGAGGCGCGAATCGAGCTACAGAGAGAGGCCGGCGGGGTCGTTCAAGTCCCGGTCGCGGGAGTCGTCCAGTCGATGGACCCCGCCCGCGCGGACACGGTGGAGCAGGGCGAAGTCGTGCCCTCGGTCTACGAGACGTTGACGCGGGATGCGGGCGGCGCCCGCTTCGTCCCCTGGCTCGCCAGCGATATCCGCGTCGAATCTTCAGGCCTCAAGTACCGGTTCCATCTCCGCGACGACGTCCGATTCCACGACGGACGAAAGCTCAGCGCGCGGGATGTGCGCTATTCCTTCGAGCGCCTTCTCCAGTCCGCGAGCGAGAACCGATGGCTCTACTCCTGCATCAAGGGCGCCAGACAGATCCTCAACGGCGAGGCTGGGGACCTGGCCGGCCTCAAGATTCAGTCGGCCACCGAGCTCACGATAGAGCTCGAGGAGCCGGTGGCGTTCTTCCTCGCCCTCGTCGCTTACCCGGGAGCCGCGATCGTTCCCGAGGGGTCCGACCCCGCGGGCGAAATCTGCGCGGGCACCGGTCCCTTCCGCATCGCTCAGTTCGAGGCCGGCCGAAGACTCGAGCTTCAGCGCAACAAAGCCTACTGGCGCAAGGGATCTCCGCGAAGCGAAGGAGTCGTCTTCACTTTTGGCGTTTCGCCGAAGGAGATCCTCTCCGGCTTCCGTTCTGGCCGGTTTTCGCTCGCCTCCGATCTTCTTCCCGAGGATGCCGAGTCCCTGAGGCACGAGGCCGACTTTGCCTCCGGGTACCGCGAAACCCCCCGCCTCATCACCTACTTTGCCGCCCTCAACGCCCATCGAGGACCTCTTGGCGATCCTCGTCTGCGCCGCCTCGTCGTCGACGCCATCGACGCTCCGAGGCTCGTGCGACAGACTGCAGGGCGAATTGCCATTCCCGCCTCGGGGCTCATTCCCCCGGGGCTTCTGGGTCACGAGAGCGTTCGTGTGGCCGCGGGGCAATCCTCAATGGCCTCGAAAGCCTCGAAGGCCGAGCCCGAGAAACTCCCGAGCCCGATCGAGCTGACGGTGGCGCTCCACCCCCTGTTTTTCGAGCAGTACGCGGGCACCTACAACGAGATGTCCCGCGTCTGGGCCGAGCTCGGATTCAAGACTCGGGTCGTGAACCGGACCATGGCCGAGTACCTCGATGCCATGGCCCACGGCTCGACGGATGTGATCATCGGCCGATGGAGCGCCGACTACCCCGACGCCGACACCTTCATCTACATCCTGCACTCCAGGGGTGGCGGGTATGGGCGCTTCACGGCATCCCCCGAGCTCGACCGCCTCGCCGAAAGGGGGCGGGCCGAAGCCGCTCCCGCCGTTCGTCACTCGCTCTATCGAGAAGTCGAGGAGATCCTCGTCCGTGACGCGCTCCTGATTCCTCTGTTCCACGAGCAGGCCTACCGATTCGCCCGCCCCGAGGTCGAGGGGCTCACGGTTTCGTTTGCGACTCCAACCGTCGCCTACGAGAGCTTGCGGATACGGGGTTAGCAGGAGGGGGTCTACTCCGGAGCCCAAACTCGGAGGCTTCCATCGACGAGGCCCGCGACGACCAGGGGCTCCTCGCCGGTAACGACCACGCTCGCGAAAACCTCGCCTTTCGCGCCCCATAGGGTCGCGCACTGCGCGCCCGTCGCCACGTCCCACAGGATCACCGAGTGGTCCATCGCCACGCTGGCGATCTCCGTGCCCCGCGGAAAGTAGGAGAGCGCCGACACCGCTTTCCGATGCGCGGTCAGGACGCGCAGCTCCTCCCTGCGGTCGAGATCGAAGACCCGAATCGTGCCGTCGCGGCCGCCGCTCGCGAGCTCGGTCCCGTCCGGGGAGGTCACGACGGCGGAGAGCGGCGCCTCGTGGCCGCGGAGGGTCGCGACCAGTCTCCCGCTCTTGACCTCGTGGACGCGCAGGATGCGGTTGGTTTGCCCGGTGATGATGAGGCTCCCGTCGCGGGAGTAAACGAGACAGGTGACCCCCGAGGGCTCGCGGATGAGTCGCCTTTGAGGCTCGCTCTGACGGAGTTGCGCGAGCTCCCAGAGCTTCAACGTGGAGTCGAGACCTCCAGAAGCGAGCGTCATGCCGTCGGGCGAGAACGAGAGCCCGCCTACCGACGCGTCGTGCCGGGCCCTCGCCAGGACCTCCTGGCCGGTGTCGAGACTCCACAGGTGGATGTTACCGTCCACGTGGCCCGAGGCGAGAAAGGCGCCGTCGGGTGAGAACGCGAGAGAAGTCACGAGCGCTTCGTGGCCCGCGCGCTGATGGATGGCGGTTCGGAAGCTCGCGAGCTTCTGGCGCGAGTCGACATCCCAGAGCCTCACGGAGCCGTCGACCCCACCGGCCGCGACCAGACCCGGCTTCGGGCCGATCCCGAGCACCTGGATTCCCGGCGGCTCCCCGAACGTCGCGACCTCCTTGAAGGCCAGCTCCGGCCGAACCCGCGCGTACCTGTAGGTCTGCGGCTTCAACGATCCCGTGCGAACCTGCCCGGGCCGCGGCGGCTTGACGAGAAGCTCCTTCAGCTCGAGCGCGGGAGCGAAGCCCGGGGAGACCGCGAGGACGTCGTCGACGATGCGGAGCGCCTCGCTGCGCTCGCCCGCGGTAAAGGCCATGCGGGCTTCGTCCACCCAGCGAGCAGCATCGAACTGCTCGCGGCCCGGCTCCCGCTCCCGAGCCACGGTCGGCTGAGACTGCATCGTGCGGAGCGCGCGGTCGATCTCCTGGATGAGATCGACGACCGAGCGGTGGGAAGGCTCGAGCGCCTGCGCGCGTCGCGCCGCTTCGAGCGCCCGCTGCGGCTGTCCCTGAGAGAGAAGGCTCTTCGCCAGGTCCAGATTGGTCGAGTATCCACGAGACCTCGCTTCCCCCGAAAGCTCGGTGGTGAGCGAGGGAGCTCCCATCACCTTCTCGAGCGTCCGGGACAGATGCGCGAGGTCGCGAAACCGCTGGTCGGGATTCTTCTGGAGGACGCGCTCCACCACCTGGACCAGTCTGGGCGGGAGCCCCAGCTTCCGCTCGTCGAGCGGCGGCGGGGGGGAGTGTACGATCTGGTAGACGAGCCCCGGGACGGTGGTCGCGGTGAAGGGGCGCTCGCCGCTCAGAAGCTCGTAGAGGATCACTCCCACCGCCCACATGTCCGCGCGATGATCGACGAGCTCGCTCGAGATCTGCTCCGGCGCCATGTAGTTCGGCGTTCCCATGACGAGACCGGTCTTGGTCTTGATGGTGGAGCCTTCGCCGAGCGCGATACCGAAATCGAGGACCTTTGCGGTGCCGCTCGGGAGCACCTGGATGTTGCCAGGCTTCACGTCCCGGTGAATCACGCCCCGTTTGTGCGCGTAATCGAGCCCGCGGCAGATCTGGGTGATGATGTTGACGCGATCCTCGAGCCGCTCGGGCTTCTTCTCCTCCATGAGCTGAGCGAGGCTCATGCCATCCAGGAGCTCCATCACGATGTAGGGAGAGCCTTCGCCCTCGAGCTCCCCGAAATCGAAGATGGTGACGATGTTCGGATGCTGGAGGTTCGCCGCGGACTTCGCTTCTCTCTGAAAGCGGCCCCTCATCTCCTCCTCGATGAGGAGCTCTTCCGACATCATCTTCACCGCCACCAGGCGATCGAGCCGCGGGTCGCGGGCCTTGTAGACGGTTCCCATGGCGCCGCGGCCAAGCTCCGCCAGGATCTCGTATTTTCCGATCCGGGATGGAGGAGGAGGCATAATGCTCCGGTTTCACACGGGTTTGCGGCACACTAGTGACGTTCTCATTGTAACACCGCCGCAGTGGGGCCCGGAGGGCCTCATCCTCCCCGAGCGAGAGCGAGGGGAGTGAGCGAGCGCAGCCTTGAGCCCGAGCGCAGGGCGAGCGAAGCGAGTCCCGGAGCGAGAAGCGCGGGGGGTGGGGTCCCAGCGCACTAATGGAAGAGCGAGCGAACACTAAGAAAGGAACAAAGATGGGTGAGAGAATCGATGCTTTCAACCAGTTCCGCTCCCAGATGAACGAATCCATCCTGGGCCGAGGAACGCTCCAGACCAAACGGTTCTTCAACCTTGACGGGGCCGTCTACGAGGAGGGGGCACTCTCCGCGAAGACCAAGGAGCTACTGGGGCTTACGGCCTCGATGGTCCTTCGCTGCAACGACTGCATCACCTACCACATCCTGCAGTGCCACGAGCGGGGGGTCACGCCGGAAGAGATGGCGGAGGCGCTGGACGTCGCCCTCATCGTGGGAGGTTCCATCGTGATCCCGCACCTCCGTCACGCGCGGGCGATTCTCGACGAGCTCGCGGAAGACGCGCGTTAGATTCTGGTGTAAGAAGGGGGAGAGGGAGATGGGAGGAGATAGGGGGATGATAAAAGGAATTATCTCCTTATCCCCTCCTATCCCCACATCCCCCTTTTCTTACACCAGAGTGTTAGTTAGGTCTTACTCCCACGGCGGCGGTAGGCTTCGGTGTCGTAGACCTCGGGGTTTACGCAGTTGGGTGCGCGCTCCCGTCGAGCGTGGGCCGCGGCGTTCTCGGCGCACATCGTGGCCATCTTGTTCCGAGTGTCGCGGCTAGCGGATGCGATGTGAGGCAGGATCACCAAGTTGTCGAGGTCCGCGAGCCCCGGCGCCATCGCGGGCTCGTCTTCGAACACGTCGAGTCCCGCGCCCGCGATCTTGCCTTCACGGAGAGCCGTCACCAGTGCCTTCTCGTCGACGATGGGCCCGCGGGCGGTGTTGATGAGGTAGGCGGTGGTCTTCATCCTCTCGAAAGCGGGACCCGAGATGAGATGGTGGGTCGACGGATTCAGGTCGGTGTGGATGGTGATGAAGTCGCTCTCCTCGAGAATCCGATCGATCTCCGCGTACTCGACGCCCTCGGTCTTCTCGATCACCTCCCGCATCGGGGAGTCGCAGGCGAGAACGCGCATATCGAAGCCCGTGGAGCGCCGGAACACCGCCTGGCCAATTCGGCCGAATCCGATGATGCCCAGGACTTTTCGCCTTCCCTCGCCTCCCGGGCTCACGTCGCCGCCGAGGAAGAGCGAAGGCCCCCAGATCTTGTACCTCCCCTGGCGCATGTAGCGGTCCGCGGGAACGATGTTCCGGGCGACGGACATGATGAGCGCCCAGGCGAGATCGGCGGTGGTGTCGGTGAGAACGCCCGGGGTGTTGGTCACCGGAAGCCCGAGCTCGGTGGCGGCGGCGACGTCGACGTTATTGAAGCCCACGGCGTAATTGGCGACGCCGAGAAGCCCGGGCCCAGCCTCGAGGGCCTCGCGATCGATGCTCTCGGTGAGAAGCGAGACCAGGACGTCGGCGCGTCCGATGCCTTGGAGAAGCTTCTCGCGGGAAACCGGCTCGTCGTCCGCTTCGACCGCGAACTCGACTTCTCCCGTCTTCTTCAGGATGTCGAGGCCCGCATCGGGAATCCGCCGGGTGGCGAAGATCCTCACCTCACACCCCCAGCGCCTCCGCGTCCTCGATGAACTTGCGGAAGCCGTCGCCGTCCCGCACTCCCTTCCGGATGCGCGCGACGCCCTCCTCGATGGACCGCATGTCGGTCGCGTAGGAGATCCTGACGAAATGCTGTCCCTCGCTCCGGAGGACTCCGAAGCTCCTGCGGTCGACGGTCGCGACCCCATGGTAGTAAAGAAGGAAGCGCATGAGCAGGGTCGCGGGGCTGGTCTTTCGCTTCCGCTCGTCGGACAGGCGATCGTAGAAATCGTGGACCCCGAGATGGCGGCAGGCCCCGTCGACGTTGGGGAAGACGTAGAACGCGCCCAGAGGTGTGGCGCAGCGAATCCCCTCGATCTCGTTGAGGGCGGGAACGAGGTAGTCCCGCCGTCTCTTGAACTCCGCGACCATATGGGCGACGACCTCGGCGGTCCTGGGACTCTCGAAGGCTTCCCGCCCCGCCTCTTGAATGAACGGGGGGACGCAGCTCACGAAATTGATGTTGAGCTGTTTGAACATCGCCGCTTCCTGCTTGTTGGGAAGGACGCACCACCCGAGGCGCCAGCCGGTCATGGCAAACCCCTTCGAGTGGCCGCTGGCGATGATGGTGCGCTCGCGCATTCCGGGAACCGACGCGATGGAGAAGTGCCGGAAGCCGTCGAACGTGATGTGCTCGTAGATCTCGTCGGAGTAGATGCGAACGTCGGGGTGCGCTTTGCGGCGAACGATCTCGGCGACGCTCTCGAGCAGCTCCTGCGAGAGCACCCCGCCCGTCGGGTTCGAGGGGGTGCACAGCATCAGGACCTTGGTCCTGGGCGTGACGAGCTTCTCGAGCTCCTCCGGGGTGAACGCAAATCCGTTCTCCTCGCGCAGGACGAGCGGCACCGGTGTCCCTCCGAGGTACGTCACCCAGGACTCGTAAATGGGAAACCCCGGACTGGGGTAGATGACCTCGTCGCCGGGGTTCACGTAGCTCATGAGGCTGTAGCCGATCGCGGGCTTCGCTCCCGGAAGGATGATGATCTCGTCGACGTCGACGTCGATTCCACGCGTCTTTTTCACGTGGGCCGCCGTGGCCGCGCGCAGCGAGCGGACTCCCGCGGGATCGGCATAATGAGTGTTCCCCTTCAGAATGCCGTCGATCCCGACTTGATTGATATGAGGGGCGCTGTCGAAATCGGGCTCTCCGATGGTGAACCGGATTACCTGGACTCCCCGCGCCTGGGCCCGGGCCACGTCCTCGCTGATCCGGAACGCGTTCTCCGTCCCCATGGACGCCATTCGTGAAGCAAACACCGACATTGCCTTCAAACTCCTCATTCTTGCGTCGCCCGAGCGATAATATGTCCCGGAGCGCCGGCGGGCAAGAGGGCTTGAGACTTGCTGACATCCTCAATAATATCTAGGAGTTTGGAGCACTATTTCGTGAGTAAACTCAGTCCAGCGATTCTGGTCGCTCTCCTCCTGCCGATAAGCTCGCGAGCCTTCGAGGAATCGGCGGCGAACGCGGTCCTTCAGGAATACTGCGTCACCTGCCACAACGACGTCACGCGGCTCGGAGGAATGAGCCTCGAGACGTTCGACGCGGAGCGTCCCGAAAGGAGCGCCGAGCTGGCGGAGAAGATGATCCGCAAGCTGCGCACGGGCATGATGCCTCCGGCAGGAATGCCGAGGCCGGAAGACGACGACGCCCTCGTTCTCGTGGAATCGCTCGAGCACGGAATCGACGCCTACGCGGACGGGCGGCGCGAGCCGGGAAGCCGTCCGTCCCAGCGATTGAATCGAGCGGAATACGCTCGCCTGTTGCGAGACCTGCTGGGCCTCACCATCGATCCGGCGGAATGGCTGCCGGAGGATCCGATGAGCGGCAGTTTCGACAACATCGCCGACGTTCAAACGATGTCTCCGACCCTGATGACCGCCTATCTGACCGCGGCGAGCGAGGTCGCGCGGGAAGCGATAGGCCAGGACGACGCTCCCGTGCTGGCGACGACCTACACCAACCCGCCCTCGGTCTCTCAGCACGAGTGGGAGCGCATCGAAGGCGCCCCGTTCGGGACCCGCGGCGGCATCAGCGTTCTTCACCATTTCCCGGCGGACGGGAAGTACACGTTCTCGATGGGATTCATCTCCGGCTGGGGGGAGCGATTTCACGACATCGACCTCTCGATCGACGGCGAGCAGGTGGCTTTGCTGCGCTACGGAGGCGACATCGACTTCCAGGGTCGCAAGGACTTCCCTATCGCCACCGATCCGATCTTCATCCGCGCCGGCGAGCATCGGGTGACCGCCGCTTTCATCCGCAAGATGGACGGGCCGTACGAGGACTTGATCCGGCCGAACGATTGGTCGCTGACGGGTACCGAGACCAGCTACGGTACGACCTCGCCGCCCCACCTCACGAGCCTGACGCTCGAGGGACCTTACGAAGCCGTCGGCGTCTCCGAGTCCCCCTCTCGAAAGCAGGTGTTTTCCTGCCGGCCCACCTCGCCCGCGGAAGAGAAGCCCTGCGCCGAACGAATCGTGACTGGACTCGCGGCGAAGGCCTATGGGCGGGACGTCGAAAAGAAAGACGTGGACGACCTCATGGCCTTCTACACCCTCGGCGCGGCCGAAGGAGGGATCGAGGTAGGGGTTCGAACCGCCCTCGAAGCGATTCTGAGCAGTCCTCACTTCCTCTATCGCATGGAGCGGGAGCCCTCCGAGGTGGCGCCGGGCGGGGTCTACCGGATCGCGGATATCGATCTCGCCTCGCGGCTCTCTTTCTTCCTCTGGGGCACCAATCCCGACGAAGAGCTGCTCCGCCTGGCGCGCTCGGGAGAGCTGTCGCGGGACCCGGCCTTGAGAGCGCAGACGGCGCGGATGCTCGAAGATCCGCGCTCGGAAGCGCTGGCGACGCGGTTTGCCGCGCAGTGGCTGCGGCTGCAGGACCTCGAAAAAGTGAGTCCGGATGCCTTCTGGTTTCCCAACTACAGCCGACAGCTCATGGAGGCCATGCGACGAGAGACCGAAGTCTTTTTCGACCAGCTCGTGCGGCAAGACCGAAGCCTTCTCGAGCTCTACAGCGCGGACTACAGCTACATGAACGAACGTCTGGCTCGACATTACGGGATCGACGGCGTGGTCGGTGAGACGTTCCGCCGAGTGAGCTACCCTTCCGACGACCGCAAGGGGATCTTCGGCCACGGGAGCGTTCTGGTCCAGACGTCCCTGGGAAACCGGACGTCCCCGGTGCTGCGCGGCAAATGGGTTATGGAAGTCCTTTTGGGGACGCCGCCGCCTCCTCCTCCTCCGGATGTGCCCGATCTGGAAAAAACCAAAGGTTCGCGCGACGGCAAGGTGCTCACGACCCGGGAGCGCCTCGAGATTCACCGAAAGGACCCGACCTGCGCCTCCTGCCACAGCTTCATCGATCCCATTGGACTTGCTCTCGACAACTTCGACGTAACGGGCAAGTGGCGTATTCGAGAGTACGGCGTCCCCCTCGACACGCGCAGCACGTTCTACGACGGCACGCCTATCGAGACGCCGGGAGACCTCGTCGACGTTCTTCTCAAGCGGCCGGTCCCGTTGGTACGGCAGTTCACGGAGAACTTGATGGCCTTCGCGCTGGGACGGACGGTTTCGTACCGCGATCAGCCCACGGTACGGGCGATCGCGGCGAGCGCCGAGCAAAACCGCTACCGCATGTCTTCCTTCATCTTGGGCGTCGTTTTGAGCGATGAGTTCCGAATGAAGCAGAAGCAGAAAGACGCGGTCGAAACAGATAGGCCGATGAGCGTGGGACGCTAGTGCCCCTCCAACCAGTCTCGCCGAGCGGCAGAGTTGGTACCGGGCACCGGCAGACAGGCCAAGGCGACAACCTTTCTAGGCGAATCAAGTTGGTACGGCACTAGCCATCTCAGAGGAGAAAACATGCATTTCGTCACCGGAAAGAAACTCCCGCGCCGGACGTTCCTGCGCGCCGCGGGGGCGAGCGTCGCGCTTCCCCTGCTCGATGCCATGGTGCCCGCCTTCGGCGCTTCGAAGAACGAGCGGGCCCGCCTGGTGTGCATCGAGGAAGTGCACGGGCTTCCGGGCTGCAACAAGTGGGGCGCCACCCAGCATCTCTTCGCCCCGGCGACGGTCGGGCGCGACTACGAGCTCGTCCCCAAGAATCCGCTGAAATCTCTGGAGCCGTGGCGCTCTCGCTTCACCATCATCAGCAATACCGACGTGCGCATGGCGGAGGCTTTCGATCCGCCGGAGGTCGGTGGGGACCACTTTCGCTCGTCCGCGGTCTTCCTGACGCACGCTCACCCCAAGCAAACAAAGGGTTCGGACCTGCACTGCGGAACTTCCATGGACCAGCTCCATGCGCGGCGTATCGGTCACGAAACCGCAATCCCCTCCTTGCAGCTCGCCATCGAGAGCACCAACAAGGGCGGTGGCTGCGACTACAACTATTCGTGCTCGTATACCGATTGCATCAGCTGGGCGTCTCCGACGGAGCCCCTCCCGATGATCCGCAGCCCGCGGACGGCATTCGACATGCTGTTCGGAGCCGGCGGCACGCCCGAAGAGCGCGCCCGCCGGCGGCGGACCCACGGGAGCATTCTCGACTGGGTAGCTCAAGAGGTGGCCAGCATGAGCAAGGAGCTTTCGGCCGCCGATCGAAGGCGGGTCGACCAGTACCTCGAGAACGTGCGCGAGCTCGAACGCCGAATCCAGGGAGTCGAGGCCCGCAATACCGAAGGCGAAGAGCGGGATCTTCCGGACGCTCCTCCGGGCGTCCCCGATTCCTACTCAGAGCACATGAAGCTGATGTTCGACCTCCAGGTGCTTGCCTTCGAAACGGATATGACCCGGGTGGTGTCCTTCAAGACCGGACGGGACGCTTCGAATCGGACCTTCCCCGAAAGCGGATCGGAACGGGCCTTCCACCCCTCGTCCCATCACGGCGACAACGAGGACGCCATTCTGGAGTTCAACAAGATCTGCCAGTACCGGGTTGGCCAGCTGGCCTACTTCCTGAAGCGGCTTTCGGAAACCACGGACGGTGAGTCCAGCCTCTTGGACCAGTCGGTCGTCCTCTGGGGCTCCCCGATGGGCGACGCGAACCTCCACAACCACCGCCGCTGTCCCCTGGTCGTCTTCGGCGGCGGGAGTGGCCGGCTCGCCGGCGGCTCCCACATCAAGGCTCCAGATGGCACCCCGATGGCGAACGTCATGCTCGCGCTTCTCAACAAGCTTGGGCACGATATGAAAAGCTTCGGCGACAGCACCGGGGAGATGTCTCTGTGATCGGAGAAAACCAGGCGTTCGGTCTCGTCGTCGCTCTGGCTTTCTCGCCGTACGTCGCCGGAACGATGACCATCGAACGGCCGGTGGCGGACGCCGCCGCTCGCGGCGACATCGAGACCGTCCAGGATCTTCTCAGGAACGGTGCCGACGTCAACACCGCGCAGGGCGACGGCATGACGGCGCTTCACTGGGCGGCGGAGCGCGGCGACGCGAAGCTCGCCGAGGTTCTGGTTTATTCGGGGGCCAACGTGAACGCTGGAACCCGAATCGGACGCTACACTCCGCTCCATCTCGCGAGCCGCGGAGGGCACGGTGACGTCGTTCTGGCGCTCCTTCGGGCGAAAGCGAATCCCAACGCGACGACCACCAACTCGGGGGTAACGCCGCTTCATCTCGCCGCGGTGGCGGGCAAGGCGGACGTCGTAGCGGCGCTTCTGAGATCGGGCGCCGACGTGAACGCAAAAGAAGCGTCCTGGGGGCAGACGCCCCTGATCTTTGCCGCGTCCCGCGGCCAGGTGGAGGCGATTCGGGTGCTGCTCGAGGCTGGCGCCGACCCCGCCGCCGCGTCTCGCGCCGCGAACGTAGTCGAGATGGAGAAGGCCGACGAGGCCGCTAACAAGCGGATCGCGGAGATCCTGGACGGCTTCAAGAAGCAGGAGAAAGGCGGCGGCGACTGGACACCGACGCCGAGCCAGGTTCAGGTTGCGATCGAGGCTTCCCGTCACCTGCAGCGAAACTGGCCCGAGCGCGATGGCACGGGCGATGGGCCCGCTGAGGCCGAGGCGCCCGCTGAGGATGCCCCGACGCCGTCCAAGTCGGCATCGGACAAAAAGGCGAAAGACTCCAAGGCTCGAGACGAGAACCCCGCTTCGTACGGGCAGCTCGTCGAGAGCTGGGGAGGGCTCACGCCGCTTCTTCATGCGGCGCGGCAGGGGCACGTCGAGGCCAGCCTCGCCCTTCTGGAGGGAGGCGCCGACATCAACCAACCGTCCGCCGGGGATCGGACGACGCCGCTTTTGATGGCGGCCATCAACGGGCAGTTCGATCTGGCTCTGATATTGCTCGAACGGGGGGCGAATCCCAATCTGGCGAGCACCGCGGGAACGACCCCTTTGTTTGCTACCCTCGAACGGACCTGGGCGCCTCGAGCTTCGTACGCTCACCCCATCGAGCACCAGCAGCAGAAAGCCACGCACCTCGAGCTCCTGAAAGCTCTGCTCTCGGCCGGGGCCGATCCGAACGTGCGTCTCCAGAAACACCTCTGGTTCATGGAGTACACGTTCGGGGTCTTGCGCGCGGCAGGGATCGACTACCAGGGGGCGACGCCGTTTTGGCGCGCCGCATACGCGCTGGACGTGGACGCGATGCGCCTTTTGAAGGCCTACGGAGCCGACCCGAATATTCCCACGGTCAAGACGCCCGCGAGGCGCCGCCGTGGTGACGACTCTGGATTCACGGAAAACTTCTCCGGAACGTTCAAGAGGGTCGTTCACCTTTTCCAACTGGGCAATCCGGAAGTTCCCGTAGGCGGTCCCCACATCCATCCGATACACGCCGCCGCGGGAGTCGGCTACGGACAGTCCTTTGCCGGAAACGCCCATCGGTACGTTCCCGGAAACTGGGTGCCGGCGGTGAAGTTTCTGGTCGAGGAGTGCGGCGCCGAAGTCGATATCCGCGACGCCAACGGCTATACCGCGCTTCACCACGCCGCTTCGCGGGGAGACAACGAACTCGTCGTCTACCTCGTGGGAAAGGGCGCCGATGTGAAGGCCAGGAGCCGCAAGGGACAGACGACCGCCGACATGGCCAACGGACCGATCGAAAGGGTCGCTCCGTTCCCCGAGACCATCGCTTTACTGGTGAAGCTGGGCGCGAAGAACAACAACAAATGTGTGTCGTGCTGACTTGGTCCGGTTTTGGAAATGGGGAAGCTCGCGATCTATAATTGGCGCGTGCCCAATCAATCTGGGAGATCCCTCATGAGAATGACGCTTCTGGCGCTTTTCGTCCTCGCTCCGACCCTGGCGCTCGGCCAGAGCCTGGCCGAGGTGGCGAAGAAGGAAAAGAATCGCCGCGAGAAGAACAAGCAGGAGGGGAGGGAGGCCCAGGTCATCTCCGAGAGTGAACTGGGCTCCGGATCGGAGGACGCTCAGACCGAATCCACCACGGAAGAAGGCGGGGCCGCGACGAGCCCGTCGTACGGCGCTTCCTCCTCCTCGAGCTCCGAGGAAAGCGTTCCCGAGGATGAATCGGAGGAGGAGGAAAGCGTTCCCGCATTCATTCCCCCGGACGCGCCCCTCCCGGAGAAGCTCGACATGTTCGAGCGGATGAAACGCCAGTACCAGAGACAGGTGCAGGAGATCGACGAGGCGATCGCCAAGAACGACGCGCGCCTTCGGGAAGTCGAAGCCGAGATCGGGTCCGCTTCCGCCCTCGGGGGAGCCGGCCTACCCGTCGCCCCCCAGACCGGAACCGGAGCCGCCACGCGGCCAATGACGGGGCAGGAGTCCGCGACCCTCGTGGGCGAACAGAACCGCCTGCAGGAGGCGAACGCGCAGCTCCGGACGCGCAAGGAAGAGCTCAAGACGAACCTTCAAGCGAAGGGCCGCGCCGCCGGCATCCCCCCGGGCTACCTTCGGTTCTGATCTCATTCCAGAAACAGCTTCAGCCGTTCGCCCGATTCCCGGTGGACCAGGAGGATGCTCTCCTTGGCGTCGATCTCCTCGACCCGGTAGCTTCCAACCACTTCTCCCACGCCCACCAAAAGGAGCTCCCCCTCGAAGCGGAGCGCCGCGAGCACCCGGCGGTTGACGTCCGTCTCGAGCTCGGGTCGAGCGATGACGAAACCCGTGAGTCGTGGCCGCGGCGAAGAAGGCTCGTTCGCGCCCGAGGATGGTGGTGTCGAAGGTTCCGGAGGAGCGGGGCTCTCTCGAGCAAGTCGCGGCGGAACCGTCGCCACGGTCGAAACCGCACCCTCGGAAAAGAGGTCGCGGCCGGGGCGCGGGGCCGGTTCGCTCGCGAGCCAGCCCTCGAGACGCGCGATGTCCAACGGCGATAGCTCGTCGAGAGTGCGATTCTCCCCGCTCCAGAGCCCGCTCCATTCGATGGCGAGCAGAATTCGTCCGGAGTCATCCGCACTGAGAGAAAGGGCTTCCGGCGCGAGAGGCAGGCGCAGGTCCTCGACGCGGCCGAGGTAGTCGTACAACTCGTCGAACGATCCGCCGAGATTCGCGCTTATGCGTCCGCCCTCCTGGCCCTTCGGCGCGTCCTGCGCCGGGCGGAAGTCGAGGGAGAAACGGTCGATATCGAGACCCCGCTCCGCCCCCAACAGGAGATCTCGAAGCTCGGCGATATCGAGCGCCGCCTCGGCGTGCCCGATGGATTCCGAGGCGTCGTTCAGCAGCGCCGCGATCCTTCGGCCGCCTTCGCCCCTCTCGTGGAGGGCCTCAATCTTCTGGGAGAGCGCTTCTTGGCGCCGCGCGAGCTCCTCCTCCTCCTTGGAAAGGCGGCGAAGGCTCGAGTAGAGGCCGACATCGAGCGAGAGCAGGAGCGCGAGAGCGAGGATCGAGACCTTCATGGCTGCTCCAGACCCACCTGGATTCTGACCGCGAGTCGGCCGTCGGGAAGGCGGCGCTCCTCGAGAACCCTCGTCATCGACACCGAGGACGATGATGAAAGCCGCCTCTGGAGCTCGGTCACCCGATCGCCACCGAGGGCTACGGCCTCAAGGGTGAGGCTCTGTTGTGGGCTCGCGTTGAACGACAGCCTTTCGAGAAGCACCCCCTCGGGAAGCGCCGATTCCACGAGACGGAGTAGGGCGGTGGGGGCAACGGTGCCCGGGGCCCCCGAGTCGAGCGCGAGCCGCAGGCGGGCGGCGACGAATCGCGTCCGATCGGGAGAAGGGCTGAGCGGAGATTCCGCGCCTTCGGGGCCGGAAAACGCTCGCGAAAGGCTCGCGACTTCGTTCTCGAGCTCTTCGACCTCCGTTCGGGCTCGCTGGTAGAGAACCGCGAGCACGAGGGCCCCCGCCCCGGCCGCAACGAGCATTACCAGAAGGAGGAGATTCGATCGCGCGGGAGGCCGGCCGAGGTATATGCCTTGCTTCATCGCCGGTAGACTTCAGCTTCGCAGAAGAAGGGCCGCGAGCGCCGCTTCTAGCTGCCTTTCTTCCCCGTCGTCCTCAAAGGACAATCGGGCTTCGACCCGCGACTCCGAAAGAAAACGCGCGCAAGCGGATGCGCTCTCGCCGGAAAGCGCCACCGCTCCCAGGGCGGAGACGCCGTAAATCGCGGGGAGCCGCAGGATCTCCCCCGCGACCGCGCCGACGTCGTCTCCCGAGCGCAGCCGCGTGCGGACGTCGACGAGCTCGCCTTCACGGAAAAGCGCGAGCACGTAGTGAGAGGTGTAGAGCTGCGCTCGAAGCAAAGTCGTTCCCGGGTCCGAGGCCGAGGCTTTCGCCCAGGAAGGAACTCGCACGAGACTCGCGCCGTCGACCCATCCCAGGCGGCACTCCGCCGCCTCGACCACCTGCTCGTACTGTCGAACCACGGCTTCGCGAACCGCGGCTCCGAGCACCTCTCCCTTCCCGCCCCTCCAGAAGTCGGACCGCGCTTCCGATGCGGGAACCCCAAACCGGGACGCGAGCTTCGAGCTCAGCTCGCGCTCGGCGGCTCCCTGCGAGGAGGGGAAGACCGCGCTCACCACCGAGAGGTCGGGCAGGAGAACCGCCGCCGTCGCCCCGCGGCCGCCGAGCTCGTCCACCATCTCCGACGCCAGCCGGGCGACCTCCCGCACCGAATGAATGTTGGGGGCGACCGCGCTCGGAACTAGAAGTCCTGGCGGAATATCCCTCCGGATGGCCCGACCCCCGTTTTCCGCCCGCAGAGCGAGGAGCATATGGGGCGAAAAGGCAATCCCGACCCGGGGACGGCGCCACGGCCAGGCGAGCCTCGCGGAAAGGGCGCTCATCGCTCTCTTCGAAGGATTATAGTCTCGATCCTGGTTTGTTCCGCGTTCCTCGCGGAATTTTGATTTCGCGATCCGCCGAATGTTATAATCCGCGCGTTTTTCGGCTTAAAGAGGACCACTGGATGAAGATCTACGATACTGCCAGCATCCGAAACGTGGCCATCGTCGGCCACGGGGGCTCGGGCAAGACCTCGCTCACTTCGGCGATGCTGTTCGACGCCGGCGCCGTGAACCGGCTGGGTAAAGTGGAGGAAGGAAATACCGTCACCGATTTCGACGCCGATGAGATCGCCCGCCAGATCAGCCTCGCCACCGCCCTCGCCCACTGCGAGTGGAACAAGACCAAGCTCAATCTCCTCGACACGCCCGGATACGGCAACTTCATCCAGGAGGCCCGCGTCGCCATCCACGTCGCCGACGCGGCGCTGGTCAACGTCTGCGGCGTCGCCGGAGTGGAAGTCCAGACGGAGAAGGTCTGGAGCTTCGCCAAGGAGAGCGGCAAATCCCGCATCCTCGTCGTAAACCGCCTCGACCGCGATCGGTCCAGTTTCTCGCGGGCGCTGGAGTCGATCCAGAAGGCCTTTGGCCGCACCGCGGTCCCGGTCCAGCTTCCCCTGGGTGAGGAGAAGGACTTTCGCGGCGTCATCGACCTGGTCCGGATGAAGGCCTATCTTTCCAAAGGCGACGAAAAAGGCTCGCACGAGGAGAAGGACGTGCCGGCGGAAATGAAGGACGAGGTCGAGGCGGCGCGAAGCGCTCTGGTGGAGATGGTCGCCGAGGTGGACGACGCGCTCATGGAGAAATACCTCGAGACCGGCGCCCTCAGTCCCGAGGAGTTCCTCAGCGGTCTCAAGCTCTCCGTCCTCTCGGGAAAGGTGTTTCCGGTGCTCGCGGTCTCGGGTGCCCGGAACGTGGCCGTGAGGCCGCTGATGGACGCCCTCGTGGATTTGACGCCCGCGCCCGATGCCCGGGGGGAAGTGGAGGGGAAGGATCCGAACGGAAACCCCGTGAGTCGGAAGATCTCCTCGAGCGCTCCCGCCTCTGCGTTCATCTTCAAGACCATCGCCGATCCCTTCGCCGGGCGGATCAGCCTCTTCCGGGTGATGAGCGGAGTGATGAAGTCCGACTCCACGTACCACAACACCACCAAGGACGTGGCCGAGCGGTTCGGGTCCGTGTCCCTGCTCCAGGGGAAGGAGCCGGTTCCGGTCTCGGAAGCCCAGGCGGGGGACATCGCCTCGGTCGCGAAGCTGAAGGAGAGCCAGACGGGCGACTCTCTCGCGGAAAAGAGCGCCCCCATCATCTATCCCAAGTTCGAGTTCCCGGAGCCGGTCATCAGCTTCGCCATCGAGCCCAAGTCCAGAGGCGACGAGGAAAAAATCAGCCAGGCGATGCAGAGGCTCTCCGAGGAAGATCCCATGCTGAAGTTCCACCGCGAATCGGAGCTTCTGCTGTCGGGAACCGGCCAGCTCCACATCGAGGTCGCGGTCTCTCGGCTCAAGCAGAAGTTCGGGGTCGAGGTGACGCTTCATCCGCCAAAGGTGCCCTATCGCGAGACCATCACCGGAACCTTCGAGGCCCACGGCCGGCACAAGAAGCAGACGGGCGGCCACGGCCAGTTCGCGGACTGCTGGGTCCGCTTCGAGCCCCTTGCTCGAGGCGCGCAGTTCGAGTTCTCGAACGAGGTCTTCGGCGGAGCCATCCCGAAGAATTTCATTCCCGCCGTGGAGAAAGGGATCCAGGAAGTGCGCGTGAAGGGGTTCCTCGCGGGCTTCCCCATGGTGGACTTCAAGGCCACGGTCTACGACGGGAAGTACCATCCCGTCGACTCGTCGGAAATGGCGTTCAAGATCGCCGGCTCGCTCGCCTATAAGGAGGCGATGGAGAAGTGCAGGCCGACGCTCCTGGAGCCAATCATGAACGTCGAGATCGTCGTCCCCGAGGAGAACACCGGCGACGTCCTGGGCGATCTCAACTCCCGCCGCGGCCGCACCCAGGGAATGGAGCCCAAGGGAAGTCTCACCTCGATCAAGGCTCAGGTTCCGATGTCGGAGATGCTCAGCTACGAGCCGACTCTCACCTCCATGACCGGCGGACGGGGCTCGTTTCACATGGAGTACTCCCACTACGAAGAGGTGCCCTCGCACCTCATCCAGAAGATCGTCGCCGAGCGGAAGGCGGAGAAAGAAGCGAAGGCCTAGTTCTTCCGCTCTTGGAAGGCACGCCGAATCCGCGCCGCCGCCAGATTCCGACGAGCATCATCGAGCTCGGTTTCCTCGAGCCGAGCTAGAAGGCGGTTGTGGTCGACGAGTCGGTGCCGTGCCGCGCCCTCGAGGAAAAGAAGATCCTTCTCCCGCCCGGCAATCGTCTTGGAGACGACGAGATCGTGGGGCTCCAGACACCAGCCGGTGTTGCCGCTGGTATTCTCGTTCCGCACGGGAACGAGACGCTCGCGCCAGCCCTGCGGAAGGATTGCGGTGGTCTCGTCGACGCCCAGGGCATAGTACCCGTAGGTCTCGTGAAACGGAGATCCCTCGCCGATGGAACCTCGGCCAGTCGATGGGCGTTCACGGCTTCATTGTACCGCCGACCCGTTGACGTCGGTCCTTGCGATTCTGTTCCTGGGCGGATGACGCTCGCCGCCGCGCTCATCCCCGCGCGTCGCGCGGCCGCAATCGATCCGGCGGGGGCTCTGCGCGCCGAGTAGGCGTACTACTCGTCTTTTGGCGTCTTCGCCTTCTTCTTCGCGGTCTTCTTCTTGGGTTCGGCGGCCTTCTTCGCCTTCGGGGCTTTCGCGGCTGACTTCGCCTTCGGGGCCTTCGGAGCCTTCGGAGCCTTCGGGGCTTCGTCGTGGTCGGGCTCGGTCTCCTTCTCCGACGCCTTCGATTCTTTCTCCGGCTTCTTCTTCGCGTCCTTGTCAGGCTTGTCAACCCTGTCGGGCTTGCCCGGGGCGAAGCCGCCGGCGGCACCCTCGAACTTGTAGTCGACGAACTCGATGAAAGCCATGGCGGCGCCGTCGCCCTGGCGGTGTACGAGCTTCAGAATCCGGGTGTAACCGCCCGGCCGCTCGGAGAAACGCGGCGACACGTCGCTGAAGAGCTTCGTCACCACCTCCCTCCGCGGGAGGATCGAGAGGGCATGCCTTCGCGCGTGGAGCGAGTCGCGCTTTCCGAGCGTCACCAGCTTCTCCACGAACGGCCGGAGCTCCTTCGCCTTGGCTTCCGTGGTGCGGATCCGCCCATGGGAGATGAGCGAGGCAGCCAGATTCCGCAGGAGCGATATCCGGTGCTCGGTCTTCCGCCCCAGCTTGCGATGAGCGGATCGGTGTCTCATTGCTCGACTCTCATCCCCAGCGAAAGCCCCATGTTGCCCAGGATCTCCTTGATCTCGTTCAGCGACTTCCGGCCGAAGTTCTTCGTCTTGAGCATCTCGGCCTCGGTCTTCTGAATGAGCTCACCGATAGTCTTGATGTCGGCGTTCTTCAGGCAGTTGTAGGAACGAACGGAGAGCTCGAGCTCGTCGACGCTGCGGTTCAAGTGCTCCGCGAGCGCGTCGCGCTGGATCTCGACCCCTCCCTCGTCGGCGGCTCCCTCATCCTCCACGTTCACGAAAATCGTGAGGTGGTCCTTGAGGAGCTTCGCCGCCGTCCCCACGGCATCCTGGGGGGTGATGCAGCCGTTCGTCCAGACGTCGACGGTCAGCTTGTCGTAGTCCGTCGCCTGCCCCACGCGCGCCGCTTCCACCACGTAGTTGACCTTCTTGATGGGCGAGTGAACCGAGTCGAGCGGGATGTAGCCGATGGTGAGGTCCTCGTCGAAGTTCTTCTCCGCCGAGATGTACCCGCGCGCTTCTTTCAGGCGCATCTCGATGTCGAGCTTCCCCGAGCTCGAGAGGGTGGCGATGTGGACGTCCTTGTCGAGAATCTCCACGTCGGCCGGAAGCTCGATGTCGCCGGACTTTACGGCGCCCTCGCGCTCCGCGTGAAGCATCACCGTCTGGGGACCTCCGGAGTGGATCTTGAAGGGGATCCGCTTGAGGTTGAGGATGATTTCCGTCGTGTCCTCGAGCGCCCCGGGAATTGGGGAAAACTCGTGGAGCACTCCTTCGATCTTGACCGCGGTAATCGCCGCGCCCTCGATCGAAGACAGGAGCACGCGACGGAGCGAGTTTCCGATGGTGGTTCCGAAACCCCGCTCGAAGGGCTGGGCGTGGAATCTTCCGTAATGGCTGGTCAAGGTCGAACGCTCGACCTCGAGCCGCTTGGGCTTCTGAAATCCTGTCCAGAGCATGTTTTCGAAAAACCTCCTGAAACTTACTTGGAATAAAGCTCAACGATGAGCTGCTCCTGGAATTGGAGCTCCAGATCGTCGCGCGCCGGGAGCGAGACTACGCGGCCCGAGGTGCCCTCGGGCCCGAGCTCGAGCCATTTGGGAATGCCTCGACTTTTCGCGACCTCGCTCGAGTGCTGGAACTTGGGATTCGCGGCGTACTTTGGGCCGATGGTTAACACCTCACCCTCGCGCACCGAGTAGGAGGGGATGTTGACCCGGTGGTCGCCGACCCGGACGTGCCCGTGGCGCACGAGAAGGCGCGCCGAGGCCCTCGAGGTCGCGAACCCCAGACGGTAGACGGCGTTGTCCAGCCGCCTTTCCAGGGACTGGAGGAGAATCTCACCGGTGATTCCGCGCGTGCGCTCCGCGCGCTCGAAGTAGAGCCGGAATTGCTTCTCCAGAAGACCGTAGGTGCGCTTGACCTTCTGCTTCTCACGAAGTTGCAGGCCGTAGCCCTGGATGCGGGCCCGGCGGGTCTTTCCGTGCGCGCCGGGGGCGAAGTTCCTCTTCTCGATGGCGCACTTGGGCCCGAAGCACCGCTCTCCCTTGAGGAAGAGCTTCATCCCTTCGCGCCGGCAGAGCCGGCAAACTGGACCGCGATATCTTGCCAACTTCTTTATCTCCTT
>Ga0214473_10001928_pt1 | contig 26341 bp, 23 predicted proteins | sample RVTome_7_FD_203509 | JGI IMG/M metagenome (GOLD analysis project Ga0214473, IMG submission 203509) | Soil microbial communities from uranium-contaminated site in the Upper Colorado River Basin, Wyoming, United States - RVT98D197 | ecosystem: Environmental > Terrestrial > Soil > Contaminated >...
TCCTGCGATTCTACAAGCCGGTGGCCGAGCGCCTGCGGCCGGCCGATCGGATGGTGGCTCATACCGGCTACCTGATCTTCGCCAGTTCGGTGAACCCGCAGGAGCAGATCAGCGATGCCGCCTGAGCACCGGCGGGCTGCCCGTTCAACAAGCCTGACACAGGCCGGCGCCGACCTGCCGGATCAGCTGCGCCGGGCGCTGGCGGACCGGCCGCTGAAGGTGGAGGCCGAGTGGCGGGCCCGGCCGGCGGCGGTGTTGGTCCCGCTCTATCAGACGGATGGAGCGTGGCACGCCTTGTTCACTCGCCGGACCGAGACCGTAGATTCGCATCGAGGACAGGTTTCGTTTCCGGGCGGACAGCTCGAACCCGGCGATCCGAATCCGACCGAGGCTGCACTGCGCGAAACCGAGGAGGAGATCGGGCTGCGGCCCACCGATGTGGAGATCCTGGGGCAGCTCAGTCCGCTGCTCACCGTGACACAATTCTTGATCTCGCCGGTGGTTGGGCTTTTCCACTGGCCGTACCCCCTGCGAGTGAACCGGCGGGAGGTGGCGAACGCCTTCGGGGTTCCCCTGCACTGGCTGGCCGACCCGGCCAACCTGGAGATCCGGGAGCGCCAATCCCTGGCGGCCGGCCCCAGTATCCCCGTGTACTACTTCAAGCCCTATCAAGGAGAGGTGATCTGGGGGGCGACAGCCCGCATCACGCTCAACCTGCTCGAGCTGATGCGGGAGGCCGGCTTGCTGCAATGAAACAGGGGCCCTCTGGGTCGGTAGATCCGAGGGCCCCTGCGGTGAAAACGAGACGGTCCCTGGTTCAGGCCTTCGGCTGGTCCTCTTCCGGCAGCTCTTCCTCCCGCTTGCCGCGCTCCACCAACTCCGGCTCAGCCGCCACCGGCACCACTTCCGGTTCAACCACCTCTTCCAGGACTTCCTCGGCCTGATAGATCACGCGGGCCACCAATTCGGCCGGGTCCGTGAGCAGCTCTACCCCCTCACCCAGGAAGAGGTCCCCGGCCGTGATGCTGTCGTCGATCTTGACCAGCGATCCCAAATCGACGGTCACCCGGTCCCTCAAGTCCGCGGGGAGGGCCTCCACTTCGATGCTGTTGATGCCCGTCACCAGCACCCCTCCCAGTTCTTCCACCGCCGGCGCCCGGCCGACCAATTCGATGGGCACCTCTGCGGTGATGCGGACGTCCATGGCCACCTTGAGGAAATCCACGTGCATCACGTTGCGCCGAATGACATCCCGCTGGATTTCCCGCACCAGCACCATGTGCTCCTGACCCTCCAACTGGAGTTGAAGCAGGGTCGAACTGCTAGCGCGGTCCAGGATCTTGGAGGCCGCCCTGGTCTCCAATTCGATGGACAGGGGTTCAGTCCCAGCGCCGTACAGCACGGCAGGCATGCGCCCCTGCCGGCGGATTGCCTTCACCTGCTTCCCGATCACGCTGCGCAGGTTGGCGCTCAACACCTCTGAGCCCATTCTTCCCTCCTTGCGATGTTCATGTTCCCGGGCAGTGGGGGGCCGCCCAACGGTCCAGGCCACTCAGCGCCGACGTCTCAGCAGCGTCCCCAACAGCAATAGGACCCCGGCCGACATCCCTGCCGCCATGCCGGCGATCAATGCGCCGCGGGTGTCCAGGATGGTCTCGACGTTCCCATGGACTTCCCCGGCCAGCAGGATGATGCTCTTGCTGTCCTGTGAGTGTACCGTGCCGCCCGCCAGAACCCCGGCCCGGGACCCCTGCAGATGGGCCTGATCTGCCATGGCCAGCGCAACGCCCGATTGCTCCAGCACCAGCTCCTGACCGCGCAGCGCCACGGTGGCGGATTGCTGCATGTGGATCCGCTCGGCGTTCACCTGCACCGCAGCAGAGCGCTGCATTTCCACCTTGCCGGCCTTCACGCTGTTGGCGCCCCCCTGATCGATGTTCACCGTCTCAGCCTCGACTCGGCCGATTCGCCCACCCTCGAGATGAATGACCTCGGCTGAGACTTCTTCGGCATCGGCCACCGGCAGTTCCGCTCCCATTCGGGCATCCTTCCAGACAAAAAAGCGGGGCGCCGCGGGGGGCCGCCCCAGGTGATCCAGCGGCCATTCTACTTTCGAAGGGCCGAGGCGTCAACCTGCTGAGGTTTTTGACCGGGTGAACGCCTGCGTGTTAAACTTACCTGTTATGTCTTTCCCGACCTGGAGGCCATTCAAGGCATCCGCGGTGGCACTGTTTGCGGGCCGGCGATTCCTGGCGGCGGCATTGCTGGGCAGCGCCATGCTTCAGGTCCCGGGATTCGCCGAACTCACCTCGCCCCAACCCGGCCAGGTCGTAAGCGGCCTGGTGACGCTGAGCGGGACGGCCGACCATCCCGCCTTCAACCGATACGAGCTCTCCTTTGCCTACGACGAAGACCCGACCGACACCTGGTTTTCCATCGGAGAGCCGGTCGATACGCGGGTGATCGATGGCCGGTTGGCCTTGTGGGACACCAGCACCATCACCGACGGCGACTATTCGCTGCGGCTGCGAGTCTGGCTGCAGGACGGCCGCTCGTTGGAGGCCGTGGTCCCGGGGATTCGGGTGCGCAACTACAGCTCTGATCCCGTGATTCCCACGGCCGTTCCTCCGGAGGCCGACCGCCCGCTGCCGACCCCAACCCTCCCCGGAGCTCAAGCAGGGATCGAGGCGCCGCCTGAGCCGCCGCCTTCCGAGCCGGCCGCGCCCAGCCCATTCTGGATCGGGGCCGCAGCGAGCCTGACGCTGCTGACGGCAATGGCGGCGTACGCGTTGGCCGCGCCACCGGCGCGCGCCTACTTGTCCTACCTGCGCATGCGCCAACTACACCGGAGGCTGGATCAATCGCGCGCCCGAGGCCGCCGGCGTTGACCGACACCATCCAGCTACTGTTGGTCGGCCTCGGGAATCCGGGCCGAGAGCATGCCGGGAACCGACATAATGCTGGCTTCATGTTCGCGGATGCCTTGGCCAAGCGCCTGGGTATCAAGATCGGGAAGGTGCGTTGCGAGGCACTGGTGGGGGACGGCCGAGTCGAGGGGAAACGAGTGATCCTGGCCAAGCCTCAGACATTCATGAACGAATCGGGCCGGGCAGTCCTCTGCCTGATGCGCAGTTTCGCCGTGGAACTGGATCGGCTGCTGGTGGTTTTCGACGACCTGGATCTGCCGCTGGGCGAGCTCAGGTTGAGGCCGGCCGGGGGCTCCTCCGGCCAGCATGGGATGGAATCGATCATCGAGCGACTATCCGTCACGGAGTTCGCCCGGCTGAGGATCGGCATCGGGCGACCGCCGGGCCGGATGGATCCGGCTGACTACGTGCTGGAGGATTTCGCCACCCCAGAACGGGAGTTGATGGAGGCCACCCTGCAGCGGGGGGTGGAATGCCTACGGGTGCTGCTGGAGCGCGGGCTGGAGGATGCGATGACCCTCTGCAACACCCCGGTCCCATAGCGATGGATCTCTCTTCCCTGCTCGATCCCATCCGTCGCTTGCCGGGCTATCAGGCGCTGCTGCACAACATCCGGCAGGGCGACCGGCTTCCGCCCGCGCTGGCCCTTCCGCGCTCCGCCAGGGTGGCGGTGGCTGCTGCCCTGGCAGCGGATGTCAGCGGGCCGGTGCTATATCTGGCCGCCCGCCAGGATCGGCTGCTGACGCTTTCCCAGGAATTGGCCGCCTGGGACCCACAGCTGCCCACCCGCATCTTCCCGGATCCGGACCCGTTGTTCTATGAAACCCTGCCCTGGGGCCGGCGCACCCGGCACGGACGAGTGCAGGCCTTGGCCATGTTGTCCGCGGCTGCCAACGCGGGTTCGTCAGCCGCCCCGGGGTTGTTGCTGGCCACCGCCCGAGCCATGCTCACCCGGACGCTCTCGCCGCGCCAGTTCGCCGAATCCAGCCTGCGCATCATGCCGGGCCAACCGCTGCACTTGGAGCAGTTGCTGGAGGCGCTCCTGGGGATCGGCTACGAGCCGGCCAACCTGGTCGTGGAGCCAGGGCAGCTGTCGCGCCGGGGCGGGATTCTGGATCTCTGGCCGCCTGCCTCGCCCCAGCCGGTGCGCCTGGAGCTGTTCGGTGACGAAGTGGAGTCGCTGCGCGAGTTTGAGCCGGCAAGCCAGCGCTCTACCCGCTCGCTGGAGGCGTTGTGGGTGACCGCGGCCCGGGAAGGCCTGCCGCGCTTGTTCCAGGCAGATTGGGAGCGCTGGCTTCCCGAACGGGCCGAGACACCCGGCCAGTCGACCGATACGCTGCCTCTGGCCGAGGGATTCCTCTCCTGGATGAACCCCGAATCGCTCGGCCTCCTGGAGTTCCTGCCCGAGGGGGGCCTGGTGCTGCTGGACGATCGGCAGTTGCTGGAAGAGGCCATCCACGAGGTGGAATCCCAGGGCGTCGAAATGCGCGAGCGACTGATACGTGAGCGAGCACTGCCGGTCGAAGCCCCGCTGCCCTACCTGACCCTGGAAGAGCTGAACGAGGCCCTGGAGGGCCTGCCGTCGTTGGACCTGGGCCTGCTGTCCGGGGCGGAGGCCGAGCCATGGGAATTCGCTCCCGGTCCGCGCTTTGGCGGGCAGCTCCGCCCGCTGTTGGACTACCTGGTGGAGCGGCGCCTGGCCCACGAGCCTTCCATCCTGGTCAGCCGCCAGGCCTCCCGGCTGGCGGAGCTGTGGGCGGAGCTGGATGCTCCCCGCGCAGTCGTGGAGACCCTGCCGGCCACACTGCCGCCCGGAGAACTGCATTTCCTGGTTGGCGCGCTCAGCGAGGGATGGACCCTGAGTCCGGGAGAGGGTGAACGAATCCACCTGATCACCGATGCTGAGATCTTCGGCTGGTCGCGTCCGCGACCGCGCCGCCGCCCGAGCCCGCGGGCGGTGGCCCCGGAAACGCCCTTCGCCGACCTCTCCCACGGCGACTATGTGGTGCATGCCGACTATGGCGTGGGACGATTCGAGGGGCTGGTAACCCGAACCCTGGACGAGTCCTTGCGCGAATTCCTGCTGGTGTCCTACGCCGAAGGCGACCAGCTGTACGTCCCCATCCATCAAGTCGATCGCCTCACGCGCTATCTGGGCGTAGACGGCGTGGCTCCCCGGCTCTCCCGCCTCGGCAGCCAGGAATGGGAACGGTCACGGGCGCAGGCACAGCGAGCCGTGGAGGAGGTTGCCAAGGAACTGCTCGATCTCTACGCCCGCCGCCTGACGGTCGTCGGGCACGCCTTCTCCGCCGATTCACCCTGGCAGTTCGAGCTGGAGGCTTCCTTTCCGTACATTGAGACCGAGGACCAGGCCACGGCCCTGATCGCGGTCAAGAGCGATATGGAGCGGCCGCTGCCGATGGACCGGCTGATTTGCGGAGACGCCGGCTACGGCAAGACGGAAGTCGCCCTGCGGGCGGCCTTCAAAGCGGTGATGGACAGCAAACAGGTGGCCATCCTGGTGCCGACCACCATCTTGGCCCAACAGCACTTCGAGACCTTCCGGCAGCGCCTGGCTCCCTTCCCGGTGGAAGTGGAGATGCTCTCGCGGTTCCGCGCCCGCAGCGAGACCCCGGCGATCCTGGAGGGCCTGCGCACCGGCGCAGTGGATATCGTGATCGGAACCCATCGGCTGCTGCAACGAGATATCCAGATCAAGGACCTGGGGCTGCTCATCATCGACGAGGAACAACGGTTCGGGGTGACCCACAAGGAATACCTCAAGCGCATGCGCACCACGGTGGATGTGCTCACGCTGACCGCCACCCCCATCCCGCGCACGCTCTACATGGCGCTCACGGGAGTTCGCGACATCTCCACCATTGACACAGCCCCGGAAGAGCGGTTGCCGGTGATCACCCACACCGGCCCCTACAATCCCGAGCGGATTCGCCAGGCCGTGCTGCGCGAGTTGGAACGCGGGGGTCAGGTGTTCTTTGTCCACAACCGTGTGCAAACCATTCGAACGATCCAGAACCGGCTGGAGCGCCTGATGCCGGAGGCACGGATTGGCGTCGCCCACGGCCAGATGCCCGAGAGGGAGCTGGCCCAGGTGATGACGGCCTTCGGGGCAGGCGAGATCGACGTGCTGTTGAGCACCTCGATCATCGAATCCGGGCTGGACTTCCCCAACGCCAACACCCTGATCGTCGATCGGGCGGACACCTTCGGCCTGGGCCAGCTCTACCAGCTGCGCGGCCGGGTCGGACGAGGGGCGGTGCGCGCCTATGCCTACTTCTTCTTCAACTCCAAAACGCGGGCGACGGAAGAGGCGCTGCAGCGCCTGCAGACGCTGGTCGAGCACTCCTACCTGGGGGCAGGCTACAGCATTGCCCTGCAGGACCTGGAGATGCGTGGCGCGGGAGAAGTACTGGGGCGGCGGCAGCACGGCCACATCGCCGCCATCGGCTTTCACTTCTACACTCAACTGCTCAGTGCGGCTGTGCAGCGAATTCGGGCCGGCCGGGAGCAGCCGGCCGCCCCCCTGGAAGAGCTCACCGCGGGCATCCAGGCACCCCTGCCGGTGAGCATCGACCTGGCACTGCCCGCCGCCATCGCCCCGGAGTATGTGGCGGATCGGCAGCTGCGCCTGCAGCTCTACCGGCGGTTGGCCAACCTGCGAACGCTGGAGGAGGTGGGCGCCATGGAAGCGGAGCTCGGCGACCGCTTCGGGCCGTTGCCCGGGGAGGTCAGGAATTTGCTTTACCAGCTGCGCGTGAAACTGATGGCCGCCGCAGCCCAGGTCGAATCGATCACCTCGGAGAACGGCCAGATCCTCATTCAGCTGCCTCCTGAGCGGGTCCCGGAGGGGCTGACAGAGCAGGGTCTGGCCGTGCGTTCCAGCAAGCGAGGGATTTGGCTGGAGGCGGGCCCAGGCGCCCCCTGGCGCCAGCAGTTGGTCCGCCTGCTGCACGGGCTGGGCGCGCCGCCCTGGACCGAATCCCCCCTCGAGCCACAGGCGGATCAGATTTCGCCCTGAAAGTGCACCAGCATAGCGATATAGGGCTCGCCGCCGACGTACTCGATCCCCACCGCCCAGGTGTGCCAGTTCAGGCGGTTTCCCGGGTCGGGAGCCCGCCGGTAGAACGAGTAGAAATTGAGGTTCGTGTACTCCGGCGGCCATTGCGGCGCCTGGGCCGAGTCCCCCACTCCCATGAGATTGCAGGACACCTCCGGGGCAGCGTTGAGCACCAGATCCAGTTTGGGCACGATGATCTCCGTGAAGGTCCCCGCAATCGGGACCTGGCTGTCGCGGAAGATGCCCCAATCCTGCACGATGGGCTCGTCGAACAGACTCTGCACCGCAGGCAACTCGAAGAGCACCTCAGGATTCCACGCGTTATGCCGCACGATCAGCCCGCGCCGGGGGCTGACCAGCTCCGCCAGCCTGCCCCCGTCTGCGGCGGTTAGGGCCTGGGTCAGCCTGGCCAGCAGATCCAGCACGCGCAGGTCCTTACAGAAGTCTTCCCCCTCCACCTGCTCGGTGAGGTTCCAGCCGTTCACCCATCCCGTCCCACCATCGGGTAGGTGGATCTCCAACCATTGGGAGCTCCCCAACAGGGTCGTCTTGCCGGTGAGGTGAATCCCGCCCTGGTCGGCGGCAAGAGAATCGATCCCTACACTGGAGATGCCGGCTGGCTGCCGCACCACCAGGGATTCCCCCTGGGCCACCCACACCACGGAATACACCGGCTCGACGAAGGGCTGGATGTCGAAGATAGGTTTCGGGGTGGGCGGCGGCGAGGCCTCCGGCGTAGGCGCGGGCCGCTGGGCGGTTTGGGTTTGCTGCTCGGGAAAGGGCACCGAAGCGCGGGTGCAGCCCGCCAGCAGCAGGAGCGTGCCCGCCGCGGCGATGGGCCGCCAGGCCCGCGGACGTGAACCAGGTTCAGAGAACCGGAGCATCAGGGGCGGTGGGAACGGCTACTGTGCCGCAGGGGGTGTGGGGGGAGCGGCGGAGGGGCCCGATCCGCTTTTCCGAGCCACCGGCCGTCGACGACCCTTCCTGGGCGGAAGCAGCGACAGCGCCAGGACCTGGTCCATGTGACTGACCAATTCCACGTGGACCGCCCGCCTGGCCTGCTTGGGGATGTCCACCAGGTCCTTGCGGTTCTGGGCCGGCAGAATGACGGTTCGAAGCGGAAGGCGATAGGCAGCCAGGAACTTCTCTCGCACTCCGCCGATGGGCAGCACCCGGCCGCGCAGTGTGATCTCGCCGCTCATGCCAAGATCGCGGCGGACCGGCCGGCCGGTCAGAGCCGAGGCCAGCGCGGTGGCGATGGTGATGCCCGCGCTGGGCCCATCCTTGGGTATGGAACCTTCGGGGATATGGATGTGGATGTCGTGGCTTTCGAAGATCTCGGCTTCCACCCCCAGCTCCGCGGCCCGCGACTTAACGTAGGACAGGGCCGCCTGGGCTGATTCCTGCATCACTTCGCCGACCTGCCCGGTGATCTGAACGTTGCCTTTGCCTTCCACCAGCAGCACTTCCACCGGCATGGTTTCGCCCCCATTCTCGGTCCAGGCCACGCCGATGGCGGAGCCGACTTGATCCTGGCGTTCGGCCCGGTGCGGGTTGATCGGAGGCGGCCCCAGCAGTCGGCCCAGGGTGGGCGGCTCGATCCGAGTCGGCACCGGGCGCACTTCGGCCTTGCGGCGGGCGATCTTGCGGCAGATCTTGCCGATTTCCCGTTCGAGATTGCGCACCCCCGCCTCCCAGGTGTATTCGCGGATGATGCGCCGCAGCGCCTCGGGGGCAAAGGAGAGTTCCTCCTGGGTCAGTCCATTCTGGGCCAGCTGCCGCCCTACCAGGAATTTCTCGGCGATGAGCAGCTTCTCCTCTTCGATGTATCCCGGGAATTCCACAATCTCCATGCGGTCCAACAGGGCCGGCGGAATCGACTCGGTGGTGTTGGCTGTGGTGATGAACAGCACGTGGGAGAGATCGTAGGGGATCTCCAGGTAGTGGTCGGAGAAAGCGTGGTTCTGCTCGGGATCCAGGACCTCCAGCAAGGCGGCGGCCGGATCCCCGCGGTAATCCAGACCCAGCTTCTCAATCTCATCCAGCATGAACAGCGGTGAGCTGGTTCCACACCTGCGCAGCGCCTGAAGGATGCGCCCTGGCAGGGCTCCGATGTAGGTGCGACGGTGGCCCCGGATTTCCGCTTCATCCCGAATGCCGCCCAGCGAGATGCGCACGAACTCCCGGCCCAGCGCCTTGGCAATCGACTTCCCCAGGGAGGTCTTGCCGGTCCCCGGCGGTCCAACGAAGCATAGGATCGGCTGGCGCTGCTTCTGGCCGGCTAGCTGTCTCACGGCGATATACTCCAGGATGCGATCCTTGGCCTTGCGCAAGCCGTAGTGCTCTCGATTCAGCGTGCGGGCCGCCGATCGCAGGTCCAGGGTCTTCTCTTCACCGGCCTTCCAGGGGAGCTCCAGAATCCAGTCCAGGTAGGTGCGGATGATGCCGACCTCGGGAGAGAGCGGAGGCATCTGACCCAACCGCTGGAACTCGCGGGTAGCGCGTTCGGCCACTTCCTCCGGCAGCGCCTTCTCCTCAATCTTCTTGCGCAGCTCGGCCAGCTCCTGGGTCCACAAGTCGCCCTCGCCCAGTTCAGTCTGGATGGCCTTCATCTGCTCTCGCAGGTAGTCCTCACGCTGCGATCGATTGACCTCGCTCTGGACCTGGTTGTGGATCAGATCTTCCAGTTCCAGCACCTCCACCTCGCGGCGCAGCAGCTCGCTCACGTGGTTCAGGCGTTTCACCGGGTCCAGGATCTCCAGCACCTTCTGACGTTCGGAGATCGGCAGCGGAAGGGTGGAGGCGACCAAATCGGCCAGCCAGCCCGGCTGCTCGATGTTGAGGGCGTAGACGTAGGCCTCCTCCGGCAGACTCCGGTTGAGCTGCACGCAGGTGTCGAACAACCCCAGTGCGGCCCTCATCAGCCCGGCCGTCTCCTGGGTGCGCCTTTCCGGTTCCAGGATCGGCCTTCCGCGCACTCTCAGCAGAGGCTCGGTGCTGACATATTCCACGACCTCGATCCGCCTCCGCCCTTGGGCCAGGACCGAAGTGCCGCCGTCGCTGTTCTGTTGCAGCCGCCCCACCGCGATCTCCGTGCCCAGGCGGTAGAGGTCTTTCGGGCCGGGTTGGGCCGTTTCCAGCTTTCGCTGGGTGATCGCAATCAAGGTTTCGCCGCCCCGCAACACATCCTGGACCGGGCTCTGAGCCTGGTCCGGGTCGAGAAAGAGCGGCGTGACCATGTTCGGAAAGAACACCAGGTCCCGTAGCGGGAGCACGAAGGCCTCGATCAACCCCTCATCATCGATGAGGGAGTTGTTCACATGCGAGAATTCTGCCAGGTGGCGTTGGGAATAGTCGCCCGGCTCGGCCGGAGGATGCGGCCAACGCGATTGAACCCCTCTCATGGGCGTCGCTCCGCGTGGACAGTGGGCTGGGCAATCCGCTCCCAGGCTGCCAGAACCTCGCCGGCCACGAACAAGCTGCCGGCCGCCAGAATCACCTCGCCGGGTCCGACGAGCGCCAGCGCACGTTCCAGCGCGGCGGCCACCGGCACCTGGGTTTCCACCCGCAGGCCATGCGTCCGGCCCAGTTCCGCCAGTGCCTGGGGCGATTCGGCCCGCGGATGGACCGCCTGGGTCACGATCAGCCGGGCGATGCGCGGCGCCAATTCGTCCAGCATGCCGGGGATGTCCTTGTCGCCGGAGGCGCCGAAGATGAGCGTTACCGGCATTCCGGGAAAGTAGTCGTCCAGGGCGAGGCGCAGTTTGAGCGCCGAATCCCGGTTGTGGGCCGCGTCTACCACTACCGCCGGGTCGGTAGCCAGCACCTGGAAGCGTCCCGGCCACTCGACGCTGCGGAAGCCCTGCTGGATGGCCTTTTCCGGGAGGCGGAGGCCCTGCGCTCGCAGGGCCTGCAAGGCCGCGTAAGCCACGGCCGCATTGACAACCTGATGGTGGCCTAGCAGCGGAATCTCGTAGCGGGGCGGCGCCCATTCGTCCCCTCCGGCCGCCTCCACGTAGGCATCCATATGCCGCTGCTCTGCCGCCGGCCAGATGTACAGACTCTGGCCCTCCAGGTCATGCGACCCGGGGGCGTAGAGCCAGTCCCGGCCCACCTGGATCACCGGCGAGCCGCGCTGCTCGGCGATGGCCGTCGCCACCTGCAGCGCTTCGTGCTGCTGGGGGGCCAACACCACCGGCACCCCGGGCTTGATGATCCCGGCCTTCTCCCGGGCGATGTCCGACAGGCTGTTGCCGAGCAGGTGCATGTGGTCGTAGGACAACGAGGTGATCACGCAGGCCCGGGGCAGCAGGACATTGGTGGCGTCCAGCCGGCCCCCCAGCCCGACCTCCACCACGGCCCAGTCGACCTGCTCCTGGGCAAAGTGCAGGAATCCCAGGGCGGTGGTCAGCTCGTAGGTCGTCAACTTGGGAATCTCGGCCACGGCGGGCTTCATCCGCTCGACCAGTTCCACCACCCTGCCCTGCGGAATCGGTTCGCCGTTGACCCGAATACGCTCGGTGAAATGCACCAGATGGGGCGAGGTGTAGTCCGCCGTGCGATAGCCGGCGCTGCGGAGGCATGCCGCAATCAGGGCAGTGACCGAGCCCTTGCCCTTGGTCCCGGCCACATGTACGCTGGAAAACTGGTCCTGGGGATTGCCCAAGGCAGCCAGGAGTTGGCGGACCCGTTCGAGATCGAACTCCTCGGGCGAATAGCGGTAGCTGCGCTGTACGCTGTAGTCTATGAAGCTGTAGAGGTAGTCCAGCGCCTCTTGAAAGGCCGCCTGCGGCATGTTGTGCATTGTAACCCATGACCCGATTCAGAGCTTCGTTGTCACCCGGGGGAGGATCGGGTATGATTGTGCGACCCTCAGCACCAAGCCCCACGGAAGAGCGAATTGGAACCTGCGACTCCCAAATTGAGCCTCGCCCAGCAAGTTGCCAGACCCGTGCCTTCCTTCCAGGCGCGCGTGATGGTCCGATTGTCGTCCTTTCCCTGGTGGGTGCTGGTGATCCTGTTCGTGGGAAGTCTGCTGGTCTACAACTTCCTCACCAACCAGACCTACCAGGAAGTCATCAAGAATATCTACACCGGAGTTCGCCTCACCCTTACGGTGACCTTCTTTGCCTACTCGGTCGCGCTGCTGCTGGGCCTGACCACTGCCTTGGGGCAGCTCTCCTCCAGCCTGATCCCCCGCAATCTGGCTCTGCTCTATGTGCAGGCGGTACGGGGTGTCCCCATCCTGGTTCAGATATTCATCGTGTGCTTCGTCTTCGTCCCCCTGGGGATCGACCTCCTCAACGGTCTTGGAGGATGGCTTGCGCACGCCGGGATACTCCCTGCGGAGAACCTGTTCCTCTCCGTGAATGTCCGAAATGTGGATTTCGTGGCCCGCGGGATCATCGCGCTGGCGGTGGCCTATGGCGCATTCTCCTCGGAGATCTTCCGTGCCGGCATTCAATCCGTCGAGCGGGGGCAGATCGACGCGGCCAAATCCATCGGGCTGAACCGATTCCAGTCGCTGCGCCTGATCATTCTGCCCCAGGCGGTTCGGCGGGTGCTGCCTCCTCTGGGGAACGACTTCATCGCCATGCTGAAGGATTCCTCCCTGGTTTCGGTCATTGGGGTGGGAGAGATCACGCAACTCAGCAAGAAGTATGCGGCGGCGTCCTTTCGCTACCCTGAGACCTACTACTCCTTGGCCTTCCTCTACTTGAGCATGACCTTGCTGCTCTCCCTGGGGGTCAGATATATGGAGCGGCGACTCAAGTCAGATGTAGAATAGCTGCACACAACCGACAGGTCGGACCTTCGGCTGTGACCTACGATCGACCGAAAGGAGGTGATGGCCTTCCAGGAGCCACCCGATTCTCGAAGCAGCCCCTATCCATAGAACATCCAGTTTTCGGAGGAGAATGCCGTGAAGAGACTAACTTTTGTTGTTGGCCTGCTGCTCGTCGGCGTGCTGTTGCTGGCCGCCTGCGCAAAGGCCACGCCGGAGCCAACCCCCGTGCCGCCGGCAGCTACCGAAGAGCCAGGGGCGGCCCTGCCGGACCTCGGAGGCCGTGAAGTCACCGTCGCCATTGAGAACGCCTACCTGCCCTTCAACTACGTTTTGCTGGCGACCGGTGAGGCGCAGGGTTGGGACTATGACACCATCAACGAGATCTGTGCTCGGCTCAATTGCGTCCCGGTATGGCAGGAATTTGCCTGGGACACCATGATCGCCGCTGTGTCGGAAGGCCAGTTCGACATGGCCGCCGACGGGATCACCATCACCGAGGAGCGGGCCCAGCAGGTAGATTTCTCCATTGGCTACGTGGCCATCGAGCAGCGCCTGTTGGTCCGCCTCGATGAGGACCGCTTTGAGGGCCCGGACGACTTCGCCGCCAATCCCGAACTGATCATTGGCACGCAGGAGGCGACAACCAATTTCACGACGGCCGTGGGCCTGGTGGGCGACGCGCGGGTGCACACCTTTATTGACTTCGGGACGGCCGTCCAGTCTCTAATCTCTGGGGATGTGGACGCCGTGGTCATCGACGAGACAGCCGGCCTGGGCTACCTGGGCGCGAACAAGGAGGAGCTCAAGCTGACCGGCCGCTCACTCTCCAGTGACGAGCTGGGCTTCGTTTTCCCCAACGGAAGCACCTTGGTGGATCCGTTCAACGCGGCACTGCGCTTGATGATGGCCGATGGCACGCTGCAGGAGATCAACCTGAAGTGGTTCGGCCCGAGCTTCACCACGACCTATGACGACATCGGCCCCGGCGCCTATGCCGAACCGGAAGTCGTCTGGGGTACCGACGAGAACCCGATCCAGTGGGTGTTCGTGCCCTCCGGTGAGCTGGAGCGGGTGACCGCCGGCGCTGAATCGGTGGCCGATCTGCTCTTTGAATCCACTGGCTTGGTGTTCGAGACCTTCGTCGCCACCGACTACACCGCCGCCATCGAAGCGATGTGCGCCGAGCCGCCGCAGGCCCAGATGAGCTCGCTGGCCACCTTTGCCCTGATCACGGCCGCCGACCGCGGCTGCATCGACCCCGAACTGGTGTCGGCGCGCCGCGGCAGCACGACCTACAACGGCCAGTTGATCTACAACGTCAACAGCGGGATCGTGCCGGGCGACTACACCACGTTGGTCGGAAAGACCTTCTGCGGTGTGGAAACGACCAGCACCAGCGGCTGGATCATCCCCAGTGTCATGCTGCGCGCCAATGGCGTCGACCCGGACACCGATATGGAAGTGACATTCGCCGGCACCCATGACGCCGTTGCGGCCGCCGTCTACAGCGGCGACTGTGACGCCGGCGCCACCTTCGTGGACGCCCGCACCACCATCGAAGCCACCAGTCCTGACGTCATGGAAGTCGTGGGGGTCTTCGAAGTCTCCATCCCCATCCCCAACGATGGCGTGCAGTACGCCGTGAACGTCCCGCGGGAGCTGCGCGACCAGATCAATGAGGCCCTGTTGGCCCTGGCCGGCACGGAGGCAGGCGCCGAAGCGCTCAATACTGCCTACCAGTGGAGTGGCCTGGAACTGCATGACAACACGTTCTACGATCCCTTCCGCCAGCTGCTGGACGCTGCCGGCATCTCCGCCGAAGATCTGTAGCCCGGAAGGAATCCTCACAGCCGAAACAAGCCTTGAGACGGGGGGACGCGGTCCGGTCCCCCCGTCTCGCTTGAGGAAGCCAATCCATGCTGGACGTGCGCCACCTGACAAAGGTGTACCCCGACGGCACCGTCGCTCTGAATGACGTCAGCTTTCAGGTTCCCGATGGCGCTTACCTGGTAATCATCGGCCTCAGTGGATCCGGGAAGTCCACGCTGCTGCGCTGTATCAATCGGCTCATCGAGCCTACCGAAGGCGAGATCCTGTGGGACGGAATCGACCTGGCCAAGCTCAAGGGCGAGGAACTGCGCAAGGCCCGGCGCCAGATCGGCATGGTGTTTCAGCAGTTCAACCTGGTGAAGCGCTCCAAGGTCGTCACCAACGTGCTGGCCGGGCGGCTGGGCTACACGTCGGGCTGGCGCAGCCTGACGCGTGGCTTCGGCGCCGAGGATCGCCAGAAGGCCCAGGAGGCGATGGCGAGGCTCGGGATCACGGCCCAGGCATTGAAGCGGGCGGATGAGCTGAGCGGCGGTCAGCAGCAGCGGGTTGGGATCGCCCGAGCGTTGATGCAGGATCCCAAGATGATCCTGGCCGACGAGCCCGTGGCCAGCCTCGACCCGGTGCTGGCACACTCCATCCTGCAGCACCTCGAACGCCTGAACCAGGACGACAAGATCACGATTCTGTGCAGCCTGCACTACCTGGACCTGGTGCAGCGCTACGCCTCCCAGGTCATCGGACTGCGAGAAGGCCGCCTGGTATATCGGGGGTCGCGGGAGGATATCCGGCGCATGACCGACGAGCAATTCAAGGAGATCTACGGGGAGGAGGCGGAACGGGCGGGCGGAATCCGCGGGGACCTGGATCAGGGAGGGGATGCCCGATGACGAATCGGAACTCGTCGAGTCCCTCGATCCCCACCCCGGGCAGGGCCCTCCTGGGTGCCCTCCTCTCTCTGGCGCTGCCCGGAATCGGGCATGTGCTGATTGGAGCCTGGCGGCGTGGGATCCTGCTCTTCCTCAGCCTGGCCTCCATGCTGGGGCTGGTGATCTGGCGGATTAACCTGGTGGGGCGCCGGGAATCCGACTTTCCATCCATGGTGCGCAAGTCCTTCCAGCTTCAGCCGATCCTGCTGGCGGTGACCGTCGTTTTGGCCCTGATCTATCTTTGGATCGCCCTGGACCTGGTGCTCGCCTCCCGCCGGGCACGAGGGGCAGGCAGCCCGGCGCTCTGGTTTCTGATCCTGGCAGCCTACTTCGCCCTGGGCTGGCAGATCGGCGACATCAATCTGGTGACGCTGGCCACCCAGGCTCAGGATGCCGGTCCCTTCCTGGGAAACATCGCCTGGCCCTGGGAGCGTGCAATCTACCGAGAGCCGATGCTCCTGGCGGCCGACGTCGAGGTGCGCATCCCGTGCTTCGGGACACCGCCGGATCTGCCGGAGCCGGTGGGCGGCGAGGCCTATCTGACGGTCGATCCCACCTGCGGCGATCTCTCCACACCAGAGGGTGGCCCGGGCACCACGTTGACGCTCAGAGGGACCGGCTTCGCCCCCGCCACGGAGACCGAGATCTGGTGGAGAGACGAGCTGCGCAATGAATTCCGGCAGCGCCAGGGGGGCGAATACCTCAAGCTCAATACCGACGAACAGGGCGCCTTCCAGGTCGACGTCACCATCCCCTATCGGCTGATTCCCCCGGCCGAAGCAGGCAACTTCTCCACCTGGGAGTTGGAAGCACGCCAGCTGAGTGCGCTCGGACCGGCCGAGCCAAGCACCGAACTGCTGAGCGCCATCGAGAAGATGGTGGAGACCATCTTCCTGGGCATGATGGCCACCGCGTTCGGCATCGTGCTCTCTATCCCGGCCAGCTTCCTGGCGGCCAAGAACTTGATGTCGGGCTCCAGGATCACCCTGTGGATCTACTACCTCACCCGGACTCTGCTGAACATCGTACGGTCCATTGAACCGCTCATCTGGGCGGTGATCGCCTTGATCGTCGTTGGCCTCGGCCCGTTCGCCGGCATCCTGGCCTTGACGCTGCACAGCATTGCGGCGCTGGGAAAGCTGTACTCGGAAGCGATCGAATCCATCGATCCCGGCCCGCTGGAAGCCATTCAAGCCACCGGGGCGAACTGGCTGCAAACGGTCATCTACGGCGTGGTGCCGCAAGTCGTCCCGCCTTTCATCTCCTACACCATCTACCGCTGGGACATCAACGTGCGCATGTCAACGATCATCGGGCTGGTCGGAGGCGGCGGGATCGGGTTCCTGTTGATCCAGTGGCTCCGACTGGGAGACTACAAGGCCGCCGGGATTGCCGTCTGGTTCATCACGATCGCGGTGGCGTTGCTGGACTACGTAAGCTCGGAGATCCGACAGCGCTATGTCTGAAGACCCCGCGCAGGCAAACGCAGCCTGCTGCAGGGGTTACATCGCACAACGGAGAGTGGAGCTATGGCCAGAATTAGGCAGGACTTTGGGACCCTCACCCTGGTGATGATCCCGGTGGCGATCGCCATCAACATCGCCGTCGGGCAGTTGATCTATTCCCTGAAGATCCCACTGTATCTGGATTCGATCGGCACGGTGCTGGTGGGCGTCCTGGCCGGTCCTTGGGCGGGCGCACTCACCGGCCTGTTGGCCAACCTGATCTGGGGGTTGAGCGGGCTCAACGTGTTCTATGCGCCTTTCGCGGCGGTGGCGGCGGTGATCGGCCTGATGGCCGGGCTGTTCGGTGAAGGGGGATGGCTGCGGCGCTGGTGGAAGGTCATCCTGGCCGGCCTGCTCACCGGCTTGGTGGCGGCGGCCATCTCGGCGCCTATTTCCGCCTATGTGTTCGGAGGGGTCACCGGATCGGGACAAGACGTGCTGGTGGCCATGTTCCGGGGAATGGGGTTGGGAATTCTGCCGGCCTCCTTCGGCCAGGGCGTCACCTCCGACCCCTTGGACAAGATGGTCACCTATTTGTTGGTGTGGCTGATCGTGCGCGGGCTCCCCTCCCGCTTCAAGGCTCGCTTCCCGCGCGCCGGGGGCGTCGTGTAGCGCTTCAGTCTCGGCTCGGGCGGGCGATCGCTCGGCTGGTGCTGGGCTGCAGGCCATGAGTCAGGGTTTCAGCCTCTACCTGGCGCGCGACAGCGGTCTCCACCGGCTTCACCCACTGACCAAGCTCAGCCTGGCGGCGACCTTGTTGGTCGCCGCCTTCGCGCTGCCCGGCCCCTGGTCGAGCTATGCTGTCTTCTTGCTTGTGCTCCTGCCGCTGGCAGCCTGGGGGAAGATCCTCCCGGAGTTCCTGCGCTCCGTCGCCCGCTCGGTGCTCCCCTTTGCGCTCTCCTTGTTCTTGATCCAGGGGCTGCTGTGGCCCGGCGGCTCGCCCGTGGCGCAGCTCGGCCCGCTGAGCCTGAAGGCCGAAGGGCTGGCCTTCGCTCTCGCTAGCACGGGCCGGATTCTGATGATCGTCTCCAGCTTTCTGCTGCTGGCGCTCAGCACCCGCCCCGACCTGCTGATGATTGCACTTGCCCAGCGGGGGTTTCCATCGACCCTCAGCTACATCGTCGTGACCACCATCCAGATCGTGCCCTACTTCCAGGGCAAGGCCCAGGCTATCCTGGATGCCCAGCGCTCAAGAGGGCTGGAGACCGAGGGGGGACTGCGGAGACGGTTGCGGGCGCTGCTCCCGCTGATTGTCCCATTGGTGCTGAGCAGCCTCCTGGATGTCGAGGAGCGAGCCATTGCGCTGGAGGCGCGGGCCTTCGGACGCCGCGGGACCAAGACCAGCCTGCAGGTACTGTCGGATTCCCGAGCCCAGTCAGTCTTGCGGTGGGCCATCCTGGCCCTGGCCCCGCTGCTGCTGGTCGCCGGCCTGGTGCGGTAAGCCATGATCACGGTCCAGGACCTGACTTACACCTATCCCGGCGCAACAGGCCCCGCCCTGAGCCGGCTCTCTCTCACCGTGCCCGCCGGTCAGGTCTGTGCGGTTATCGGCGCCAATGGGGCCGGCAAGTCCACCCTGTGCCATGCCCTGACCGGCTTCATCCCCCACTTCTTTCGAGGGACGCTCGAGGGCGAGCTGCGGGTAGCCGGCCTCAGCATCCCCGACACGCAGCTGGCGGAGTTGGCCGGCACCATCGGTTTGGTTTTCCAGAACCCCTTCAATCAAATCACCGGTGCTCGCTTCAGCGTGCTGGAGGAGGTGGCCTTTGGGCTGGAGAATCTGGGGATCGCCCGGGAGGAGATCCTGGATCGCTGCCGGTCGGCCCTGGAGTTGACGGGCCTGCAGGACCTGACCGACCGCTCGCCGTACGATTTGTCGGGGGGACAGATGCAGCGCTTGGCCATCGCCTCCATGTTGGCGATGCGTCCCCGGGTGCTGGTGCTGGATGAACCGACCGCCCAGCTAGACTCCGCAGGCACCGAGGCGGTCTTCCTTCATCTTCGGCAGCTGGCTTCTACCGGCCAGACGACGGTGCTGCTCGTCGAGCACAAACTGGAATGGATCGCTGCCTTCGCCGATCGGGTCTTGGTGCTTTCCGAGGGCTCTCTGGCGGCGGACGGACCCCCGCGTCAGGTGCTGGGGTCCGCGGACCTGGAGCGGGCCGGGCTCCGTCCCAGTCGATACACGCTGGCCGCGCGCCGAGCCCAGGAGCTGGGATTGGCATCCGCGGCACCACTTCCGGTGACGCTCGAGCAGGCGGTGGAGTTCCTGGGATGAGGATCCGGGTCGAGGCTGTCTCCTACCGGTATCCTTCGGGCGTGCAGGCGCTGCAGGCGGTCAGTCTCAGCGTGGAGCCTGGCGAGACTGTGGCCGTCGTGGGCGAAAACGGCGCCGGCAAGACCACCCTGGCGCGCCACTTCAACGGCCTGCTGCGCCCGCAGAGCGGCACGATCTCGATCGGAGATTGGGACGCCCGCCAGCACACTGTGGCGCAACTTTCTAGCCGGGTGGGGTATGTATTCCAGAGCCCGGACGACCAGCTGTTCGCCCGCAGCGTACGGGAAGAAGTGGCCTTTGGGCCCAAGAACCTGGGGTGGGATTCTGAGAGAGTGCGGGAGAGCGTCGATCTGGCCCTGGCGCAGGCCGGGTTATCGGCTTCAGCCGGCAGGCATCCCTACGATCTGTCGCCATCCGAACGCAAGTTCGTTGCCCTGGCGGCCACCCTGGCCATGCGCACGCCCATCGTCATTCTGGACGAACCCACCACCGGCTTGGATGCCTCCGGCGTGGACCGACTGACCGGGATCGTTGCGGCCTTGCGGCAGGCCGGCGTCAGCCTGTTGGTCATTTCCCATGATCTGGACTTCTGTATCGAGCATGTCGAACGGGCCCTGGTGATGACGAAAGGGCGCATCGTGGCGGACGGGCCGGTGAAGGAGGTCTTCCTGGAGCCGCAGCTACTGGCGCAGGCCCAGCTTCGCCAGCCACAGCTGATCCGGCTGGCTCGGGGGCTGGGGATCCCAGTCGCCCCCTCCACGGTAGAGGAATTCATCGAGGGCTATCGCCACCAGCGCCGGTGATATAATCCCGCAGATTTTCTGCACAGCCGTGCCATGGAAGAGCCCGTCCTCCTGCTCAACGCCAATTTCGAGCCCATCAACGTCTGCACCACGCGGCGGGCTGTCGGCCTGCTGCTGATGGGCAAGGCGGAGATGCTGCTCAACGGCAGAGGGTACATCCACAGCGTGCGCCAGGCCTATCCGCGCCCGTCGGTGATCCGCCTGGGATACATGGTGCGTCGGCCTCGGCCGCGGGTTCGCCTGAGCAAGCGTGAGGTCTTCCGCAGGGACGAGCACTCCTGCCAGTATTGTGGCGCTCGCAGCGGCCGGCTGACGATCGATCACATCATCCCCCGCCACCGCGGCGGCGAGCATGAGTGGTTCAATTTGGTCACCGCCTGCCCGGCCTGCAATCTGCGCAAAGGCGGGCGCACCCTCGGCGAGGCCCACATGGCGCTGCTGCGTCCGCCAGGCGAACCACGCCCCTCCGCCCTTTACCTCTTCGGCAACCACCTGCCCACCAACCAGGAGTGGCGCCAGTTTCTTGAAGGCTGGTAGCCGGCTTCGGCGCTAGCCTGAGCTTCTGGGCCCCTCTTCACGCCCAAAAAGCTGTGGCTATGCGAAATCTGCTGCTTCCATGCTTTCTAGCAGGGCATAGATTCCCCCGGCCACCACGCCGTGCCCACCCGCCAGAATGGGAATCGTCGATTCCTGGATCGCCCGACTCAGTCGCCGCACGTTCGGATCCGTGATCTGCTCGACCCATCCCAGATCGGCAGCGTAACGGTCCGCCGCAGAGGGCCAGCCCCCGGCGGCGGACATCCACACCCGGGTGTCCCACAGGACCGCCTGCGAAATCTCAGACAGAATCTGCACCAGCCGCTTGGGAGAGCTGTCGCCGGCCAGCCCGTAGAGCAGCGAACGCACCTCCCCCCGCTCCAATCTGCCGCTGGCGAGCATCCCGCGCTCTTCGGCGAACACGCGCACCCAGATCTGCGTCCTGCGCTCCAGCTGAGCCCAGGCATGCGAAGAAGTTCGGCCGATCAGCGTCAGTTGGCTGGCCGGAGTGCGCAGCACCTGCCGGACTTGATTGAGCGACTTGAGCAGAGCGGGAGGCGCCTGCCTCAGGAAGGCCGCCAGTGCGCCGCCCAGATCAGGATGATCGGCCGCCGCCAGCAGATCCGTCGGTGTGTCGATATCCAGCCGGGTCGCCGCGGCGGCGGGCAGATCCAGCACCGCCAGGCCAGCTTCCTGCGAGAGCACCCAACCCAGCGCGTTGTCATTCGGAAAGCGCTGGGGGCGATCCGTCACCGCCTGGGCCATTCCCAACAGGGCCCAGTCAGTTGAGTGTAGGTTGTTGACCACTGTGGTCCCGGCCGCCGCCGACCGCATCAGATCCAGGGCGCCACGCAGCACTTGCTCGGAAGCCAGCGGTGCGCTGGCGCCTCCGAAATAGGCCAGCTGCTCCAATCCATGCCCGCGGATGACCTGCGCCAGGGCCTCCCCAAAATGGAACCCATCCGCCCGTTGCTCCAACGGTTGAGCACCGGCGGCGGCCAGCCGGGCCGCATCGCTCTGCTCGGCAGCCAGGACCAGCACCGGCTGGAAGGCTCCGGTCGATAGCAGTCGGCGGACCAGATCCTCGGCCGCCGCGGCCCGGCCGAGCGCCACCCAGCGTTCGGCCTCCGAGTGCCCGGCCGGGGGAAGCATGAGTACGGCCGGTAGGGAATCAGTCACGTCAGGTTGGCTTTCGATGGGCGGCCTGGGGGCAGGCCGCCCGCCCGGTTCAGGCCACTTCGGTCTCGATCAGGCCCAGAGTGTGGTCACGCCGCCGATAGAGCACATTGACCCCGTTCGTCTCCGCGTTGAAGAAGACGAAGAACTCCGGGTGCCCGAGTAGCTCCATCTGTTCGATTGCTTCCGGCTCGGTCATGGGCACCAGCAGGAATTGTTTCCGGCGCACGATTTGCACTTCCGGATTTTCTTCCGGGGCTTCAGCCAGCGGTCCCGTCTCTGCCACCACCTCCGAGATCGGTCGACCGTCGCCGCGGGTTCGCCAATGCCGACCCTTGTAGCGCTCGATCTGACGGTAGATTTTCTCCAGCACCGTATCGACCGAGGCAAAGATGTCGTCGCTGCGCTCCTCAGCCCGCAGCAGCACGCCCTTTCCGCGGACGGTGAGCTGGGCGACCTGCCGGTCGCGGGCGGAGCGGGCCGTCTTGACGAAAGTCAGATCCACATTGGCCTCTTCCAGCACGTCCAGAAACCGATCCAGTTTGGAGACCTTCTTCTCCACGTATTCCCGCAGGCGGTCGGTCAACTCCAGGTTGCGCACATGAATTACCACTTCGACGGGCATGGCGTGTCCTCCGAGTTCGTCCGCTCAGGCCGTTCGCAACTAGGCCCTGGCAACGGTGAGGGCGAATACCTGCTTGGCCCCCGCTTGCAGCAGGGTAGTTGCGCAGGCCGCTAGTGTAGCTCCGGTGGTGATGAGGTCGTCGATCAAGACGACGCCGGACCCTGACCACGGGCCAGGTTCGGCCCGAAAGGCGCAGCGCACGTTCTCCCGGCGCTCGCTCGGCATGAGGCCCACCTGGGAGGGGGTTTCCTGAACCCGGCGCAGCCGGTTGGCCTCCACCGGGAGCTGCAGCCGATCCTTGAGGGCCAGGGCCAACAAGTGGGCCTGGTTGTAGCCGCGGCGCTTCTGCCGCCCGCGTCCCAGTGGAACCGGGACGATCAATTCTGCCTGCCAGCCGGTTTCATCGTAGACCTGCTGCAGCCATCCGCCCATCTGCCCGGCCAGGCGGCGATTCGGCCGGTACTTCAGGGACACGATGGCCCGGGCCAGCGGGCCATCGTAGACTGCGAAGGAGCGAGCCTGGAACGGAGGCCGCTGCCGGCGGCACTCCGCGCACAGCCCGGGTGCACCCAGCGGGCGGCCACAGACCAGGCAGAGAGCATCGACGATGCGCTCCAACCGGGCGTCGCATTCCTGGCACCAGATGATTCCCGCCCGGCCGCAGCCCAGGCATTGGTTTGGGAAGAGGAGATCCAGACCTTCACCCACCCAACGCTGCAGGCCGCGCAGGCCCTGCCGCGCCGCGCTAGGGCTGGGCATAGAGACACGGTGAATCGGCTCGCGACCGAGCCCGATTCATGCTACCGCAAGATCCCTCCCAGTGGGGACGAGAGCAGCAACATGGCTGCCGGCCCCAAGAGGATGAGCAGGATGGAGGGGAAGATCAATAGCGCAATCGGGAAGACCATCTTGATGGGGGCTTTGTGCGCTTCCTCCTCCGCCATCTGCCTGCGCCGGACCCGCATCTGGTCGGACTGGATGCGCAGCACCTTGGCCATGCTCACCCCGAGCTGCTCCGACTGGATGACCGCCGCGACAAAACTGGTCATCTCGGCCACGCCCAGGCGATCCGCCATATCGCGGAGGGAATCACGTCGCAGTTTGCCCAGCCGGATCTCCTGGATGACCCGTCCCAGTTCCAAGGACAGGTCGTTGTCCCACTTCTCGTGCACCTTGGCCATGGCGGCATCGAAGCCCAGCCCGGCCTCCACAGAAATGGTGAGCAGATCCAGGGCGTCCGGCATGGCGCGGAAGACCGATTTCTGCCGCGCCTTGATACGCCCACTCAGCCACAGGTTGGGGAAGAGGTAGCCGAGGAGCATGAACAGGGCCGTGAGCCCCAATCCCTGCAGCCAGTTGCGTCCGGTGATCGCGTAGATGGCAAAGAGCAATCCGCCGAAGAACAGCGCACAGACGAAACGCATCATCAAGAAGAAGGCCGGGTTGATCTGCATCGGGTTGCCGGCCATCTCGATCCGCTTCTTGGCCACTTCCATGGTTGCCTGGGGTGTGAAGCGCGAGGCCAACTGCCCGATGCGGTTGAAGATGGGGAAGATAATGCGCTGCGAGAAATTCTGGGAGAGCTCGAGCTCTTCCAGGGTGATAATCTCGTCGCTGGTGCCGAACTCGGCCAGCCGCGCCTGAATGGGGTCTTCCGCATCTGGCGCTTTGATCCCCACGATCACCAGGATCACTGCCAGGATCACCACCGCTCCAACGATCAGACCAATGACCATGATACAACTCCAATCGACTAGATGTCGATGTCCACCATTTTCTGGGTGACGGCAAATCCTGTGGAGACCATCAGGCCAGCCAGGATTAACAGGGGGATACCACAGCTGCGGGTCTCGGGGTTGAAGAACTGCATGAAGTAATCCCGGTTGACGAGGTAGAGCAACACCAACAACGCCAGCGGCAGCATGGAGATCACCCAGGCGGTCGCCCGACCCTGGGCGGTGAGCGTCTGGATCTCACCCTTGATACGCACCCGCTCCCGGATGGTGTAGGAGATCACGTCCAGGATTTCGGCCAGGTTGCCGCCGACCTCCCGCTGCACGTTGACCGCAGTCACGATCAGGTCCAGGTCGTCGCTGGCGATCCGCCGCAGCAAGTGATCGAGTGCGTCCTCCATGGTGATGCCCAACTGCATCTCCTGGACTACCCGCCGGAACTCGTCGTTGATCGGTTGGGGCATTTCATGGCTGACGGCCTCCATAGCCTGCAGTGTGGAGTAGCCCGCCCGCAGGCCGTTGACCATGAGGTTGAGCATGTCCCCCAGCTGGCGGTCGAACTTCTTGAGGCGAGCGCCCTTGGCTCGGCCCACGTAGATCTTGGGAACGAAGACCCCTACCGCGCCCAAGACAATAGCCATCAAGATGCCGCCACCGAGGAAGAATCCCAGGATGGCCCCGGCCGCGGCGCAGCCGGCCACCGCCGCCAGGTACTCGGCCGGCCTGAGTTTGATGTCGGCCTGCGCCAGGTTCTTGGACAGCGAGGCGAATAGGTCCGTGCCTTCGCCCATCCGGTTGAGGAAGTCGGATAGTGGGGTGGGGCGTTCGCGGGCGCTGGCAGATTCTTCCTGGCCGGTGGTGACCAGTCCGCCGGTTTCGGCATAACGCCCCAGGCGTTCCTCGACCACCGAGCCGCCCCCCACCAGGGAGACCACCACGCCAACCACGAGCAACAGCAGCCCAAGGCCGCCGCCAACCACCAGGACCAGAGTCGGATCCATGTTTACCTACCTGTAGAGTGAGCGGTCGCCCACGCCGAAGATCGAAGCCGGCAGGCGAATGCCCGACTGCTCGATGGACTCCATGAACTTGGGCCGCAGGCCGGTGGGGCGCAGCCGGCCGATCACCCGGCCGTTCTCCAGGCCGGTTTGCTCGAAGACGAAGATGTCGGTCATGGTGATCACGTCCCCCTCCATGCCCTGGATCTCGGCGATGTGGGTGACCTTGCGCGTGCCATCCCGCAGTCGCTCCAGATGCACCACCAACTGCAGGGCCGAGGAAATCTGCTCGCGGATAGCCCGGGTGGGCAGGTCCATGCCCGCCATCAGGGTCATGGTCTCGATGCGCGAGAGGGTGTCCCGGGGGCTGTTGGAGTGGGCGGTGGTCATGGAGCCGTCGTGACCGGTATTCATGGCCTGCAGCATGTCCAGGGCCGCTTCGTCGCGGATCTCGCCGACGATGATCCGGTCGGGCCGCATTCGCAGCGCATTCACCACCAGGTTCTGGATGGTGACTTCGCCCCGGCCTTCGATGTTGGGGGGGCGCGATTCCAGCGTAACCACATGTTCCTGGCGCATTTGCAGCTCGGCCGCGTTCTCAATCGTGACGATCCGCTCGTCGGATGGGATGTACTGGGACAGCACGTTGAGCATGGTGGTCTTGCCGGAGCCGGTACCGCCAGAAATGATCATGTTGATTTTGGAGATCACGGACGCCTTCAGGAACTCCACCGATTCAGGCGTGATGGTGCCGTAATCGATGAGCTGCTCGATGGTGATGGGGTTTCGGGCGAATTTCCGGATGGTGAGGGTCGGCCCCACCAGGGAAATGGGCGGGATGACCGCATTGACCCGGGAGCCGTCCGACAGGCGGGCATCCACGTAGGGGCTGGATTCGTCGATGCGCCGGCCGAGGGGAGCCACGATTCGGTCGATAATACGCATCAGGTGGTCGTCACTCTCAAAGGAGGTAGGCTCGCGAAAGATCTTGCCGGCGCGCTCGATGTAGATGTTCTTGGCGCCATTGACCATGATCTCGGTGATGGTCTCGTCGGCCAACAGCGGTTCGATGGGCCCCAGCCCCAGGATCTCGGCCACGATCTGCTCGAAGAGCCGGCGCCGCTCCGGCCGCGACAG
>Ga0214473_10001929_pt1 | contig 26337 bp, 19 predicted proteins | sample RVTome_7_FD_203509 | JGI IMG/M metagenome (GOLD analysis project Ga0214473, IMG submission 203509) | Soil microbial communities from uranium-contaminated site in the Upper Colorado River Basin, Wyoming, United States - RVT98D197 | ecosystem: Environmental > Terrestrial > Soil > Contaminated >...
GATACGATTGTTATGCAGCCGCATTCGCCAGGTATCAGCATGCCCGGCCTATATCGAAAGAGAGCTTCAAGAACTTATGCCTGGAGGCCACCGGTGGTCCTTTTGATTATTGGGCTGCCTTTGTAAAGGGACAACTCGCAGGCTTTCAGAAGTGCATCGTAGGAGACGATTACGTCGCAGGCGTTGTACTCAAGGTCCACCCTGACCTTCTGCGGTTTCGCCCCGTGTACGCTTTGGCCGATACGGTCTTGAAAACGTATGTGCGGGAGCAAAACAAGGTGGTGATTGCCGGCTTTCGATCCGTCGTTCACAAGACCAACCTTCACGATTTCGTGTTGAGGTTCGGTTACCAAAAATTGTATTGCGACCTTTGCCTGATCTACCGCCCGTCCCTGCGTGCAACGATTAACATGCTCTATCCGCTCAAACCTCTCATGGACCGCATCCCCGCCGATTTGACCTGGAAGCTTAGAGTCCTGTTGGCACAGGAAAAGATCAAGAGATCGTTTATGTGAAACCGCTCAGGGTGGGAATGCGAGGAGGCGAATTACCAGGACGAGTGTCCGTATCCGATCGAGACGCTGTGCACGAAGTGCTGGGCCAAACAGACATCTGAGAAGCCTGCCGCCGTTAAGCACTGGAAATCGAACGGAGAGGAGAGGGATCAGGAGGCGTGCCGCCCGTATACATCGAACTAGCAAGTGGGGCGCATTATACGCGACCCATTAGGAGAAGGAGAAGCAAGATAATCAAGACTAGACCCGCGCCTCCACTCGGGTAATAGCCCCAATCGCGACTGTAGGGCCACGCGGGCAACGATCCCGAGCGCCATCAAGAGTAAAAATACGACCAGAATCCGCGCAGGGCAAAGGGCAGACCGACCTATTGCCGGTCGGTCCTGCCCTTTAAGAGTAGGCGTACGCCTGAAACAACTGTCACCCTTGGATATCAACCTTTGTGGCCGTATTCTTCCCGTCGGCGCCAGAGCGGTATTGCACGGTAGCAGTGGATCCAACTCTCAGTTGGCCCGATGTAGACGTGCTGGAGTCCGTGACAAACTGCATGGCCTGCTTCGTGTCGCCCTGACCGACTTCGATTGTAAACATCTGCCCTGAAACCGAGGTGATCTTTCCAGTGGCTGTTCGACTTTGCGGTTGTTCGGTTTGGGACGGCGTCTGAGAAGGCTGAGATTGAGACGCAACAGCGCATGGCGCCGCAACGCCCGTAAGGATCAGCGTCGAGATACCAACAGCGGTAAACAGTCTTCGTATCATTTGAGTTTCCTCCTAAGGTTCGGGGTGGGCAGGAAGTCTGCAGCACGTCTTGTGCCACATGCACGAGAATGTCGCAATGTCATGCGAGCTGTAGTAACAACAGACAGTTACTCACAGATGCGGAGCCGCAATTTACGGCGCCGCTGACAGGCAGTGGCTGAACATTTTGTCGGAGCAGTGGAAAAACTTCATGCCTCGCATAAACCCTGACGTCTGATGCGCATTCCTTGCTGGATGCAAAGCTAACCAATGCGCGCTTCGCAGGTACGTGTGCAGGCGTTCAACTGTACACAAATTCTACACGCACATGTACACCCATCGCCCGATGTACGCCGTTAGCTCAAATGTGGTTTCCTTTGTGTGGTCACTAGAGTGATAGAGCTTGACTACCCCTGACCGCCATGCGAGCGCTAGGGGACATGGGACTGAGAATGGCGGAGCCTTACATCAATCACTGTATCGACACTGCGGCAACCAGATTACTGGGGCAATCCTCTTGCCCTGAATGGTACGCGGTTCAAACGCGTCCTCGTCATGAGCAGACAGTCGCGACGCAGTTGGACCGGGACGGCGTTGAGGTTCTGTTGCCTCTAGCTACTCAGGTGCGCCGCTGGAGTGATAGACGGAAACTGATTCAAGTGCCTTTTTTCCCTAACTATGTGTTTGTCCGAATGATGCTCGATTCCAACGAGCAGCGAGTGTATGTGTTGCGCCGCATGGGCGTCGTGGGCTTTGTCGGCCCCAATCGCGAAGCTACGCCCATCGCCGCTTCGCAAATGGAGAGCGTAGGAACACTTATGACCACACAAGTCGAATGCCATCCCCATCCCTATCTTACGGTCGGGCAGCGCGTGCGCATCCGCAACGGTGCGCTGAAAGGACTGGAAGGCATTCTGCTCCGCATAACCAATGACGACCACCTGGTTCTTTCCATCGATTTGATCAACAAGTCAGTGATTGTCCGCATCGAAGGATACGACTTAGAAGTTGTCTAGTCGTCCAAATCCACATGTAATTTGCAGGGTGTGATTTCATTATGTCCACGAGACCACTGCTTCCCAAGTACCTGGGCGCGATTCCGCTACCCACTATAGCGTCAACGTCGTTCCACTCCCTTAAATCAGATGTGACGAGGTGGCTTACTACGCGAGTCAATCTCCGGCCAACGTTCGTCGTACTGGGGGCAGAGCTGGCTCTTGTGGCTGCGGCGTTCCTGCTAAACATGTATCTGTTTGCAGGCATTTTGAGCGGACTCCAGGTTGCGCAAGCGGCGGCTACATTTCTTTTGCTTGTGCTGGCGCTGCGAGGTGCCGCGCTGATCCTATTTGGTGTGTTTCAGCGTTCTCTTCGTTACGCCAGCACGGCGGACATGATTGCGATTGCGAAGTCTGTCGGCGCGAGTGGTTTCGCCTGGTACCTGATTTACCGCATTGGGAACTTTGGTCCCCGCGTGCCCAGCGTTTTATTTATCAGCGATGCTGTGGTGTCTTTCTTGTTCCTCTCTGCCCTTCATTTCAGCGTGCCCATCTATAACAGTCATCGTGCCAGAAATGCCAGGGGCGCAAAGCGAGTGATCGTGGTCGGAGCCGGAGACGCCGGGGCGGCCGTCCTCAACGAGCTGTTACGCGACCCTCAGTCAGGTATTCGCCCTGTGGCGATCATTGATGATGATTGTAAAAAGAAAGGAACACGCATCTGCGGGGTTCCCGTTGTCAGCACTGTTGCTAATCTCCAGGAAATGGCGCTCCGGTTCGACGCCTCAGAAGTGTTGGTATGCATCCCTACCGCGACGGAAGCGCAAATGCGACAGATCCTTACAGCATGCCGCCAGTGCGGAGTGCCAGTGCGCACGCTCCCAAGTGTTTCGGAACTTGTAACGGATCATGTGTCCTGGCGTGACTTAAGGTCGATTCGTATCGAAGACGTATTGCAACGGCGACAGGCTGTTCTGGATGGATCTCTTTCAAAGGCACTCGTGCAAGGCAAGGTAGTGCTGGTGACAGGGGCGGGAGGATCGATCGGATCAGAGCTCTCCAGACAGCTTGCCGCAGCAGGGCCCCGGCGCCTAATTCTGCTCGACAAGTCTGAAAACAATCTTTTCTACAGCCACATGGCCATTCAAGAAGGTTGGCCCGCAATCAATGTGAAGCTCGCCCTGGCGGACATCTTGGATGAGCACCAACTGGAAGAATTGTTTGTACGTGAACGACCGGACCTCGTTTTCCACGCGGCCGCTTTCAAACATGTGGGCATGATGGAACTCCATCCTTATCAAGCCATCAGAAATAACGTACTGGGGACATGGAATCTGTTGACGGCCGCACTGAAGAGCGATGTGAAGGTCTTCGTCAATATCTCTACGGACAAAGCTGTCAACCCCTGCAACTACATGGGTCTATCGAAGAAACTGGCCGAACGGCTGGTTCGAGGGGTAGCTGTTCGATATCACGTGGCATTCATGAACGTCCGTTTCGGCAACGTGGCGGGAAGCTCAGGCAGCGTTCTCCAGATTTTTGGTGAACAGATCAAAAAGGGTGGCCCCCTTCGTGTGACGGATCCACAGGCTTCGCGATATTTCATGAGTATCACCGAAGCGGTGTACCTCGTTCTCTGTGCGGCCACGCTGGGGCGCGGCGGTGAGACGTACATTCTTGATATGGGTGACCCGGTCAACATCTATGAGCTCGCGCGTGCAGTGAGTCTCCTTTCCGGCTTTGCTCCAGACGAGGAATTGCCGATTCAGTTCACGGGTCTGAAAAAAGGAGAAAAAGTCCACGAAGAACTCTGGGAATCATGGGAGCAGCCAAAGCCGACGGCACATCCACAAATATTTGCACTGGCTGGAACCGATCCTCTTCCCATTGACATGCTCTCCGTGGTCGGCGAGTTGAGGAATCTCGTTGAGGTCCACGATCGAGAAGGTCTTCTTACGTATATCGGTGAGCTAGTACCGGGGTTCGCTGTCGAACGAATGCCCCTTTCGGCCTGACAGAAATCGTCTTTCCAGAGGACAAGTAATGAACATTCCGCTGTCTGCTCCGGATATAGGTGAACTTGAAATCGCTTACGTGACAGATGTTCTCCGCTCGGGCCACTTGAGTCTGGGTCCCAAGCTGATTCAATTCGAGGAGCAATTTGCCCGCTATGCAGGCACTCGCTACGCCGTGGCGGCCAACAGCGGCACTTCTGCCCTTCACATGTGCGTCCGTGCTTTGGGGATCGGACCCAACGATGAAGCTATAACTACGTCTTTTAGCTTCGTTTCCTCAGCTAATTGCCTTCTCTACGAGGGGGCGACTCCATGCTTCGTAGACATCGACCCCCGGACTCTCAATATCGACCCAGAAGCGATGCGCGAATTTCTGTACCTAAAGTGCAAACGCACTGCAGACGGAATGGTTGTTAACCAGGCGACCGGAAGAACTATAAAGGCGATCCTGCCGGTACATGTGTTCGGTATGCCTTGCGACATGAATGCCATAGGTGAACTCGCCCGCGAGTATGGCCTTTTCCTCCTGGAGGATGCCTGCGAAGCCATCGGAGCGGAATACCAAGGCCGACGGCTTGGGTCGTTTGGGGATGCAGCTGTCTTCGCTTTCTATCCAAACAAACAGATGACCACGGGCGAAGGCGGGATGGTCGTGACTAATGATCCCCGCATCGCTGACATCTGCCGTAGCCTCCGAAATCAAGGTCGAGATTCTGACGCGAGCTGGTTGAAGCATGGTCGGCTCGGTTACAACTATCGTCTAAGCGATATCCATGCGGCGCTTGGCATCGCCCAACTCGAGCGTCTTGGGGAGATTCTCGCAGCGAGAGCAGAGGTTGCGCACAAGTACTCGGAGCTCCTATCAGCTCATAAACTGTTAACTCTTCCGCTAGAGGAGTCGGGGACTAAGCGAAGTTGGTTCGTCTATGTGATCCAGTTCCAAGGAGCATCACCGCAGACATTGCGTAACCAGGTGCGGGCACACTTGTTGGCCAAGGGTATCGCGTCCCAAGTGTATTTCCCAGCAATCCATCATCAGCCGTATTTTCAGACGTTGTGTCGAGGTCCGATGCCACAGCTCCCCAATACCGAACGGGCGGCCGATAGCTGTCTGGCGCTTCCGTTTTCGTCCCGACTGAGCGCCGCAGAGGTTCGGTTCGTCTGCGATGAGGTTGTGCGCGCCCTCGAGGAGGACACTGCTCGCCATCGAGCAAACCGTACGTCATCTTCTTCCGCTTCTAACACTGTAGAGGCGAGGTTTTAGTTTGCCCATGATTCCACCCTTCGTGTTCGGCGCCCTTGCCTTCGCCGTTTGTGCTTGTACTTTGCCGATTGCGAAACGGGCCGCTGCGTATTGGGGCCTCTACGATCATCCCGGGGAGCTCAAGATCCATCGAGAGCCCATCCCGCGCGTAGGTGGCATGGCAATGATGGTGGGTGTCTGCGCTGTTCTGGTGCCTGCGACGCTGCCATTCCTCGCTAAGTACGGACTCTGCCTGGTGGCAATCTCTTCAATCTGGGTCGTAGGGCTGATCGATGATGTCAGAAGTCTGTCACCGCTTATCCGGCTCGGCGTCCAACTCGCTGCGGGAGCGCTCTTATGGATCGGTGGCTGGCGATTGCATTGGACGACCAGCGCCGTGCCGGACCTGTTGATGACCAGTCTGTTTGTGGCGTTTTTGATTAGTGCGATGAACTTATTCGACGGTCTGGATGGCCTGGCCGCTGGAACGACGGCCATTGCCGCGACAGGTTTTCTCTGGTTGCCCTTGGACCCGATTTCGAAGGTCGTGGCGTGCAGCCTCATCGGAGTTTGTCTAGGCGTGCTCCTGGTGAACTTTCCGCCCGCGAAGATGTTCATGGGAGACTCGGGGAGTACGTTAATTGGAGTTCTGCTGGCATTTCTCAGTTTGGATTGGATCCGCACTCAGCCGGATAGCCACAACATTGTTCCTCCGCTGATCTTCATCTGCCTACCTGTAGCTGACACTCTTCTGGCCATACTGAGACGTCTTCGCAGTCACCAGTCGCCCTTTTGCGCCGATCGCCGTCACTTCTATGACTTGCTTTTGCAGCGTGGTTGGTCGGTACGCGGCGTGTTGTTGGTTTCGATGGGGACAACAAGCGCCCTGGTTGCGATCGGCGGGTTCAGCCTCGCAGGGCAACGCGCATCCCAGATTGCGATTGTTGTCGTGGTTGCCTCTCTGGCCTTTGTGGCACATGTGCTCGGTTCTCTGCGTCCTAATGCGGTAAAGGGTCATGCCCAGCAGCAGATAGCCTCGCTGAATTCAATCGCGGAATAACCTTCCGAAAACTCACGCATTGCTGAATCGAGGGTAGGCGATGGCATCGAACATGATCGTGAGGGTTCCCAATGGCAATATACTGGACGCCGTACGCCCCTCTCTAGATACCGCAAGTCCTTCCATGTACTCGCGGCCGCACCTGATCACGAATGAGGGAATTCCTTGGCGACAGGTCATGCGCATTTTGCGTAAGCACTGGAAAGTGTCCCTTGCTTTCGTGCTGGCGTTGGAGATTGGCCTCGCTCTCTTAGTTTTCTCTCTCGACGATACATACGAGGGGCAGGCCACTATCGAAGTCGAGTCTCCCGGTGCGGGAGAGGTGACCCTGGTGAATGGGGCACCTGCCGCAACCGCCCAGCAAGACTACCTCGAAACGCAAACGGAGATTCTCAAGGGAGACTCCTTGGCGCTGGGCGTGATCGACGAACTACACCTCGCCGATAGTCCCGTGTTTCTGAAGCAATCGTGGATCGAGAAGTTGCCCTCGCAGGCCATGACATGGATCACGCGTACCCGGACCGAAAGCCGATCCCAAACCGAACAACTACTGGAAATCTATCGAAACCAATTGTCGGTTACGCAGCTGAGGAACAGCCGCCTCGTGCAAGTCGGCTACGAGAGTTATGATCCGCGGCTCGCTGCGGGGATTGTCAATACTGCCGTGCGCCAATACTTGGAGACGACGCACCGGAGTAAGTATGACGCGACCCTTCGTGCCGCCCAATCGCTCGCTCCAGAGTTGAACGAACTGAAGAACTCCGTTGATCAATCGGGTCGGGCGCTTCTCGATTTTCAAAGGACCCACGAGGGCGTGGAACTCGGTGCGTCCAGCGATACGGGCTCGAATGGGATTGGCGGCGCGGTGGCTCGGAATCCGGTGGGCATTCGTGTTGCCGAATTGAACCAGCAACTCACGCAAGCGATGGGTGAAAGACTCCAGCAAGAGTCTTACATGCAGCTGCTCGGGCAGGGCAAGAATGATGTATTGCCTCAAATGAAAGACGACCCTGTGATGCAAGGCCTAACTACGCGGATTGGCGATATCCGGGCACAGTTGGCACAGGCTCTGGCTGTGTACGGCGGAAACAATCCCGAAGTGCGGAAGCTGGAGTCACAAGCCGAAGAGCTCACCTCACAGTTGGAGGCCCAGCGCGATCGTATAGCCGATCGGCTCCGGGCCACATACGCCTCCGCCCTGCGAAGAGAAGAATTAATCCAGAAGACGCTGCGCGATTTGAAGAGTCCGCTCAACACATCGAACGCGAACGTCGCCCAGTACGAGGCGCTGAAACGCGATGCCGATGCAAATTCCAGCCTATACGTCTCACTTTCTTCGCGAATAAAAGAACTCGCGGTCACTGGTTCGCTCAATGCGAATAACATCCGGGTAGTAGACGAGGCCAGGATTCCGGAGCGGCCCTCCGGACCGCACCGCGTGCGAATCTTGCTCTTCGGCCTTATGTTCGGGCTTGCGGGGGGCGTTGCCCTCGCGTTTGTTTCCGAGGGCATGGACGATACGATTTCGTCGCTCGATGACCTGCGAAACTGGTCCAAGCTCCCTGCTCTTGCTCTTGTGCCACGATTCTCCGGAAAAACCGGCAATCACTTGTTGTCCAGGAAAAGGGCGCCCTCTCTTTCCTTACAGTCCGTATTGGGCATTGAGGCAAAAGGTATCCCAGTGTTCGTCGAGAGGCCGCACTCGCCGGAGGCAGAGTCGATTCGTAACTTGGCGACTGCCATTCGGTTATCAGCGATTTCCGGCGAACGCCGGGTACAGACGGTGCTGATCACATCGGCATTTCCCGGCGAAGGCAAGACTACTCTTGCCGTCAACTTGGCCGTGGCATTGGCGCGCTATGGAAAGACGTGCTTGGTGGATGCGGATTTCCGGCATCCTGCAATTACTTCCGCATTTGGCCTCTCACTCCGGCCCGGATTGCAGGATCTTTTGGTCAAGACGCGAACGCCCCACGAAGTCTGCACGCCTCTACCGGAGGCTCCCGCTCTCGCCGTAGTTGGCACTGGCATGAGACACCCCGATGCATTGGAAATACTGACTTCACAGCGCATGCGCGACTTGACGGAAGAGCTTCGCAAGACGTTCGAATACATCGTGATCGATTCACCGCCGATTGTTCCTTTTTCGGACGCGCGCTGGCTATCGACGCTGTCTGACGGCGCAGTTCTTGTGGCGCGCTCCAGCGCGACGACGCGCCGGGCGCTGATGTGGGGTATCGAACTTCTGAAAGAAGTGCAGGCACCACTGCTGGGAATCGTCCTGAATGGTGTCGATCTACAGTCGGAATACTACTCCTACGGCGTCGACAACTATTCTCGCAACTGATGTCGGTGAACAAGGCAGCAACACGCGACCAGAATGACGCCGTGCTCGGCCAACTCAAATGCAATGAGGTGGAGACACATGTTCAACTTATTCTGCGCTCGATTATCGATTGTGGCCCTGATCGCGGGGTTCCCCCTTGGGGCCCAACAGGTCCCCGCAACCACAACTCCGCCCGGGATGGGTGCGCCAGGTCCCTTAAGAGAAATGGCCGGCACGGACATCTACGGCGGATACATGATTGGTATAGGTGACATCCTGGATATTCGCGTGGCTGACGAGGATGCGATCACCGGAAGATATCAGGTGGACCAGGATGGCGGCGTTCAAATGCCCCTACTGACAGGCACAATTGCCGCCGCAGGTTTGACGACATTCCAGCTCGCGAAGCAGCTTCAGAATGAACTCAAAATGCAAGATATCTTGCGTGAGCCGTCCGTTACCGTGTTCATCGCTCGTGGATTGAGCCACAACGCGACGGTATTGGGCGCTGTCGCGCGACCAGGCATCTATTCTCTGGAACAACCAACCACTCTTCTAGACCTGCTCTCTCGTGCGGGCGGGCTGCAAGCCAACGCTGGAAATCAACTGATCATCACACATCGCTCAGAAGCCAGCGGCACACAAACTGCGATGCCGGAAGCAGCTAAGTCGATCGACCTGCCGGCGTTAATGTCAGGAAAAGACCCGTCGGCTAACGTCTTTGCGAAGGCCGGCGACGTAATTTCGGTGACAACCGCGCCGGTTGTGTTTGTTGTTGGGGCGGTGGTGCGGCCTGGTGCGTTTACAGTGCAGGGCTCCAAAGCGGAAATGACCGTGCTACAGGCGATCGCCATGGCAGAAGGAGTTCATCCTACGGCTTCTTTGGGCAGGGCCGTCATCGTGCGCCAATCTTCCAACGAAATAGAGCGCCAAGAAATCCCGCTTGATCTTGGTCGAGTGATCAAAGGCAGGGAAGCGGACCGGGTGCTTCTGGCAAATGACATCCTGTTTGTTCCTCAGAGTGGATTCAAGGCCGGAGTGCGTCGCGTGGGTGACGTGGCAGTTCAAGCAGCGGGCCAGGTCGCAGGATATGGCCTGGGTATACGCATCGGGCGCTGATGTCGATCGGCGCTCTCACGATAGAGGTTCATTACAACGAAAAGGGGAACGGTCACCTATGAGTACCTCCGATCCCGATATTCATGGTACGGCGGCGTCGCCAGTTGTGGGGACCGCCCTGCCCCGAATGCAGTTTCTCGACCTAAAAGCTCAATTCGAGACCATCCGCGATGACGTGTCTAACGCTATCAATTTGGTTCTGGAGAGTCAGCAATTTATTCTGGGCAAGGAAGTAACACTTCTTGAGGAAGAGATTGCGGCGTTCCTCGGGATTTCCCATGCAGTCGGCTGCGCCTCAGGTTCGGATGCTCTATATCTGGCGCTGTGTGCGCTGGAGATTGGACCAGGCGATGAGGTGATCACGACTCCTTTTACATTTGTCGCAACGGCGGGCGCCATCGCTCGCACCGGTGCGAAGCCGGTGTTCGTGGACATCGAGCGGACGACATTCAACATAGATCCGACACTCATCGCCGCGGCGATAACCGAACGAACGCGGGCGATCATCCCCGTTCACTTGTTTGGTTTGCCGGCAGATATCAATTCGATTCTGGACATTGCTCGAGCACACACACTGGCTGTGGTGGAGGACGCTGCCCAAGCTATCGGTGCGACCTATCAAGGCCGCTCCGCAGGCAGTTTTGGCGAGTTCGGATGCTTCAGTTTTTTCCCTTCAAAGAACCTCGGCTGTACCGGCGATGGCGGCCTAATTACGGCGCGAAACGCAGATGGCGCTGACCGATTGCGGCTATTGCGGGCTCACGGCAGCCGCCGCAAATACCACTACGAAATCCTCGGCGTAAATAGCCGCCTGGACGCCCTGCAGGCTGCGATCCTGAGGGTCAAATTGAAACACCTCAAGAAATGGGAAGGGAAGAGACAGCATCATGCGGCGACTTATCGCCAGCTCTTTTGCGATTACACACTGGGAGCTGTGGTCGACCTTCCTAACGTTTCATCTCAGTGCACACACGTCTACAATCAGTTCGTCATTCGCTGCACGGATCGCTGGCAACTGCGAGCCCATCTTCAAGAGCAGGGCGTACCCACGGATGTTTACTATCCTAGTCCTCTCCACTTACAGCCGGCATTCGCATACCTCGGCTACCGAGAGGGCATGTTCCCTCAAGCAGAGGCAGCTTGTGAGCAATCGCTGGCACTGCCCATCTATCCAGAATTGAGTCTAGCTGACCAGGAACGAGTCGTCCGCACAATCGCTGAGTTCTATTTCCCGCAATCTTGACCCAGGAGGAAGCAATGCAACAACCGGCCGTTGGCGTGGTGGGGTGTGGCTATTGGGGCAAGAACCTGGTCCGCAACTTTCATGAACTGGGCAGTCTGCGCGTCATTTGCGACGTCCAGCCGCACCAAGTGCAAGCACTCGCGCAACAATACGGGGTGGCTGTATCTGGATCCTATGCCGAACTACTGAAAAGCAACGACCTCCAAGGCATTGTCATCGCAGCGCCGGCTGCGCAGCATTACGCCCTGGCCAAGCAGGCACTTGAAGCCGAAAAAGACGTCTTCGTGGAAAAGCCTTTGTCCCTTCATGTGGAAGAGGCCCAGGAACTCACGGATCTTGCCGAGGCAACCGGCAGAATCCTCATGGTTGGTCACCTGCTACATTACCACCCTGCGATTCAGAAACTGAAAGCTTTGATCAGCGAGGGTGCCCTTGGAAAAATCGAGTATATCTATTCGTCTAGGCTGAATTTCGGCAAGTTGCGCACCGAAGAGAACATTCTCTGGAGCTTTGCCCCTCATGATATCTCAGCAATTCTCCATCTATTGGGGGAAGATCCCATTTCTGTGGCGGCGCACGGTGGCAGCTATCTGAACCCGCAAGTCGCAGACGTAACGATGACAAACTGCACTTTCGCGAGCGGTGCGACGGCGCACATCTTTGTCAGCTGGCTGTATCCATTCAAAGAGCAAAAGCTCGTCATCGTTGGAGACCAGCAAATGGCCGTGTTCGACGACACGGCGCCGACCCGCAAACTCGTACTGTACCCGCATCGAGTTGATTGGATTGATCGTTGCCCTGTGGCGCGGCGCTCTGAAGGAGAAGCCATCCCGATCCTCGCGGACGAGCCATTGCGGCTGGAGTGTCTCCATTTCCTGGACTGTATCACCACGCGCCGGACGCCCAACACCGATGGAAGGAATGGCGTCCGAGTCCTGCGCGTCTTGGACGCCAGCGAACGCTCCCTGAGAAGCGACGGTCAAACACAAGACATGCGCAATGCGCCGCGCCACCATGTTGTGCATCCGACGGCCAAAGCAGATGATCCGTGTGTGATTGGCGAGGGGACTCACATCTGGCATTTTTCTCATGTTATGTCGAACTGTACGATCGGGAAACATTGCAATCTAGGCCAGAACGTCCACGTTGCAACAGGCGTACGGATTGGGAATAACGTCAAGATCCAGAACAATGTGTCCCTATATACCGGGGTAGAATTGGAAGACGATGTGTTCTGCGGCCCATCGATGGTATTTACGAACGTCATTAATCCGCGCAGCCATGTGAACCGCAAGAACGAATATCGAAAGACGCTCGTGCGCCGCGGCGCGAGCCTCGGGGCGAACTCGACCATTGTTTGTGGGGTCACGATCGGCAGGTACGCTTTCGTGGGTGCCGGCGCAGTGGTCACGCGTGATGTTCCGGACTATGCTCTGGTGGTCGGCTCTCCTGCCCGGAGGATCGGTTGGATGTGCCAGTGCGGTGTGCGGCTTCATTCGTCCGACGGGCATGCCGACTGCGAGAGTTGCGGAATGTCCTACATGATCGCAAACGAGCGAGTGTCGCCGCTTCCCGTCGTCCCTATCAAATCCCATCAAGTCTCACTTGCAATAGCAGGAGCAGACTAGTTCCCTCCGTCAAATCGACGTTCAAGGATACGAATCGGGCGGAGTGGATCCTTCCCTGGGCATTTTCTCATTATGGCCGTAGCGCAGACACTTTCCAGGAATCAGTCCGAGATTCGACCAAGTCGCCAGCGTTCGACTACAAGTCGTCGCGCGGAGGTTCGCTGTGAACTTCTCCGTCCCCGGGAATACGCTCAGTGGGACGCACTTGTAGATCTTTCGCCTCATGGAACTGTTTTCCACTATTCGTGGTGGCTCGAGATTACGACGGACCGCCTTGAGATATTGGTCATTCGCGATGGCAACGGGTTACTGTTGGGCGGAATTCCTTTGCCCCGCGTCCGTCGTTCGGGACTCGACTTGGTGCATTCTCCACCACTGACCCCGTACCTCGGTCCAATCTTTGACCTTTCCGGGGCCACCAACACCTGCGACCGTCTCTACCTAATGCGGTCGTGGGGCGAAGTCCTGGCACGCGGAATTGAATCCTTCGATAGCTTTCGTTGTATTGCGGGTGCTTCTGCCCCTGATTTGCAGGGGTTTCTGTGGGCCGGTTATCGCGTGCAACTCGCCTATACATTCCGTTTTCCTGCGCTATTTTCGGTCGAGTGTGTCGGTGCCGGAATGACCCGCACGCACATCCAAAAGTTGACTAAGGCGGAGCGGCTGGGTGTAACGGTCACGTATGACCAGGACCTGGCTGTGCTGGTCGCCCTCAATAAGATGACACTTGAGCGACAGGGGATCATACCCGGCTATTCTTCCGACCTTGTGCGAGATCTGTGGACAGCCGCTCATGCTCGAGGCAGAGCGCACATCTACGTCGCACAAACGCAGGAAGGCGTCCCGGCTGCTGCCCTTCTTACCGTGAGCGACAATCGGACGGTGTATCAGATCGTATCCGGGCTGAACTGGGATTTGCGCGATGCACAGGGTGGGTATCTTGTTTTGTGGCGAGCTATACAAGATGCGCTGCCGGCTGGTTACGCTTTCGATTTCGAAGGCTCCGCGTTGCGAGGCGTCGAAACCTACTATCGGCGCTGGGGTCCGATTGCTTTTCCGGTATGGCGAATCGAGAAATCGGGCACTTGGCGCGGGGCTCTATTGCAATTCCTCATTCGCCGACGTGATGCCGCAGCAATGAACGATGCCGCGCCAAATCCTTCTTGACTTGAACTCTGTTGTAAACGGGGTGGCGTTCCATGAAGAACGGTGGTTTACCTGTAGGAACAGGCCTAGGTTCAAGTTCATTGGCCGACGAAGGGTTTCCTGTTCCCCGGCTTGTCAATCTCCCGAACAATGTTGTCGCAGACAATCCCAGCTACGTTGCTCGACTCAATGGCAATATCCGTATTACGCCTGAAGGTCGTCAATATGCCGTTGGCGAGCTAGCTCGCCGTGCGGGGGTACCATTCTCGTTCTTCCGCACATGGAATATTTCCTGGACCAGGGACAGAATGGTGCTTGACATTCCGAACGGCGTACGGAAACAGGTGTCATTCCCGTGTGCATCTTCTCGCCTGCTGAAAAACCTCTCTGACGGAAGAATATCGACAGCGCGAGCATTGTGGATGTGCGATGCCCAAAGGTTTGGGACACCTCCGGACTTGGTCGTTCCGTTCGTCGAAGGCGAGGCTGCCCCAAAGCGACCCCTCTTCCATCTGATCGACAAGGACCACGTCGAATGTGCATTCGATCTACCACTAGCTGTACTTCTTACGCTTTCCCGCTGGGAAGAAAGTCTCAGTATCCCCCGGGATGTCCATGGTCGCTTCATGGCGTCAAGCAGCGTGGCCGTGCGAGATGGCTTTTTGGACCGGCCGATTGTCGACGAGTATGGACTCGCCTTCGAGGAGGTTATGCAAGCGCTGCTTCCAAGCTGGACTCAACTGAAGCGTGAGCCACGCATCAAGCTCAGTATGGATGCAGATCACGTTGGCATCCCCTTCAATTGGAAGAACGCGCTTCGACACACTACTCACTATCGCAGTCCTCTCGATTCGGGCCGTCACATGCTGGGCTGGATACCCGGCGTTGAGTCGCCAGAACTCCGCGCACTCCGGGAAGGTGTATTGCTTTCGACCGAATGCAATCTCGATCTTGCTATCTATTGGAAAGCCAGCCCGCCTGGGCCACGGGACAGCGGGTATGACCCCTGTGACCCCAGGGTGCGCCAGGTGATCGACTGGCTTGGTGGGCTCGGTGTGGAATCCGGAGTACAGCCCGGTTACACCACGTTTCGTTCCCCGGAAAGGTTGCGGCGAGAGATCAATGCTCTGAAAGAGGTTCTGGGTGACCAACCGCTGGGTGGACGCCAGCATTACCTGCGGTGGTGTCCCGACACCTGGATCCACTGGGAAAGCTGCGGCCTCGCGTATGACAGTAGCGTCGGTTATGCGGAGCAGGTCGGCTTCCGGGCTGGGACCTGTATCCCGTACCGTCCCTGGCTGCTTTCGCTCAATCGCCAGGCGAAACTTCTGGAAATTCCTTTAATCGTGATGGACCGTTCCCTCCTCGGTTACATGCATCTGACACCAGAAGAGACTGTTCCTGTGGTGATGACCTACCTCGATCGCTGTCGGGCAGTTGGAGGAGTCTTGGGGGTCATTTGGCACAACAACACCCTTCTTGATCCGGCGTATCGTTCGGCCTACCTGAATCTGCTTGGCGCCTGTTCGGGTGTCGACAGTTACGATTGGCGAGTAGACAACTGGAACCAATCGTAGGTGTTCGCTCAAATGACCATCAAAGGCCACACCCCTGTGATTCTTGGGTGCCTGCTGTTGTTTCTTTCAGCGAGCACGGCACTACTTTCCTTCAAGTATGGCCTCTCTCTGGGATTGGTTTTTCTGGGATTGGCGGCTTGCGGCATCTCTCTCTATTTAGCAATACGCGCTCCTCAACTATTTCTTGTCGCCGTCATGTTCGCCCCGCAGTGGAAGACCTATTGGCCGCTCAGCTCTATAGATCACGTGGTCGATTTAACTCTTGTTTTGTTGGCCGTTCTCGCCGGCTGTCTCGTGTGCCGGCTATTAGCTCATATGGGCCGGTTGGATCAATTGGGAGTGGGTCATGTGTTATATGGCCAAAGTGGGCCGATCCTAGCCTACTTGCTATTTGCCGCTTCGGTGACGATCAGCTATCTATACACAACGGCACCAGAATATGGGGCTTCAAAGCTGTTCCGCCTCCTAGGTATCGGTTCGCTGCTGCTGATTGCTCCAATGTTCTTGATCCGGACGGAAGAGGAGTTCCGTCGTTTTGCGCGAATGTTCTTGGTGTTTTCTGGGGCGACCGTGATTCAGTTGATTTCAGGCACCGAAACCTCCAGTGGCGACAGTGACGTTACTCGCATTGGGGCCGGCTGGCTAGTGGGAATGGCCGCCATCATTGTTCTGTTCTATCCATTGTTCAAGTCCGAATCGACTCAACGGGTGTTTCTCGTCTGTGCGTTGCCCTTTCTCGTCGTGGGCTTGATAGCGTCAGTAGCGCGTGGTCCGCTGGTTGCTCTTTCTATCGTGATCCTAATTCGCCTTGTCCTGTGGTTCCACGAGGGCCATCGGCGCACAGCAATTGCTTTGGCTGGGATTGTCATGGCGAGTGGCGTAGGGGCTTACTACGTCTTGCGAGATGCTGGTGGACATAGGTATGCGAATAAGGTGAGGGAGCTCGTCCGATTAGTAGAGGGAAATACAACCAGAGGGTCAGCCGCTACACGTATCGACTTTTACCGCACAACACTAGCCGCAATTCCCGATCATCCGTTCCTGGGCCAAGGGGTAGGTAGTTGGAGTGTGTTCTACTACGGACGTGACGGACGGGCCTACCCTCACAACCTGTTCCTGGAAGTCGCCTTTGAAGAGGGCTTGCTCGGCCTAAGCACGCTATTGCTCTTCTTGACGTGCATATATATGTCCATCCTGTGGCTGTGGAAGGAAACGAAGTCCCGCCATCTTATGCTCGGAGTCATGGTCTTATACTGCCTGATCGTCGGCATGTTCAGCGGCGACCTGGATGACAACCGTCTCCTGTGGTTGTGGATCGGGATGACTCTGGCCGTTTGCCGCACCATAAAGTTACAAACCCTTGTGGACGTCCCTTTGCGCGTGATCCCCGCTGCTTCTGTTTCAGGCGCTTTCCACCGCCCGTCTTGGCTGCATTCCTAAAGGATTCGGAGAGGATCTGAATTGGCCGCCAAAGCTTGTGCGATGACGTCGGCACATCCGCCCTTTGATGCTCGCATTTTCCACAAGCAATGCAGGTCTCTAGCTCGCGAAGGATATCAAGTCACTCTCATCGCACCCGGCGCCGAAGGCACGGCGCGAGATGGAGTTCACCTAGAGTCTGTGCCGCGCTGGACGAGTCGATGGAGTCGTATGTTGCGCGGCCCCGTCGCTGTCTATCGTAAAGCACTCCGGCAAGATGCGGACATCTACCACTTTCACGATCCGGAATTGATTCCCATCGCCCTATTGCTGCGAGTGGCTGGCAAGAAAGTTATCTATGACATACATGAAGATTTGCCCCGAACCGTCTCTTATAAATCCTATATTCCGCGATGGCTACGGGGAACCGTCGCCTGTCTTCTGGAGGTGTTAGAGCGCTGGGCCGCTGGCTGGTTTTCAGCGCTCATCGCGGCGACTCCACCGATCGCCGATCGCTTCCGTCGCGACAATCCAGTCGTGGAAGTGGTTCACAACTATCCCCGACTGGAAGAGATTCAGTCCGCGCCGCGTGAGGATGGTGCTGCTAGCGATGGAACTCTTCTTTACGTCGGGATGCGCATTACCCGAGCACGAGGCGCGGAAGAGATGGTGCGGGCCATGGGGCTTTTGCCTCCTACTCTTTCCGCCCGCCTCACGATCATTGGCGCATGGGACTCGCCGGCCTTGGTTGAATCGCTGTCCCGCATTTCGGGCTGGGAGCGCACGGAATCCCTAGGACTGCTGGGTCGCAAAGAGTTGGCACGCGCGTTGCGGCAGGCCCGAGCAGGCCTCGTGCTCCTGCACGCCGAACCGAACTATGTCACGGCACAACCGGTCAAGCTCTTCGAGTACATGTGCGCGGGACTGCCGGTCATCGCTTCGGATCTACCAGGTTGCCGGGAGATCGTGGAGACATCACGCTGTGGACTACTCGTGAATCCGCTGGACCCGCGGGAACTATCGCAAGCCATCACCTATCTTTGGACTCACCCGGAGGAAGCCGAAGCCATGGGACAGCGTGGATTCGAAGCCATCCAACAGCGCTACAACTGGGCAAGCGAGGAAAAGTGTCTGTTCGCCTTGTATCGGCGTCTTTGCGACCTTCCGCGTACACATCCGACTTAACCGAGGCGACTCATGAAGTTTGTTGTGTTGACCCAGTACTTTCCGCCGGAGGTCGGCGCGAGCCAAGTCCGGCTGGCGGCACTGTGCGCAGAACTCGCCAGCGCCGGGCATGGCGTCGAAGTGGTCACGGCCATGCCACACCACCCCATGGGCCGAATATTTCCACCGTATCGCGGTCGCTTCTATACCCATGAACACCGCAATGGCATACCCATTCACCGCGTGTGGGTCTATGCCGGGAATACCGCGAGCCTCAAACGTATCCTGAGCTACGTATCTTTTGCGCTGATGTGCCTGTATGGTCTGTTTCGAGCGAAACAACCTGACTACGTATTTGTGGATTCGCCGCCTCTCTCATCGGGCGTGCCGGGCTGGATCGCGGCCAGGTGGTGGGGCGCGCGACTGGTGTTTAACGTCGCCGACCTCTGGCCTGATTCCGCGCGAGACCTGGGTCTAATGCGTGATGGAATTGTGATGCGATTGGCCTTTCGGCTCGAGCGATGGATTTATCGGCGAGCTTCCTATGTGACCGCCGTCACTGAAGGCATTCGCGAGACCCTCTTGCGATCAAAGCACGTGCCCCGGAAGAAAGTGCTCTTTCTGCCAAACGGCGTCGATACCGAACTATTTCAGCCTTGCCAAACGGACGAAGGCCTAAAGAACGCTTTGGGCCTCGCAGGTAAACAGGTGATTCTGTACGCCGGAAATCACGGTTATGCTGGGGCAGTCGATCAGATTCTTCGCGCTGCAAACCGCCTTCGTGATGATCCGTCGCTTCATTTCTTGTTGGTAGGCGACGGACCGGAAAAACCGGCGCTGAAAATGCTGGCTGCGTCCCTGCAGCTCGACAACGTGACGTTCCGTGACTCCGTGCCGATCGAGAGCCTGCCCTCTTACGTGTCGATTTGTGACTTGGCCGTTGTCACGCTCCGAAAGTCGCAAATTACGAAGGGGGCCCGCCCAGCGAAAGCTTTTGTGATGATGGCCGCAGGAAAACCGATTGTAATGGCCGCGGAAGGTGAAGCCGAAAGACTCGTGCGGACGGCTGCCGCGGGAGTTGTGGTTCCACCGGAAAGTCCCGCTGCACTTGCCAATGCAATTCGGGTGATGCTGAGCGATCGAGTGAGACTCCACAAGATGGGAATGAACGGCCGGTCCTTTGTAGCCGCCAATTTCGCGTGGCCGTCCCTGGTCCACACCTGGCTGGCTCAATTATCCGGCAGCAGCCAAATTGGGCCGACGGAGCGACAACTCCATCTGGAACAGGATAATGCTCGTGTATCGTCCTAAGCCGCTCGTACGGACCGGTTTTCTGTGGCGATTAGTGTTGCAAGCAGTACCTCTCGCAATTGTCTTGGGAGCTGCCATACCCATGCGATCTGAGCACCGTATCATTACGTGGGGCGCGAACGCTCGCGAGTGGAACCGTGAGTTGGGAGTGGATGCGGTTCGTCTCGGCTGCTCGGATGCTCCTGCAAAGTGTGTTGACCAGGCTGAGCGATTGGCGCGGCATCAGAGCGTCGACACGGCGTTCCTATCGATTGTGCTACGTGCCGCGAGCGCTGCGTCTGATGCGCGCACGTATAGTCAGTTGAGTCTCAATCACCCTGCCCTGAACGAGGTGGGGTTTGACGATTTCGTCAGTCAGTGCCAACGACAAAAGATGTCGTTCCCTATGGTTTCCGCGGCACTAGTCGATTTTGCCAAGGGATTGAAGTCCGCCAATCCCAACCTTCATCTCGGGCTCACCCTGTACATGGATCAGATTTCTTCCGCGAGCTTTCCGTTAGTAAATCTGCGCCAGGAATTCCGACAGCGCATCGACTATGTCCATCTGTATCCGCATTATCGCAAAGAAGCCCAACCGTTTGCGGCAACAGTGGAGACAGTGCGGGCAATGTTTCCCAACGCGAAGGTCATCGGAGGCGTCTACGCCTACGATCGCCGCGACTATCTTCCGTGCGCGAGAGGTAGTAGGGCCACGTGTTCCAACGAGGAGGAGCTGAGTCTATTCAAGGCGACTTTTCAGGAGCGCTGGGCGATGCTCATGAGCGGAAACATCAGCTCGATCGAGTTCTATCCGGGGAACTTTGGGCTGGAAGAGGAGTGGAGAGGATGGCAGGACCCGCGTTCTTGTCGTGCTAACCGCCGCCAGGAATGTATCGCAAACACGCAGGCCATGCGCCGGATAGTGAGATCCTTCACAGCCCGCGTTCCGTGAGTGCGCCCGTGCTAGGGAACGAGGCCAAAATAGAATTGAAGATCGGAATCAGTGCGATTCGCAACTCCCCATTGGGTCCAGCCGACCCAGTGGGTGTCCTGCTTGAACTCAGCGGACCCGTCGCGAAAGAATGTTGTTTCTCCAAAACCGTAATAGGCGCCCTTTCGAATCGGGAATACCTGGTATGAGGATGAAGACGGCACCTCCAGTACCAGGTGATATCGTTCCCCGGGGACGAGGGTGTGCGAGGATGAAAACGCGTAGACGCCCCAGCGATAGGAAGGCGAACTGTTAAGGGGGAATGCAGTGGACGCAATCAGACCCTCTTCGATTAACGCGCCGTCGCCGGTTTCCAGACGTACTCGAACGTTATCGGTGCCAGAGATTCGCGCGGCCCGAATACCGACAATGCCCACTTTCCTTGGAATGCCGGAGACGGTAAACGCTTCGCGCACCGCGTTTGCGCCGGAAATTGGCTGCGGAGCACCTATCCAACTTTCAATATATCCGATACCCTCAGATGAACCATCTGAATAGCGAAGCTCCATGATTGGTGTATAGCCCTTGCGCGGGGCCCAGGCGCCGCTTCCGGAGCGGAGCAGGACGGCGCCATCTATGTCATTGAATGCCGGCTGGACAGGCGTCGTGGGAACTTGCAGATATAACGCGTCAACGGAGAGGAAGTTGGCCGAAGGATTCGGATCCGCATTGTCAAACACAATATGGTAGATTTGGCCCGAGATCAGCGCCGGCGGAGAGGCGAAACTCACCAACGGGAAGTACCTGGAGGGTGTAGCCGCTAACGGGGCACTCAGCAGATATGATGCCAGCGTCGTGTTAGAGGGATTGTGAGCCAGAGTGCCATCGTCGAGACGAATGCTGATTCGGAGCATCCCCCCCGTCCCGCCCGAGTATCCGGCACGATCCGGAATAAGGTACAAGCGAAGCTGCTGCAACGGGCCCGATTGTCGCGCACGAAAGCGGTAACTCACTGTATTGCCGTTCGGTCCGATTGTGGTGTTCGCCAAGCCGTCTGCGCCGATGGCTGGCCCATAACAACCTGAACTCGCGCAGCCTGGTCCTAAACTGCCGATGCTGGGCGAGAGGATCGTGATCGCTAAACTGGCATCTGCAGAAGTTGTCGTTACAGCAGAGTCTTCCACACGCACAGTAAAGAGAAAGTGTCCTACGCGTCCGGGATTCCCCGAGATTGCACCACTACTGGAATCAAGTGCGAGGCCGTCTGGCAGTTGCCCAGACGCAAGCGACCATCGGTAAGGAGGTTTTCCGCCCTGCGCTTCCAATGGCGCCCAATAACGAGAATCGCTCTGCCCGTCGGGCAGCTCGCGTGTCCTGACCTGTAACACACCCGATGGCAATATGCTTAAGGCCAAGGCGTTCGACAACGAACTTCCGATTTTAACACGGATGGAGACCGTCGTCGCAGCCGCTATGTCCTTGGCCTCGATAAGCGCCGTTACGTGGCTGGAACCAACAGAGGTTGTGGAACGTGGTGAGTCGTTCCAAAGTACTACGGACTTGGGGCCAAGGTTCTGTCCATCTACACTCAAGGCAAACGACGGCTGCCCCGCCACGATGGTTGTTGGTGTGAGACTAGCGATACTGGGAGCACCGCCCGGAACGGATACCAGCTCCGGTGCGATCGGGGAGCCGCCGTCGGCACAGCCGAACTGCATCGCCACTAAAAGGAATAGGCCGCAAGACGCGGGCAGCCTCAAGGTAAAAGGCTTCATTCCGGCCTCCTATGGCTGGCGCTAGCGGCTGCAAGGCAAGGAACCGGATACCAGAAGAAGCCTGGAGGCTGGAGAGGTAGGGTGCCAGGCAGCCTCAAGCATTATATGTATTCTTCTCCGGGAAAACCATGTAGTTGTCATTAGAGCCAATGCTGTATTCACGTTTTCGTTTTTCATTCACTTCGGAAAGGGTTTTGCCTTGGGCAATATCGAGAATACGAGCCGAAATGACGGTGGAGGGGCATCTCTTTCTCGCGCTCAGGGAGGATTCGTTTCTCACGTCTTCATGCTGATCACAGGCAACGGGGTCGCCCAAGCCATAAACGCGGCGGGAGCGCTGTGCGTGGCGCGACTCGTCGCCCCTGACGCATTCGGCATGTTTGCTCTTTTTGTGGCGGTCGTCTCTCTGGTTGCTGTTCTAGGAGGCGGTCGCTATGAGCTTGGAATAATGCTGCCCGAAGATGATGAGGAGGCAGCGAATATCCTTACCCTTTCCACGCTCGTTCTTCTCGGCATTGCGGCGTTTTCCGTCATCGCAGTCGGCGTCTTTCACGAGCGCCTGGGCCATCTGTTAGGCGATTCGCAGCTCAGTCATTGGCTATGGAGCATGCCGCTTGCTCTGTTCGTCATAGGCTTCTATCAGGTGTTGAGCTATTGGTCTGGACGGATGAAGCGATTCCGGGACATGGCAACATCTCGCGTGTACCAAGCGCTCGGCATCCTGGCGGGACAACTGTTGTCACTAACCTTGCACGAAAGCGGAGGGGTCGCGCTGGTGGGGGGATGGATCTTCGGTCAGTCTATAGGAATGTTATATCTGTTGGTTCAAATCCTCAGAAACGAAGGCGTTTTTCTGGCACAGGCCCACGACTGGTCAGTCATTCGCGAGTCCTTCAGCAAGTATAAGAATTTCCCACTCTATAAGGCTCCCTACAGTTTCATCTCCAATTCTTCGGCGCAACTTGTCCCGATGATCCTCCAGCTCTTTGCCGGCCTCGACGTGGTGGGCTTCTACTCGATGGCCAGCCGCGCGGTATATCTCCCCGTGGGTCTCATTGCTTCCCCGATGAATCAGGTCTTTTACGAGAAGGCGGCGACAGAGCTGAGATATGGACGCATGGAGCAATTCGTCACGCGCATGCTCCGAGTTCAGATCGTGCTGGCAACTCCCGTACTCGTTCTCATCGCGTTCGATGTCAAGGCACTGTTCGGGTTCTTCCTGGGTAGCAGATGGGCCGCCGCCGGCGTTTACGCTGCCATTCTTGCTTGGATCGGTTATCTCAGCTTTCTGACAAGTTGGCTCGATCGGCTCTTTGACGTGCGCGGGCGGCAGCGCCTGTCTTTAGTTCTGGCTACGGCCGGCAACGCTATCGCAATTGCGGGATTGTTCCTTGCGCTGTGGTACACACGCAATACCGTGCTTGCCGTGAGCGCATATGCCGGCCTCCAGGTCTTATACATGGGCATTTGGCTTTGCTTCGCATATCGTGTGGCGCAATTTCGCTTGCGACCCCTTGTCGTTCTGGCAAAGGACGCTTTGCTTGCGGCCGTGCTAGCTGTGACGGTCATAGGGGCAATCCACGTTGCCCTTCCTCTGTGGCTGGCCGTAGTGTTATCGGCCATGGCCGTCCTTTTGATGGAGTGCATCTACTTCTTCCGGTATGTCCCGAGACGTGCCTTCGTATCCACAGCGGTAAGAATTCGTAATTTCTGGACCGAAAGGCCGAATGCCGATGAAGTTTAGGAGGACGTGACGATAAGAGTAGAAGCTGCAGGCGAACGTCTCTTTGCAGTAGGGACAGTAGTCTTTCAGATTTCAAACGCTATGTCAGGGCTCGACAATGTGGTTACGAATAGCGTAGCGGACCAAGTCACTTACGCAGTGGCAATTGAGGCGGCTCATGATGTTAGCACGGTGCGTTTCGACTGTCTTGACGCTAATGTCAAGAACCACGGCGACTTCCTTGCTACTCTTTCCTTCAGCCAATAGCTGCACGATTTCCCGTTGGCGACCTGTAAGACGGTATCGCGGGCCACTTTCGGCGGCTACCGTCTGTATTCCGGTCTTGAGGTGACCATCCAGAATCACTTGGGCCACCTCCGAGCTAAAGAACGTCTGATTGCGGCCCAGAGCATATACCGCGCCCACCAGGTCCTTCCCGGCATCCGACTTGAGAAGAAAACCGCGCACGCCCGCTTCGAGCGCCTCTCCAATAAAGGTATCTGACTCATGCATCGTAAGAACCAGCACTTTTGTTTGAGAGACCGCCTTGCTGATTTGCCGCGCGGCCTCAAGTCCATTCAGACCCGGCATGGAGATATCCAAAACTGCCACGTCCGGCTTAAATTCCTTGGCCATTGCGACTGCCTCGCGTCCATCCCGAGCCTCGGCGGCGATTTGCCATCCGGGCTGCCCGCCTAGCAGGGTGCATAGTCCCTTCCTGACGATTTCGTGATCATCAGCAACAAGCAGGCGAAGCGTGCGCATAGCAACCCTCCCCGAGAAATATAAGGTATCGCAAATTACCCACCCACGCATACAGTGCAAATTTGAAGCCAGAGTTGGACTGGCGCTAAGTACTTCAATTTGAGTAGAACAGAAAGTGCTAAGAACAGGATGCCCGGTCTCCGCCGAGACAAATCTTCCCTCGACTCGACAAAGTTTCCGGTCGCTTGTCCGGCAGAAGGGTCGAGAACCTCTGTCGGTGTTCTTGGAGCGCAACCCTTGAACAATCGGCCGTCGTCCACCAGCGCTGTGAACGAGGAAAGCCCCGGCTTCGGCACGTCACCTTTTTTCTCTTCTGCGGTTCCAGACCCAGACTTGGCAGAGGGGCCGAAGAAGGTGCCACCGGCAAGAAGGCGATCCACTGCGAGAATCAGATCACGGCCCGCCTGTGACTTTTGAACGTAACCCTGGGCGCCGACGTGCTGGGCCTCGATGACGAGCGCATCCGATTCGTGGATGGTGAAGAGGAGAACCCGGCAGCCAGGAGCAACCCTGGCAATCGCCGGCACCGCTTCAATTCCGCTCATGTCCGGCATGGAAATATCCAAAATGACGATGTCCGGCTTATGCGTCGCAACTGCGCGGATGGCCTCCCGGCCCGTGGCGGCTTCACCACAGATTTCCCATTCGGGCCGCGCCTTCTGAATGATGGCGCGCGTGCCTTGGCGTACGACGTCGTGATCGTCAACAATCAGAATTCTGGCTGCCATATGAATAAGCGCCTCCATTTGATTAGTGAATACTTCCCTCTGATGGTGCCTTCGCGCAAGGTATGCTAGCACGCACGATGGTTCCTTTTTCAGCCGAAAATATCTCCAACTTACCTCCGACCTGACGCGCCCGCTCGTTCATCCCCCGCAATCCGACCCCGGCGGTAAGCACGTCCCCGAGAACCGTCGTCGGTACACCCTTCCCTGAGTCGTCCACTTCCATGATCGCGACATCGTTTTCCATGAAAAGACGAACAAGCGCCGTCGGGCTGCCCGAGTGCCGATGAACGTTCGTCAAGCTCTCCTGGAGAATACGGAAGAGTATCAACTCCAGATCGCGCGGCAAACGGCCAAAGTCGTCTGGAATGCTGAACTCGGTCCTGATGCCGCTGCGTTTCGCGAAACCATCCAGATACCATGGGATGGCCATCTTCAAGCCCATCTCCTCCAACAGGGGCGGGTATAGCAGGTACGACATGGTCCGAACCTCTTTGACGCACTGCTCCGCCAGGCGAATACTTCCCTCGATCTGTTGACGTGCTCCTTTTCCCTGCAGGTCCGCATCCGAGTGTAGCGAATCCAACTCCATCTTCAACGCCGCCAGACACTGTCCGACGCTGTCGTGAAGTTCTTGGCCGATATGCTTTCGCTCCTCATCCTGGATGCGGAACAGAGAGCGAGAGAGCATGCGCAGAGAGGTCTCCGATTCCTGCAGTTTCTGCTCTGCCTCCAATCGCTCATGGACTTCCTCCTTCAAACTTTCATTACTTTCCTTCAAGATTTCAACCGCCCGCATTCTCTCGGTGATGTCTCGTGTGACCTTGCTGAATCCGCAAAGGCTTCCGTTCCCGTCCCTCATGGCAGTGATAACGACGTTGGCCCAAAACCGAGACCCGTCCTTGCGAAGCCGCCAGCCTTCATCTTCGAAATGCCCTTG
>Ga0214473_10001930_pt1 | contig 26334 bp, 24 predicted proteins | sample RVTome_7_FD_203509 | JGI IMG/M metagenome (GOLD analysis project Ga0214473, IMG submission 203509) | Soil microbial communities from uranium-contaminated site in the Upper Colorado River Basin, Wyoming, United States - RVT98D197 | ecosystem: Environmental > Terrestrial > Soil > Contaminated >...
ACAAATGCTTCTTCTCGCTGGAGAAAAATGAACTCCTATCGCGAAATCCTGGGGTAAATACGATTTGAAGATTTCTACAACTACCGTGAAAGACAACCACTTCCAAACAACGCAAATGGCTCACGCTAAGAAACAATATTTCAATCCTTGCCTGCCCTTTGCGGGCGTCTTTCCTGTTGTCTGGTGACGTTCCGTCCGGTAAGTGGCACAGGTACAACTTCATCTCGCTCTGGAGCCTTCATCCATTTCCTTCGCTTGTCAAAGTTCCCGACTATCCCGACGTGGCCCTGGACGATGTCAAACGCTCGACCGTCCAATGGAAAGAAGATTACGACCTGTCGGGCAAGGGGTTCGACAGCTCCGAGATTCTCGGCAGTCTCGAAACGCTCAACAAGATGACGATTGACGAGAAGATCGCCTTCTGGCGCAAGGTGATGCGCTACGCCAAAGATCGCAACATCGACTTTTGCGTTGTCACGTGGAACATCTTCGTCAACGGCACCTACGGCAAGTACGGCATCACCGATGACAACTATTATTTCCGCTGGGGCGCGCCGGATTTCGTCCGCGAGTTCATTGCGAACATCCCGCACGAGGTCTCTCGCGGTTTCTATTTCGGCTCGGACCAGTACATCTGGGGGCGCGAGTTCATGAGCACCGAGCCCGAGACGCCCCGACAGATCGAAATCGCCAAACACTGGTACCCCTGGATGATCTGGGGCCGGCTGGGCTACGACCCGAACCTGAGCAACGAGCGTTTCGCTGGCATCATCCAGCAGCGGTATCCCGGCGTATCTGGCCGCGATCTGTTCACCGCCTGGCAGGAAGCCTCCATGATCTATCCAAAGACCACAGGCTTCCACTGGGGCAGTCTGGATTTTCAATGGTACATCAAGGCGTGCAAGAGCCGCCCCGGCCCCGCCCAGACGCAGACTGGCTTTCACGATGTCAACCGCTTCATTACTCTGGATCCTCACCCGGGGACGGACTACATTTCCATTCCCGACTATGTGGACGACGTTGCCGCGGGCCGGCAGGCCGCCGGCGCCACGCCCATCGACGTCTCGAACCAGATTCACGCCCATGCCGACAAGGCCCTGACGATTTTGGCCGGCCTTAGCCACGGCGGCGACAAGGAGCTTCGGCTGACCCTGGGGGACATCACGGCGATGGCCTACTTAGGCAAGTACTACGCGCACAAGATACGCGGCGCCACGGAGCTTGCACTCTATCGCAAGAGCGCAGAGCCGCAAAGGCAGACAGCCGCCGTCGAAGAGTTGACCAAGGCAGCGCAGTATTGGCGGCTCTACACCTCGACCGCCCTCGGGCAGTACGAGAATCCTCTGTGGGGCAACCGCGTCGGGTACTGCGACTGGCGTAGCCTCTTCAGTGAGGTCCTGCACGATATCATCCTTTGGACCACCGGCGGCGCATCCACCTGGGCCTGGGACCGCAAGGCCGTTACGGTGAGCGAGGGCCGGAACACCATCAGGCTCGCCCCCAAAGGCACAGTGTTAATCGACCACCTGAACGTCCTGTCCGGATTGTGAAATTGGCTTTGTTTTTCAAAACTGCCTGTTCGCCACAAAGCCACTAAGGCACGAATCTTGCCTTTGATATCGGAGAGAAGATTGACGATTTGCCCTGCGTCCGTTGTCCCTCGTGTCCTGCATTCTGTCTCTCCCACAAGGGAGGGCTTCCGCCACTGCATTCTCCCATCTTATCAGCATGATTTCGCCATATTTGTTCAGTATATATCATACCGACCCGGCCACCGGCGTCAAGTAAAAAGCCGCTTTTTTCACAAATAGTCTCAGGAGTTCCCCCGCCAAGCCGATAATACTAATTGTGGAACGCACGAAAAGAAACCTGTTTATCGAGGCAAGATCAGGCCGCGGAGCAAGGCTATCGGCAAAAACGCCGGGGCCGCCGCGCGATATCTTCAGCCTCCCTGCTCTTTATTAGGAGACCTGTCAATGGAAAACGCAGCAATTGCTCTCTTTTGCCTTTTGGCCGGCGAGCTGTTGATTCTGTGCTTCAACCTCTCCAAGCTCCGGGTCGAATCGGGCAAGCGCCACGAGGAATTGAAATCGGTGCTTTCGGAAATAAGCAAATCGCTTGCCGGCAAGGCCAACAAGACATAGGCAGCTACTCGACGAGATAGGCTCTGCTTACGGGAGCGGGATTTCGGCCATCGTAGTTCACGGTTACGTTGGAATTGCCCGGTATATAGATTGAATCGGCGATAATCTGGTTGTTGAATGCTGCGCCAGTTCCACCGACGGATAATGCAAAAGTTTTTGCTTGCGCATTACTCTGATCTACGACATGTTGAGGAAAGTACATCGTACCCTCCAGGTTAAAGCCGGGACCGCCGTAAACAGTTGCGCCTTCCAAATCTAATTTGTCCTGTGCGATAATTATACCCTCATAGAGCCCCGACGTCATCGGCGTTGCCGTGAATTTAGTACCTGAGTGAATATAGCATTCGCCAGTTCCGGTGATATAAAAGAAACAACCGGGGTCGGCTACTACAACTGCACTGCCCATTACTTCTAACCCGACTCCGTCAAGAACGTATACGCCGGAACCGAGCCGGATAGGATTTGCCTCAGTACCTGCACTGAGGTATAAACCATCCGGATAGTATCCGGATGGGATTGGTGTGATAACACCATTTTCGTCTTTTGGAATACCACCTGAACTGGTTATTCTATAACCTGGGACTGAACTTGGTACCATGTAACCTAACGCCGGATCCGTCGGTTTGTATCCCGGTTCATTCAGCCACCACAGGGGATCAGGGATTGGCGGCTGCCTGAAATTGAGGTACATGTCCGGCTCCGGTGGGAATACAAAATTTCCTTTTATGGTCAGATCATCGGCAGCGATATTTATTATATCCGCATTGATTTCCGTACTCGTACCGTTTGTATATAAAGAGAGTTCATCGTCATTCGAATTTATCCAGATTGCACCTTCTTCATATACGGGCGGATCGGTGATGTTATTCACCGTTAAGGTTGAAGTGCCCTGGATATGAAGTCCCGTCAGGTCATGCCTCAGACAAACAAGGCCGGAACCTTGTCCTCCGACGGCAACGGCGATGGCATAAGGCCCGTGCTTTCTGGGAGTCAGCCCGGTATTCGGGTTGGATACAATCGCGTATGTGTCGGGGTCACGAATTTCGCACGAGCCCTCCAAATCGGCGGTGAATACACTGACAAGAGGTCCGAAAAAAAGCGGAATGGCCCCCCCCGCGTCCACGCGCTGCTGGGTACGAGCGACGCTGACCGCCAGGGCGTTGATGGGTATTGGGTTTAAGGCCGATGGGTCGTAACGGAAAAAGTACGACTTGTGATCATCCGGGTTATATGTGTATCTTCCGATAATGATGTCGCCATAAGCCAGGTTGTCAGGGTTCGGGTCCAAATATACATCAACGCCATCTGCTTTGTTTTTCAATGCGAAATCGTACGCCAGAAGCCGCGCCTTATCTCGGTCTTTCTTGACCCACGGAGCACCTGCAAGTGCGGCGGCATCGGCGGCGTTGTGCATCTGGTGATTGACTAAACAGAGCTTGGCCATATCGAGCGAGAGGCCGACGAACAGAAAAAGCGTAAAGGTGACAAGGGCGGCCCAGACCAGCGCGATCCCTCGATAGCGGGCGCGCCTTCGTGACGCGCTCGCGGAATATGGGCCTGTACCGCCATTACCCGGATAGCTTTCGCTGTGAATCATGACGTTCTCCCCCGCTGCGATCGAGCAGATATTCTTGCAATCATGCTGCATCACCTCCCTGACATAGAGTCAGTTTGTTCCATCAACCATCAGAACCAATATTGTAAACGAGTCAGCGAAAAAAGTCAAGGTATTTTCTTTGTTTTCTTCGCCCGCCGGAATCGGCGCTTTCTAAAACGTAGGGTGGGCTTCAGCCCACCGATCAAATTTTGGTGGGGCAAGCCCCACCCTACAACTGCCGTCCTCACAAGTAACGACCGATATCGATACGGAGAACATCGCTCATCGCCGCGTGGGCCGATCACGCATATCGCTCAACAGGCTTTGCGGGCGGGACGCGCTGGTAAAATTCTTCAGCGGCAAAAAAAAGTAGTGTGGGCCTTGGCCCACCGATCAAACTCTCGTGGAGCAAGCTCAACCACAACCTAAGTGATTTTGCCAATAGTAGTTGCACTTGCCCGCCGGGCGGCTCCGAAGGCATGTCGCCTACGCCAAACGGGTTACCTACAAATACGTATTCTGCGCCCTGTCACTACAGGCAGAGCGAGTTTTTCTCTTGACTTGCACCGGCCTGATATGCTACAATACTCGAATCAAAATCAGGGATGGACGTTACTCTCACATCGACCGAGTTGAGAGGGTGTTTTACTGAAAGACACGCACGTTTGCGTATTGTGGCCCCGTGGGGGCAGAAGGTAAATTCTATTAACGTCACAGTATTGTGGAGGAATTTGAAATGAAAGCTGTATTGAGAAGGTTCTTCAAAGACGAAAGAGGTTTGGAGGCCAGTGAGTATGCTTTGTTGCTCGCACTGATCTGCGTTGCCCTTGTGGCCGTTATCCTCGGTCTGAGCACTGCTGTTAAGACTGCGTTCACGGAAGCTACTGGCGTGATCGATGGCACTAAAACTACACCGTAGTTGGCTAAGAAAGAGCAAGCGTAAATCAATCGGGGGGCTGAAATGCGGTTGCTTTCAGACATTACAGATGAGACAATGGCCGTGTTGCAGTGGGGCGTCGTCATCGGCGCCTCACTGCTTGCGGCTGTGACCGACCTGCGGCAAAGACGCATACCGAATGCGTTGATTTTTCCGCTGTTCGTGGCGGGGCTGATATGGGCCGCCTGGCAAGGCGGCCTGACGGGCGCAGCCGAGGCCTTCGGCGCGTGCGTCATGGTGGCGCTGCCGTTTGTTCTGTTGTTTCTCTTTGCCGGGGGCGGCGCGGGCGACGCCAAGCTCATGGGCGCTATCGGGGCGTGGCTCGGATTGAGGCAGGGCCTGACGGCGCTGTTGTGCGTGGCCATCGCCGGCGGGCTATTCGCCCTGATCAGGGCGATAGGGCAAAAGAAGCTCAAGCTCGTTCTGACCAGCGTGCTCGTGACCGTTTATGGTTTTTTGGTATCTGTAGCGGGGGGCAGAGCGCTGCGCAGGGAAGATAACCTGGCTGACGATGCGCCATCACAGGATTTGTATATTCCATACGGTGTAGCAATCTTCGCAGGTGTTTGCGCGGCAGCCGCGGTCGTATGGATATGGGGAGTCAGATGGCTATGGTAAGGAGACGAAGAACGGGCCGGAGGCGCGGCACGACGGCGGTCGAGCTTGCTTTAGTGCTGCCGGTGATGCTGCTGGTCACGTTCGGAGCAATCAAATATGGGTGGCTGTTCCTGAGGGCGCAGCAAATCACAAACGCAGCGCGGTACGGGGCGCGGCTCGCCATCGTGGCCGATGCAACTATCCCCGATGTGAAGGCAAGGATTACTAGCCTGCTGGCCGCAGCAAATATTGTGGTAAACTCCGACGAGATCACGATTACACCGCCCGATATTTCCACGCTCAATGTCGGCGATGCGATTACCGTGGAGATTGCGATACCGGCGGCCAGGGTGGACATTATGGACGTGCCGTTGTTTCCAAAGGTGGATGGTAATATCTCGGCGTCGGTAAGCATGGCCAGGGAAGGTTTCTAAAAAAGCAGGGCAAACCGGCACAATAACATTTTAGGCCGAAGGGGGACAAAAAATGAAGTGGGGCATTATCATATTAGTCGTATTAGGTCTTGTAGCCGCGGCCTGCGCCGTACTGCTGGTTTCGGCCATGGGGGCAGGCTCTTCTGCGGCGGCCAAGGCTCAGTCAGATGTTGAGGTGGCGGTCGCCAAGAGGTCTCTGCCTGCCATGACGGTAATGACTCTCGAGCACGTCGCCAAGCAGCCGGTGGGTAAGAATGACCTGCCGCAGGGACAAGGGCTGTTGGTGAATCCGACGCGGGTTATCGGACGGATCCTTGCCGTCCCCGTGGTCGAGGGCCAGGTCCTGACGGAATCGTGTTTTGTCTCGGAAGGAACGGGTGCCCAGTTAGTGGCGGCAATTCCTGACGGGATGCGGGCCGTTACGCTCAACCTCAATAGCAGGGCGGTTCCGGATGCCTTGTTCTTGTACCCGGGTTCCGTGGTGGATGTCCTGTTCAGCTTCAAATTGTCGTCAAAGAGCGTGGGCGAAGCAGGGTCTTTGACCATCCTGAGCGGGATTCAGGTATTAGCTGTTGACGGCGAATCGGTCGTCTCGAACCCGGAGCAAGACAAAGAAGCCAAAACGCGCCGTTCCGGCAACAGCGGGGTCCAGGTCACAGTGCTGGTCGATCAGAAGCAGGCCGAGGCACTGCAAGTGCTCGCCGATAACGGGAACATCTCTTTAACCATACGCAATCCGTTGGACAAGAGTACGGGCGATATGCAGGCGACGGTGCTGAGCCAGGGCCAGTTGGCGCGTTTAAGCTCGCTGCTGACGGCCGAGGGTGTCGCGGCTCCTCAGAAGGAGCGGGCGATGCGGGATTGGCTGGCTGCACAGATCCTCGGTGCGAAGGACACCAACCAAGAGGCTGAAGGAAACGATACTGCCGGCACGCCTATGCCGATGCCGCAGCCTCGAATGGAAGAATACTCGAACCCGCGGAATCCACGGTGGGGGGTTGAGGTGATTCGCGGCAAGGAGACCAAGACCGAGGAATTTGACGTCCAGCCAAGCGACAATTCCGGACAAAATGGGGAAAAATAAAAAATAAGTTCCTTTCGCATACGGACGATATATATTGGTACAATTGCCAAGCTATTGCGGTCTGTGTGTGAAAGGATAAAGCATGGAACTTTTCTTTTTCGGAAAAGGGAGTTGGCCCGATAAAAGCTGTTTTTTTGGGGCTGTGATCGCTGTCAGTTGCATTTTGGCGGTCCCTGCCGTTGCGGCCGATCTCGACGGCGTCTCCCGCTCGCCGGAAAACATCACATTTCTTGTCGGTGAATCCACCATTGTCAGGCCCCCGTGGGCTACGGTGCGCGTAGCCGTCACCGATCCCACAATTGCCAACGTCCAGGTCCTTACACCCGAGCAGGTCTTGCTGCAGGGCCTCAGGGCCGGCGCGACCGACCTGATCCTCTGGAGCGAGGACGAGAAGCAGGTCCAGCAGTGGAAAGTCCAGGTCAGGCTCGACACCGCCAGTTTCAAGGCCAAACTAAACGAGCTGTTTCCCGATACTTCGCTGGAGGTGAATCAGTCGGGCGAGACGCTGATTGTGACGGGCCTCCTTAGGAGCACCGAGCAGGCTACGCAGCTTCACGATCTTCTGGACAAGAGCAAAGTCACGTATGTGGATATGAGCAGCGTCGCGGGCGTCCAGCAGGTTCTCTTGCAGGTCCGCGTGGCCGAGGTCAGCCGGATTGCCCTGCGCGCGTTGGGTTTCAACGCCTTCCGCACGGACGATGACTGGTTTTGGGGGCTTCGCAGCGGTTCGTCGAGCGGGCCTCTGGTTTCGTCAATCGACATCGGCGTTCCTGCGGGCACGGCCGCCGGCGATGTAACGAATGCTTTTGAGTTCAACCAGAACGTGGCGGCCAGCCCGGCGGTGTCGCTTTTTGCCGGTTTTCCGAGGGCCGATTTTGAGTTCTTCCTTCAGGCCCTGATCGAGAATCAGGCATTGCGAATCTTAGCGAACCCGACCCTCGTGGCGCTGAGCGGCGAGCAGGCGAGTTTCTTAGCCGGCGGCGAGTTTCCCATCCCCGTCGTGCAGGGCAGCAGCGGCGGAGGCGGCGGGTCGAACGCGGTAACGATTCAGTACAAGGAGTTCGGTGTTCGCGTCGCGTTTCGTCCGGTCGTTCTCGGCGACGGTGCGATTCGCCTGACGGCGTCTCCGGAAGTCAGCGACCTCTCGGACGTCGGCGCCGTCACGATCCAGGGTTTTCGCGTCCCCGCCCTGGTTACGCGCAAGGCCGAGACGACACTGGAGCTCAAGAGCGGCCAGACATTTGCCATGGCGGGGCTTCTCCAGCACAAGGACGAGGCCATAAGCTCCCGCATTCCGGGGCTGGGCGATTTGCCCGTGCTCGGCCCGCTGTTTCGCTCGGTGCGCTACCAGAAAAATGAGACCGAGTTGGTTGTGCTGGTCACCGCCTCGCTTGTGGAGCCGATGTCTCTTGCCGGGGTTCCGCCCGTTCCTGGGTTCACACATGCCGAACCCAACGATTGGGAGTTCTATATCGAGGGACGCCTCGAAGGCGAGGAGCCTGCACGGATTGACCCGGGCAACGCTCAATCGCTCAGGCAGATGGGGCTCAATCAGCTCGCGGGACCCGGCGCCTGGGATTCTTACAACAAACCGGCTTCTTCGAGCCAGGCAAACCCGCCCTCGCGTCCGGCAGCTCAAAGCACAGGCACACAAAACGCGCAAGCACAAGAGAAGAAACGATAATCAAGGCCGGCAGGCTATGGTGGACCGGAGCCCCGCCGACGCGGTGGAAACCCGATTCTTGTCTGAGAAAAGCAAACGCAGAAATCAGTGGTTATGACGTCAGGATCGAACATCTTGTTGGTGACTAGCGAAGAAGCCATCGAAGCAGCGGTCAAATCCGTGCTGACTGAGAACGGCAAGATGACCGTGGCCGGCGTGTGCAGGAATGTATCGGAGCTTCGCAATTACCTCTCGAACAAGAAAGTCCACGCCGCCATAATCGATATAGATCCCGATCCTTCGCGAGTTCTGTTCGAGCTGCGAGGGATATTGACGGCGTACCCGGAAACATACGTGGTCGTGCTCTGCAGCAGCTTCACCAAGGAATTGGTCCTCCAGGCCATGCAGGCGGGGGCCCGGCATTTCGTGGAGAAGCGGACAATCGCGTCTGAGCTCTCCAGAGAGCTTCAGTCGCTCATACACGACGGTGCGAAAAAACAAGCGGCGCTGGGCTCCCAGGTCATATCGGTATTCTCCGCCGGCGGAGGTTGCGGCGCAACAACGGTTGCAGTCAATCTTGCCGACGAATTGCGAATTTCCTTGTCCAAGCCGGTCCTGGTGATCGATTTGGATACCAGCTACGGAGCGGTCTCGACCTACCTGGGCATAAAGAGCCAGTATGGCATCGCCGACGTGCTGGCCCACAAGGGCGCCATTGACCAGCACCTGATACGGTCGAGCGCCTACAGGTATATGGCGGATTTCTACGTGCTGCCCAGCCCCGCCGGCATCGAGACTCCAAGGGTCAGCACGCTTGCGTACGAGAAGCTGGCGTCGGCTTGCGAGGCGTGCAGGGAAATCTATGCCTGCACCGTCATCGATGCACCGCGTTTGCCGCAACCTGCGTGCATCCAGGTAGCCGGTCTGAGCGACCTCGTGCTGGTTGTGTTTCAACCTACGGTCAAAGATGTGCATTCCGCCCGATCGATAGTCTCAGCTCTGACCAAATCCGGGATTGCGGACGAAAAGATATTGCCCTTGGCGAACCGGGTCAAGAAGCGGGGGCCGTTGGTGAGGCTGGAAGACAGCAAGAAAGCGATTGGACTGAGTTCCTGCCATCCCATCCGAAGCGATTGGCGCAAGGCCATGAAATGCGTCAATCAGAGCCGGCTTCTCGCTCAGGTTGCCGGCAGGTCGGGTTTGCGGCGCGACTTTCGAAAACTCGCGGCCAAAGTACAAGCCAGTGGAACAAACAGCCGCGGTAAAATCTGAGGGTGATCAAGAATGAACGAAGAACAGAAGCAATCAAATCAGCCGGACCACGACGGCCACAGTGAAAACGTGGTCCTGCAGAAAATAAAGGCCGACATACACCGGCAGTTGCTGGAACTGTTGGATCTCAATCAGGCCCGGCACGTACCGCTCGAGAAGCTCCACGAGGAATGCTCCAAGAGAGTCGATGCGCTGCTGAATGCACGGCAGTACCCCATGTCCGGCCCCGACAAGCAACGGCTGCTCCGCGAGGTTATGGACGAGGTTTTCGGCTTCGGCCCCCTGGAAGTGTTTCTGCGCGATCCGTACGTCAGTGACATCCTGGTCAACGGTCCGTCCAAAATATACATAGAGAAAAATGGACGGCTTGAAAGCACCAAAGTCACCTTCATGGACGAGAAGCACTTAATGCGAATCATCCACCGGATCGGCGCCAACGTGGGACGCCGGATCGACGAGAGCTCGCCGATGCTCGACGCGCGCCTGCCGGACGGCTCCCGAGTCAACGCCATCATCCCCCCTCTTGCCCTCGACGGACCTACGGTGAGCATTCGACGTTTTGGCGCCAGCCCGATCGATATCCGCCGACTCATCGAATTAGAGGCATTGACTGAAGACATGGCGTGCTTCCTGGATGCCTGTGTGAAATGCAAGATGAACATTCTGATATCGGGGGGAACCGGAACGGGCAAGACCACGTTGCTTAACGCGCTGTCGCGATGGATCCCCGCCGGCGAGCGCGTCATCACTATCGAAGACGCGGCGGAGCTACAGTTACAGCGCGAGCACGTTGTGCGCCTTGAAACCAGGCCCCCGAATATTGAAGGGGAAGGTTGTATAACTCAAAGGGACCTGGTGCGCAACAGCCTGCGGATGCGTCCCGACCGCATTGTCGTCGGCGAAGTTCGCGGCGGCGAGACCCTCGACATGCTCCAGGCGATGAACACCGGACACGAAGGATCCATGACGACAGTGCACGCGAACAGCCCGAGGGATGCGCTTCGACGACTCGAGAACATGGTGAGTATGGCGGGGATCAATTACCCCATACGCGCCATTCGAGAACAGCTCAGTTCGGCGCTCGACGTCATGATCCATTTGGGACGAATGACGGGCGGAAGGCGAAAAATCATAAATATCGTGGAGATAACAACGATGGAAGGCGACACAATTTGCCTCCACGACATTTTTTGTTACAATCAGACCGGCGTCGATGATGCAGGGCACGCCACCGGGCAGTTTGAGGCTTGCGGGGTCCGTCCGCTGTTGCTGCAGCGGATTAAAGCGCAAGGCGTGGATCTTCCGCGCGACTTGTTCACACGCAGAGTTCTTGTCAAAGGGCCGTCAAACAACGACGGATAATAAGTGTCCCAGAGGCAAATGCAGCGGCCTATCATGAGAACGGCCGGTAGGGATTGACACGTTATGGAATTGGAACGCTTGATTCACATTATTGCGATGGCGGCGGTCTTCGGGCTGGTTTTCTCCGTTTGGTGCATCTGTATTGTTCTCTGGTTCGGCCAGTATCTGCAGCGCGTGCGGTCCGTGCAGAAGAAGTTGGGCATTACAGGGGAGAAAGCCACCGAGTCTGAAACTCTGCGGCTGTGGCGTGAAAGCGAGAAAGGAGCCGGCAGTGACATCTTACCGGACAAGCTGACTTGGGAGGAACGTCTCGAAGAATTAAGACGCGCTGCCGGGTGGCATGCGCCAGTACTAACGGTCATTCTGGGCGTCGTCGGATTGGCTGTTTTTGGTTTTGTCATTGCGTATCTCGTGAAGGGGGTCATCATTGGATTGGGCGTCTCTGCTGCGATCCTGATCATATTCTGGAGCTACACAAAGAAGCGGATTTCGAAGTACTCCGCTCTGTTTGAAAGACAGCTTGTGGATGCATTGGGTATTGCCGCTCGTGCCCTTCGCGCGGGACATCCGCTCCTGGGGTCCTTCCAATTGATTGCGGAAGAAATCGATGAGCCGTTGGCAGATGTCTTTTATAGAATTTGCCAGGAACAAATGCTTGGGTTAGATTTGAAGGATTCGATAAAGAAAGTGGCGCGAGGAGCGTTCAATTCTGAGCTGAAGTTCTTCGCTATTTCGGTCGCCATACAGTTGCAGAGCGGAGGAAATCTGGCTGATTTGATGGACAGCCTGGCTACCATCATGCGGGCGCGCATAAGGCTGAATCGACGAGTCCGTGTCATGACAGCGCAGACACAGTTTAGCAAGATGACGTTGATTGCACTGCCCATCGTGATGTTCTTTTGGCTGAATCTTGTGAATCCTGAATATATGGAGCCTCTTTACACAACGACGATTGGCAAATACATGCTGGGCGGGATGGCTTGCTCACTCTTGTTTGGCTCATGGGTGATGAATCGAATGACCGTGTTGCGTTTTTGAACCATAACACCAGACTTATCGAATTTGCCGGGCAGCGGTAATAAATGGATGCGATAGCAGAAAAATTAGTGATTCCCGGACTGACGTTCCTGTCCATAACGGCGGTTGGCGCCTCGATTCTTCTGTCCCGGGCGCAGAAGCGAAAAACGCTCGAGACAAAAATGCGGGAAGGGATCCCGACGGCCGCCGACATAACCGCGACGGGCCAGAAGCAAAAGTCGAGTCTCCTGCAGTTGCTCGAGAATATCGGCAATATTGTTTCTCATGGACGTGCGAGCACCAATCTCTGGGAGGAGCTCGTCCGAGCCGGATATTACAGCAGGACCGCACCCGGAATATACACCGGAATTAAAATGATACTGTTTGCCATCGGGCTTTTGTGTACGGCGATATTCGTTCTGCCCCTGGAGAAGCATCTTACAACAAAAGTGACATTCATATTTCTGGGGGGGATCGTCTTGTTTTTTGTTCCGAACGTTCTGCTGAAATTACGGTTGAAAAAACGGCATGATGAAATCTGTCAGCACCTGCCCGAAGCCATCGATATGCTCGAGATATGCGTTTCCTCGGGAATCGGATTAGGAATGGCTTGGAATGTCGTCGCGGACGAGATTCAACACGTCAGCCCCACGTTGGCCAGCGCAATGGGCCTGACCAACTTTGAGATACATCTTGGCGTCAGCCGCGTAGAGGCGATGCGACACATGGCCGCGCGCACCGGTGTGGATAAATTGTCTTCGCTGGCCGCCATACTGGTTCAAACGGAGCGATTCGGCACGAGCATCGCTACAACGCTGCGCATCTTCGCGGCGTCTATGCGAGAGGAACGGTTCTTTGAGGTGGAAGAACGCGCTGAAAAGATTGCAGCCAAGCTGATTATACCCATGGTACTGTTTATTTTTCCGGCGATATTCATCATTACCGTCGGACCCGCCGCAATAGCTATAACTAGAGCCATGGGAACGTTTTGAGATCAAACGAAAAACGCAAAATCAAGGAGACTATTTTATGAAACTGTACACGAGCACGGTTGTAGTGACGCTCTTGATTGGCGTCTTGCTGGCGGGGTGCCAGGAAAGTACAACGAAAGGTCCTGATGAGCGCGTTGTAAACACCCGGCTGATGAATTCTTACAATGACACAGCCATTCAGAATGCGATTGTTTCTCAGCACACTCTGTTTGCCTACCATTTTGTTCAAGATGGGCCCGAGCTTAATGAGCTCGGTGAGCGGGACCTTGCGGTCCTGACGCACCACTTCATCAGGAACGGCGGCTATCTGAATATTCGGCGGCACGATATTCCTGCAGAGCTTTATCAGGCCCGAGTCAACACGGTGCAGGAAAGACTCCGGGAAGCAGGCATCGAAATGGAACGAGTGCGCGTCTCAGATGGTATGCCGGGAGGCTCGGGCATGGCTTCGGAGAGAGTTCTGGTTATCTTGGAGGCTAAGGGAGTAAGTGCTCCTGCCGCGACTTCCACCTCCTTCACATCGGGAGCAAAGTAATGGAAGACATCCGATCGAGAGCTTCGAGCGTATTTGTCGGGCTTTGCGTGGGAATGCTGCTCGGTGCGTTCTACCTCAGTGGCTGCGCAGAATCCACCACCGCCGTGCCCGCCGGAGGCTGGGCCCAGGGCGGCACCGATTCGGAGTTTCAAACGCAGGCGGGTCGCCCGCCCACGACCAAGACCTTGTGGGCCATGGCGGATATTCTCGCGTCGCAGGGCAAGGACTCGGAATGTGAATACGTGTTGAAGCGAATCATTCAGAACGATCCTAAGTTCCTGCCCGCCTATAACAGTCTGGCGGAGCTGCAAATGCGCCGGGGGCAAACAAATGCCGCGACCGTGACGCTTCAGGATGCCCTGCGCATCGGTCCCGAGAATCCTGTTCTTCTGAATAATCTGGGTATGTGCTGGCTCGTGCGCCGCGATTACGATAATGCTTTGAGGGTGTTTGACAAGGCCGCTGGGATCGCGCCCGAGAATGCGAAGTATCGCGCGAACATGGCCGTCGCACTGGGCCTGATGGGCCGTGAAGAAGAATCGCTGGCGCTGTTCAAACAAGTCCTGCCCGAGGACCAGGCGGCCCGTAACGTAGAAGTATTGCGCCAGGCCAGGAAGGACGCAGAACGAGCTTCTACGGCACCGCCACCCTAAGCTCCGACGGAAAGACTCGAAACGACCGAAGCCGAGAGCTTCCGATTTCATCATCCTGAAGATTCTCCCGCAAGCGGAATGTCATACGAAGGATGTTCAGTGCGCTCAGCACCAACGGCATTCCGGATTTAGCCCTTGATTTAGCCTTATGATCGCAGATAGACTAACGCACTGCTCGTGTGTGACTGTGGCTCTTGTATAAGATTGAATACCGCAGGTGTGGCCATGAAAGTCAAGCTACTGATGTGTATTGTTTTGTCAACGGTGGGGATGGCGCGCGGGGGCGAAGGGATTGAGTGGCCGTGCACAGGCAAAATCAAACCCAGATTAGCCGCGGAAATTCATGCCTCCAATTGGTCCATCGGCGCCGAGACGATGGACCGCGACTACACCGTTTATGAAAACTGGAAGCCATATTTGGGGCCGTTGGGATTCAAGAAGGCGCGGATACAGGTAGGCTGGGCAAAAACGGAAAAGCAGAAGGGCCGGTACGACTGGGAATGGCTTGATAAGATCATAACCGACATGGTTGCTCAGGGCGTGGAGCCGTGGGTATGCCTGTGCTATGGGAACAGCTTATACTCCCAGGGCGGCGGGACCCTCCTCGGGGCAAGCATCCCGGCCGATGAAGAGGCCCTCCAGGCGTGGGAAAAGTTCGTCAAGGCGATGGTCCTTCGGTACAAAGACAGCATTGATGAATGGGAGGTATGGAACGAACCGAACCACGGCAAAGGTGCCACACCGGAGGCCTACGCGCATTTTCTGATCCGAACGGCTCAGGCTGTACGATCTGTTCAGCAGGATGCAAAGATACTGGCGATGTCCCTTGCAGGGGTCGATGTGAAGTATGCTTCGCAGGTGCTGCAGAGCGTCGCAACACAGGGCAAGCTGGATTTGATCGACGAGGTGACATATCATCCTTATTCGTATAATCCAGATGCCAGCTATGCGGCAGTGGAGAAGCTGCGCCAAGTCGTACACGCCTGTAGCTCGCGCATCAGGCTGCGACAGGGGGAAAACGGGGCCCCTTCGGAACGCAGAAAGACGAGGGCGCTGAGCAACCACGACTGGACCGAATTGTCCCAGGCCAAATGGGCGCTCCGGCGGCTCCTCGGCGATCTGGGCAGGGACATTCCGTCGTCATACTTCGCCATCATGGACATGAAGTACCCGGACGAAATGAACAGCAAGGGCTTGTTGAAGGCAAACGATGATAAGACTGTCGCGTATGCGAAACCCGCCTACCACGCCCTTGCGAGTCTGGCTTCGGTCTTTGATGACCGCCTGAGCCGGATTGCTGGCTACAAGTACCACGCCACGTGCCTTGAATCACTGAGCCTGTTCGCTTATGAGAGCAAAGATTCCGGCAAGCAGGTTGTAACGGTCTGGTTCGACGCAAAGATTCCCTCGGACAGCAACGAGAAAACCCCCGTCGATTTTGTGTTCGAGCAGGGAGATTTTGACAATCCGGTGTACGTGGATCTGCGCGAGGGGCGCGTTTACGATATCCCCTCGAACAAATGGTCCAAAGAAGGAAAGAAATGGGTCTTTCGCGACATACCTTGTTACGACAGTCCGATTTTGATTGCGGACAGAAACAGCATTTCCTGCGAGGCGCTGGAGGAATAGGGGAGTCCGCGACGCGAGCAACGAACTGGGGCGTGGTTTCTACGGTGTGCGTCCACTCGGCTGCCGATTCGATTTCCTTGCCATCGCGATCCAGACGAGTTGATATATCGCGCCGATGATCGCCATAAAGACCAACGCGGAGAACAGGATCATCGACATGAGCATGGCGGCCGGTTTTCCCACGCCATAGACGGCCAGAAATCCCACCAGCGTGACTTCTCTGACGCCGAGGTTGGCTATAGAGATCGGTATTCGGCCCAAAACATATATCAGCGAGCAGAGCCATACGAATGCCGACACAGGCGCGACGATACTTGCCGTTCGGGCGGCAAGCACGTAGGTCACAACGCCGCCGACCAGAGTATCCACAACGGTTACGAGCGTGAAAATAAAATGGAACCGCCACCGCGCAGCCTGAAAGACTGCAATCTGATCGAGTATGTCCTCTATTTTTTGGCGAATTCTTTCGGGCAGGGGTCCGAGCAGACGCTTGAAAACCTGGATGATACGGCCACCCGTGCGGCTGTCGAGCAGCAGTAAGGTGACTGCCACTACCGCGATCAGCAACGCGCCGCAAACGGCCGGCAGCAGCCATTGACTCTTTGCTTCGGGAATGAGCAGCGGCGCCGGGTTTGAAATTATCAATGCGGCCAGTCCGAACACCGTCATCACGATCATCGTTGAAAGCTGGTTATACACCATGCTGCTAAAGACGTTGCTGCCTTTGCCTGTGCTTCTCTTGAGAACGTACCATTTGACCCCCGTGCTGAGTATGCCGGGCAGGATCAAGCTGTACAGAGCCGTCATTGCGGTTGCGCCAAAGATGGTTCCGATACCGACCCGGCAGTCCTGCCTCTTGAGAACGAACTGCATTTTGACCGACCGGATCCAGAAGAATATTGCCGTCAACCCCCAGACGGCGATCAGCAACTGCCACCTGGCCGTCCTGACGGCGTCCCGGAATTGCCCCAGGTCGATCTGGCTGAAGGCCCAGACCAACAGCGCCGTTGTGATCACGACTCTCAGAGTGAGCTTGGTTATTTGCTTGCTGCGGCCGGTCATACCTTATCAAACTCGCCGGGCGGTCGGCGGTGTTTTCGGATTGTGATTATTTTTCTCCCGCGATCAGGACCTTTCGGGAGAACGTCAGTTGTCCTTTGTAAAGTTTGTAGAACAGCTTGCTATCCGGAAACGCCGCATTCAGGTACCCGAAGGGCAAGCGGGAAACGAAAGCGCTGATGAGAAAACACAAGAGCCCGCTCACGGGGCCGCACAGATGGCAGCTTTTTGTGTTGCCAAATCCGCTGTCAACCAGCAGTTGCTCAAGCCTGCGCCTTGTCGTCACGTAGTTGTGCGAAAAATCGCAGTTGAAGAAATTGTGCCGCCAGTTCAAATAGTCCGGCGAGCATATCACGAGCCTTCCCTTTGGCTTGAGGACATCCCGAATCTGCCGGGTGATTTCCAGTGCGTCCTTCATGCTGCTCATGTGTTCCATCACGTTGATCATCACAACGGTATCGAATTGCCTGTCCAACGCGGGCAGCGGGGGAGCCATCGCGCAGACGACATGTGCGCCTCTGTTTTGAAGCGATTCGGCCATTTGCCGGTTCGCCTCGACGGCGGAGTATTCGATGCCTTCTCTAAGACAAATATCGGCAAAGTCGCCTCGACCCGGTCCAATCTCCAGGACGCTACCGCCCGGCGCGACGCCGGCGTATTTGAAAATCTTTCGAGCCAGGGCTCTGACCAGGCCGGCTCCCGCTTTCGTCGGTTTGTCCCCGCGGTTGAAATGCTCGAAAAAAGCATCGGATTCTTTGTTTTGATTTGCCATATCGTGCTACCCCTGTCCACACGGACGAAGCCGGGCCGTTCCGCCTGAAAGACGATCATCGTTTTCTTGCAATCAGCACCGTCTCATCAGCGCACTTGTCTTTGTATTGCTCATAAACATCGAGCTTGTAAAGATTCCTGCAAAGCAGATAATCCTGCTTCAGGACGATTTCAAAGCCTTCCGAAACCAGGAGCTGCTCAATCTTATCCCACTCGACGTGGTCGTCCGGCCACACGTGGACATCCCCTTCCGGTTTGTAGCGCGGATTCATCAGACGCCTGATGATATGTACGTAACCTCGCACGTCCAGCAGCAGCTTCCGGCAACGCCTGAAATTGATGATCGGCCGGGCTTTCTTGAGGAACTCGACATATTCTTTCGGCCTGCTGAAATACGCTTCATTCACTTCGTGGTCGAGATAAATGACGCCGCCCGGTTTCAGCACTCTGCACATCTCCCTGACGACGTGCAAATAATCGGGCACGTGGTGCAGCACGGAATACGTCGCAGCCAGGTCAAATGAGCCATCCGGCACATTCGACAAGTCTTTACCGTTTATCAACAGACCTTCCGACAAGCCTGTTTGGCGAAAACGGCTTTCGATCAGGGCCAGGAAACCCTCGGAAATATCCGCCGAGACGGTGTAAATCCCCAGCTCGATCAAGTACCTGGTCAGATTGCCCGAACCGCATCCGTAATCAAGGGCCTTCAAAGGCTCTGCCCCGGTTTTGACGGAGCTTTTGGCCATATTCAGCGCAGCGCGCAGCCTTTGCTGCTCGACGGGGTTGAATATTTCCCCATGCAGCCGCTCGTATCTGGCGCTCACCCTGTCACCGGCCCTCTTATTGAACTGTATCTGGTCCTGGCTTTGCATAGGCAATCTTCAGCGGACAACAGGCGTATTGTATCGAAATGTCACCTGCACAATTTCTCATATATTTCCAATAGTTGCCCAATCTGCTCCCGCCCGTCGAATTTCCGCGAGAATACTTCGGCTTCGCGTGTCAGCTTTTGGCGCAGCGCCTCGTCCCGTGCGAGCCTCTCAATGGCTTCGGCAATCCGGTCGGGGCTTAGCTCATCCAACAGCAACCCGGTCTTTTCGTGTTGAACGATTTCCGGAAGCCCGCCGACCGAAGAAGCGACGACCGGTATGTTCATGCGCATGAACTCGACGGCGGCCATGCCGAATGCCTCGCGCCGGCTTGGGACCGCGGCTACGTCGAACGCAACCATAATCTCAGCAGGGTTTCTTGACAGTCCGGTCAAAATGACGTTCTCGTGCAAACCTAATCGAAGGACCAGTTGCTCCAGCTCGTGTCTTTGCGATCCTTCGCCGACAACGACAAAGCGGTATCGATCGCTCTTTTTGCACAGGATGGCCGCAGCATGGATTAACAAGTCCGCCCCTTTGCATCGATCGAGCCTGCCTGCGAACCCGACAGCCACCTGGCCTTCGGCGATACCGAGCCTGTCCCTGGCCTTATCGCGGTCGTAAAGGGTACGGTCAAACCGCCCGAAGTCAATGAAATTACTTACCACGCAAATCGAATCTTTCTCGAAGCCGGTGGTCCGGCTCAGAGCGTCTTTGGCGGCCTGGGAGTTCGCAATTGCCAGCGCTGCTCTTGATCTCAATGCCTTCAGCGCAAGCCGATAGATGCAGCCTGTTCCCCGCCGGAAAATCGGGCCGTGCTCGTGAATGACGATTTTGGCATCGCAAAAAGATTTCGCGAGCAGGCAGACGATTACGGACTTTTGCAGGTGAGCGTGGACAATGTCTATCTTGCGTTCCCGGCAAAGTCTGGCAATCGCCGCAAAAACAAACGGATTATACTTGTGGTATCCCAGGTTGATAAGCTGAGCGTCGATGGGCATGGCGTTGGTATTTGTCCGCAACGAGCAGACAATGCTCTCGATGCGGTCGCCGGGCATCCTCTCGGCGATATTCTTAACCGCCACCGGCGCTCCGCCGTGGCCAAGGTGATCGATGACGTGTAAAACCCGTATTCTCATCTCAGTCTTTCATACAGGGCCAGGTACTGCTCTGCGACGCGGCTCCAGGAAAACTGCTCGGCCCGCCTTCTGGCTGCAAGGGACATTTGCCTGCACAACGGCCGGTCGTCGGCCAGTGTTTTTATCGCTCTGGCGATGGCGTCGGCGTTTGCCGGTTCGACGACGATCCCGTTGTCGGCCATCAGCTCCTCCAGACCCTCGCAGCGCGTGGTAATGATGGGCAGCCCCGATGCCATCGCCTCGAGCATGGCGTTGCTCATCCCCTCCTGCATACTGGCGCTGATGAGGATATCGTTCCGCCGGTACATTTGCGGCATATCTTCCGGGTCTGTTCGGCCCGTTATTTCGACGATGTTACCGAGATTCTTCTTCAGGACAATCTCGCGTAACTGCGGCTCCAGGGCCCCTCCTCCGACGATAGTGAAATGGAGGCTGCAACCTTGTTTGTGCAGTATTTCCACGGCGTCGATCAGCATCTCAACTCGCTTAGTGACCGATAATCTGCCGACGGTCAGTAGTCGCAGCGTATCCGGCCTCTGGTTGGTTTCGGCGGGATGGAACCTATCCAGCTCGACGCCGTTCGGTATGACGTCAATCGACGCCGAAGACAGGAAACGCAGCGCTCGATTCTTCAATCCCTCGCTGCACGCCACTAAGGCGACCGCTTTCTTCCAGATGGCTCGAAACACCGGGCCGAGAATCTTGTACTCAAGCTGAAACCTCGCGTGCCGTCCGGGGACATCCGAGCCCCGCAGTGAAATCACGTAAGGCAGTCCTCCTGTATTTCGATAGCACAGCCACCCCGTGGGAAAGCCGAAAAATGCGTGGACCAAATCGTAACGGTTTTCGCGCAGCAGCCTGCGGTAATAGAAACCAGCCTTGAGGAGCCATTCAATCACCTCCGTCCGGCGCCAGAAGTGCAGCTCTTTCTTATGCACGCCGACTCTGTGAATGGTAATGTTCTCAGAGAACTTCTCAGTCACCACGCCGGGCTGCGGCGCCGAGGTCAATACCTGCACCCGAAGGTCGTGCCTCTCGGCGTATTGCCTCAGAAGGCACTGGTGGGCTTTCGCCGCCCCGCCGCCAATCGGCGGGAATTCATAATTGAGCATCAAGATATTCATTTCTACGAGGTTTGTGAGTTTCCTCTCTTGTGGGCAATTACATAGAGATTCGTCTGTAACACAAGCGGCAGCCTGCGGAAATCCACGTGCCGGAGCACGTAACCTATCGGCCCGAGCTTCTGCAATTTTCTGAGGGTAAACTCATTCATAGGATTCATTTTGACAAAGCGCGTTTGGAATCCATGCCGGGCCAACCGCCGTCTCAATTGGCTGGGCGAATGAAGCGAAGGGTGATACCGCCGCCACTGGAGCGATTTGGTCCACAGGGTCTCGTAGATGACGTTGCTGAGCTTGTTCGGTGTCTGAAAGAGATAATGACCCCCGGGGCTCAGCACGCGCGAGACTTCGCTTATGTGCCTGTCTATGGCGGCAATATGCTCGAACAAATCGAAGCTCAGCACAGCGTCGAACGATCCATCTTCGTAGGGCAGAGCCTCGGCCGCCTGCACCTCCAGACGAATGTCACCGTATTTCTTCCGGCCGTATTCAATCGCTTCGCCGGATATATCAATTCCTGTAATATCATGATCCTTGCCACTCAGCTCGAAGACCACGCTGCCGATGCCGCAGCCGATCTCCAAAATCCTGTCGCGGGGTTTGAGCAAGTTCGTCAGGGCGAGAAACTCCAGGTTCGTTTGCAGGTTGCCTCGTTCTTCTTTGCCCGCCCACAGTTCCTTGCGCCAGCCTTCGTCGTAGAGCTGCTGCTGCTTTTTGAGATCCTCGTCCATGAGCTTGGTTCCGCGTCTCTATTTGCGCTGGAAAAGAACGTGGTCTCCGAACACTCGAACGACAGAGTAGTTTTTCATCACGTAGTCTCGAAACGGCTTCATCGCTTCAAAACGTTTGGCTTCATCGGCGTCCTTGATCTTCTCACGGAGCAGTTTGGCGTACGCCGCTTCATACTGGCTGACGACCTGTTCCTGCACGGGCAGGAATCCTTTCTGCGTTCGAGGCCACAACTCCAGCGGGGGTCTGTCCCACGGGAAGTGAAGCTTGTACGTATCGACAATGAACTTGGGGGGACGCTTCTCGAACGAGCTTAACAGCTCGGCGATTCTCTTCGAGAGTTCCTGCAGCGGGAGCGTGTGCATTGTCCCCTCGAACGCCTTCGGAGCCGGGCTCATCCTTTGGGCTTGCACGTAGATGCCCGGAAACCAGCCCCAGACATAGATGAGGTCGCTCGGCGTCGAATTGTCACGGATATATTTTGCCAAATCTTCCCAGGGGCCTCTGTTTTGACCAAGATGGACTTCTTTAAGTCTTTGTGCATAGCCCCTTTGTCTTTCAGGAAGGCCCGTTGTCCGATTGCGATAGACGGCGCCGGTATGAGGACTTTTCGCCACCCCGCCGAATACGGGCCAGGCCATAACCGTCATCAGCAACAGGCCAAGCGCGCCAATGGCAACCCACTTCGGCCTGGAAGCAGCGGTCTTTGCTCTGTCATAATAAACGGCTATCAGATACCCACCCAGCATTGCGGACGAGGCGTTCAACGGCAGGTAATACTGTTCGTAGGAGTGCGGGCTGATCCACACAAACGTCATATCCAACAGCCACCAGACGGCAAAGAGCAGGACGAATCTATCATAGCTGCTCTTCCCATCGTCCTTGGATTTTCTGAGCCTGCTTGAGATCAGCTTGACGAGCCTGATGATGATTGCTCCAGCCCCAAGACTCACGGGCAGTATCAACACGCCATACCAACGGAAGACCCGGACTTTGGCCTGTCCTACTTGTTCAGGAGTCATTACCCGCCAGCTATCCCGAACGTAGCCCGGCATGAGCCTCATCAAAAGTCCCTGCTTGTCGGCGGCATTCTGAACCTCGTTGTCATCGGCGTCGGACTTGCCCGGCGTGGGCTCGCCGGCGGGCTGCGGATTCGCAAGCGCGGCGACAATCGGCTTGTATAAAAAACGATACGGGTAGTAGTCAATCGGCGATCTCGATGCAGCCAGCCATAGGCATATCGGGCTGATGACAATAATGGCCCCCGCCAACAGCAACAGAATATCGAAGCCTGTTTTCTTCCAGGTGCTGTGCTTGAGCAGAGGCTGCAATAGGGCAAACAGGCCGACCGCTCCAAGTGCAGCAGTTCCGGTTTCTTTGAACAGCGGCGCAAAACTCAGAGACGCCCCCGCCAGCACCGCGTACCACCATTTCCCCGACAATTGATACAGCACGAAACAACACACCCCCAGCACCATGAACGCGATCATGTGCTGCTCTTTCACGTTGCCGAACTTCGCGACAAGCGGGGCCGAGAGATACGCGGAGGCAATGATCACCCCCACCGCCGCCGAGGGTGTCCCGAACAATTTTCGCATCGTAACGAACATGAGCACCAATGCGGCGGCCTGGAGAATTGCCTGAATCAGCTTGGAACCGGTTTCGTTGAAGCCGGACAGGGACACGCCGACGATATTGACCAACAGGGTTCCCATTTGGGCGCTGGGCTTATCGTCCACGCCGATTCTGGCGCCGTCGATTACCCGCTGGGCCGAATAGACATAGCCGCCGCTGTCGAAGGGATCCGGCGAATTGAACTCAATATACTTGCCCATGGTGAACGGAATTGCGGCAAGAAGTATAGTAGCCGCATAAATCAGAAAACGTTTCTGAGTTTCAGGCTTGAAAGGCAGAAACGGTTTGTGTATCTGGTCATGCTGTCTGTCGGGGTGTTTGCGTTTTCGCATGGGCCTGTTCATTTGCCGTCTATCTCCTGTCCCGGCGCCTCCAGGATTTCTTTGATGACGTAGGTGGGGCGGTTCTGCGACTCGTGGTACGTCCGGACCAGCAATTCGGCGAGTAATCCCATCAGGATGAACTGAATTGTCGCGATGATGAACACAGGCGTCAGAATCAGCAGAGGATTCCCGCTCATGTCTGTCCCGCGATAGACTTTCTGATAGATTACGATCATCGCCAGAGCAACCGCCCCGAGCGCACTGAGCAATCCGAGGCCGCCAAAGACATAGATGGGTTTGGTGGAGAACGAGCCGAGGAAATTGACTGTGATCAGGTCCAACAGAACCTTCCAGGTGCGCGCCAGGCCATATTTTCCTACGCCGGCGGTTCGGGGCCTGTGGTTGACAACGATTTCCGCGATCTTGGCTCCGCTCCAGCTTGCCAGCGCGGGGATAAACCGGTGCATTTCGCCGTACAGGCGTGTTTCGGCCAGGACCTCTCGGCGGTATGCCTTGAGCGTACAGCCATAGTCGTGGAGCTTGACGCCGGTAATTGTGGAGATCAGCCAGTTGGCGATCTTGGAAGGCAGCCGTCTTGTCACGGCGCTATCGTGTCTGGTCTTTCTCCACCCGCTGACAACGTCAAATCCTTCGTCGAGCTTGGCGACTATTTTGGGTATGTCCGCCGGGTCGTTCTGCAGGTCGGCGTCAATTGCAACGATGACCTTTCCCCTCGCGTAGGTGAAGCCGGCGCTGAGGGCCGCAGTCTGACCGAAGTTCTTGCGGAATCGAATCACCCGGATCTTAGGGTCGGCTTTTTGCAGGTCCGCCAGCACGGCAAAGCTGTTGTCACGGCTGCCGTCGTCGATGAATATGACCTCGAAGCTATACCTGGGGGCCAGCGCCTGCGAGATTTGCTCATAGAGCGGACCGATATTATCCTGCTCATCCAGCAGCGGCACGACGACCGACAGTTCGGGACCCTGTTTGTCCATACTTAACGTCCTATACTATCACGGACTATGGTAATAGTTAAGATATCGGCTGTAAAGCCGGACATAAGTAGTCAAAATCGCCCCTGGTGCGCTGATTCCTGCTTTCGGAGGGTATGTGTTTAGCCAAGGAAGGGCCATCCCCATCCCGATAACGACAATCGGGATGAGGCTGCCACCCAGTAGAGCAGATGGGAAACGGGTGGCAGCCTCAAGCCTGGACCCACCGGATGGGGGGGCCAAGCTTGGGGATGGTCGCAAATCCCAGAGGGCCGCTAAACATACACGCCGCGAAAGCGGGGCGACACAATTTGCTTGAATCTGCCCGGCCGTTTTGATATTCTGCCGCCCTATGAAAAAATCGATCTCGAACAATACGATTACGGCCCCGAAAGGATTCCTGGCCGCCGGCGTCCACTGCGGCGTCAAGAAGTCGGGCAAATTCGACTTGGGGCTTCTGGTCTGTCCTACCGGTGCAAGGGCGGCCGCAGTCTTTACCACCAACAAGATTGTCTCGGCCGCCGTAACAATTTGCAGAAGACACCTCAAGAGCCCCCGTGTCTCCGCGGTCGTCGTCAACTCCGGCAACGCCAATGCCTGCACCGGTCGGCTGGGACTGGATAATGCAATCGGGATGTGTGCCGCAGTAGCTTCAGGCGTGGCCAGTCAAGCGGCGAGGGGCGCTAACTGCGAGGCCCGGAACGTTCTGATCGCCTCGACGGGCATCATCGGACATCAACTGCCGGTCCGGAAAATCACCACGGGCATTTCAATAGCGTCCGCGGAGCTTTCGGCGTCGGCTAAAGCGGGGCTTGATTTTGCGAAGGCCATAATGACGACCGATACCAGGCCGAAGCAGGCCGTACGCCGGCTCGACATTTCCGGCTCGAAGGTGACTATCGCCGGAGCAGTCAAAGGGGCCGGCATGATCGCCCCCAACATGGCGACGACGCTTTGCTTTATTACAACGGATGCCGCGATCAGCAAACCTATGCTGGCAAGCGCCTTGAAGGCCGCGATAGATGATTCATTGAACAGGCTGACGGTCGATGGGCATCAAAGTACGAACGATACGGCGATTGTTCTGGCTTCGGGCCTTGTGGGCAATCGGCCGATAGTAAGCCACTGCCCGCCGTACGAGCAGTTTGTTGACGCTCTCAGTGCGTTGTGCGAAAACCTGGCCGGACAAATGGCGCTGGACGCGGAAGGGGCGACACGGATGTTCAAAGTGGTGGTCACAGGGGCGGCTACCAAGGCCGACGCCGCCAAAGCCTGCCGGGCCGTCGCCGACTATCCGCTGGTCAAATGCGCCATACACGGCGGCGACCCGAACTGGGGCAGGATCATATGTGCCGTCGGCTCCGTGGGTGTGAAGCTGGACCCCGCAAAGCTGTCCTGCAAAATCGGCAGGATAACGGTTTTCAAGAACGGGGCCCCTGCGAAGTTCGACCCGAAGGAGGCCAGCAGGATTATCTCCCAGCCCAGGCACACGATAACCGTGAATCTCGGGGCGGGCAGCGCCGCTGACTTCTGCTACGGCTGCGATTTGAGCGCCGAATACGTCAGCATCAACGCGGACTATCATACGTGAGAAGCCGCAAGATTAAGAATTGACAATGCAGAATGTAGAATCTCTATTCTAATGCCGGCTTTGAGCCATTTGCGTTGTTTGGAAGTGGTTGTCTTTCACGGTAGTTGTAGAAATCTTCAAATCGTATTTACCCCAGGATTTCGCGATAGGAGTTCATTTTTCTCCAGCGAGAAGAAGCATTTGTGC
>Ga0214473_10001931_pt1 | contig 26333 bp, 22 predicted proteins | sample RVTome_7_FD_203509 | JGI IMG/M metagenome (GOLD analysis project Ga0214473, IMG submission 203509) | Soil microbial communities from uranium-contaminated site in the Upper Colorado River Basin, Wyoming, United States - RVT98D197 | ecosystem: Environmental > Terrestrial > Soil > Contaminated >...
TCAGCCTGCCGGCTCCAGGCTGGAGCAAGGCCCTTTGGCTTGTCGGGGCGATTACGGCGCTAATAACTGCTGTGTACATGACTCGCATGATGGTAATGACGTTCTGGGGCGCGGAACGCTTTCGTGAGAAACACCTTGACGTCGAACATTCAGAACCTCAACCGAGCCAGCATCAAGTTCACGAGCCGCGAGAGTCGCCGCTGGTGATGACAGTGCCCCTGATCGTGTTAGCCGTGCTTTCAACAATTGGGGGGCTTATTGGCGTTCCTTATGCCCTTGGCTCCCTGCTATTACGACACCCAACGAACTACATTGAGAGAGCCCTTGCACCGGTGGTCAGTGAAGTATCGGTTGTCGAAGCTGAGGGAATGTTAAAATCGGAGCAACCACATACGCTAGAGGCCTGGACCCCAACAGCAGAACCGGTTCACTCAGCCGCTGAGATTCGTGAGGAGGGCTTGCTGGCTTTAGTGTCAGTGATTGTTGCCGCTTTAGGAATTGGTCTGGGTTGGCTTGTATTTCAAAAACGTCCTTTGCTGCGCCTGCCGACGATTCTCGAAAATAAGTACTACGTGGATGAGTTATATGACGCGGCCCTCATTCAGCCTGTCAAGGGTTTTTCCCGCGAAGGTCTTTGGAAAATCTTTGACATCGGCGTAATCGACGGCTTCCTGCACGGATTGGGTGAAGTAGTAAGTCAAACTGGAGCGATGATCCGGTATCTTCAAGCGGGATTTGTTCGTGGCTATGCCGCCATTATCCTCCTTGGAGCACTGCTAATCATCGGATTCTTCACTTACTGGAGCATTAAAGCGCTGCCGCTGATGCCATGAATCTTATGCAGCCACACCTCATTACCGTTCTCATTCTGCTGCCGATTGTCGGCGCGGTTGTGGCCGGCGCCTACTACTACTTGCCCAATCGCAGCGAATCAGGCTATCGCTGGATTGCTTTTATCTTCGCAACCGCCACGTTTGTGGTATCACTATTCTTATTGCCAGGGAGCATTGACGGCGGTGCTGGATTCCGCTTTGTTGAAGATAAGCTCTGGATAGGTTCAATCGGGGCCCATTATCACCTTGGTGTGGATGGCATCAGCCTTTGGCTTGTGCTGCTGACCACTCTTCTGATGCCGATTTCGATACTATCAAGTTGGACCGCAATTCAGAGCCGCAGACTCTTTTATTACATTGCATTGCTGGTTCTTGAGTCAGCCCTGATTGGCGTCTTTGTTTCACTCGACCTGTTGCTCTTCTACCTCTTTTTCGAAGCGTCGCTCGTACCAATGTTTTTCCTGATAGGGATCTGGGGTGGCGAGCGGCGCATTTATGCCGCGATCAAATTCTTCATCTACACGGCTGTCGGAAGTCTATTGATGTTAGTGGGGATAATTGCCCTGTATTACCAGTTTGGAACCTTCGATTACACACTCATTCTGGAGACGTTGCGGGCCGGAACGCGTGCCCTGTCGCCAAACGTGGCGTTCTGGCTTTTCCTGGCATTTGCCTTTGCTTTCTGCATTAAGGTGCCACTCTGGCCGCTGCATACATGGTTGCCGGATGCACATACTGAGGCGCCGACCGCAGGCTCTGTCGTTCTTGCCGGTATCTTCCTAAAGATGGGGACTTATGGACTATTGCGGTTTAACCTTGGACTGTTCCCAGAGATGGCACGTTACTTTGCTCCCTTGATGATAACGCTCGCTATTATCGGCATTATCTACGGAGCTCTTGTCGCGATGGTTCAACCCGACGTGAAACGACTGGTCGCTTACTCATCTGTAAGTCATATGGGGTTTGTTGTGCTCGGATTATTCTCGTTCACCGAACTCGGTGTACAAGGCGCACTGTACCAGATGCTCAATCACGGCGTTTCGACGGGTGCTCTTTTCCTGTTTGTTGGTTTCATTTATGAGCGGCGACATACTCGGATGATTAGCGACTTTGGTGGACTTGCAACACCGATGCCCTGGTTCTCTACTCTCTTTGTGATAGCCTCCCTCTCATCGGTTGGCCTGCCCTTCTTGAACGGATTTGTTGGTGAATTCTTGATCTTGCTCGGGTCATGGACCTCCGGCGCGATTGAGCATGTCTGGATTGCCACAATGCTTGCTGCAACTGGCGTAATCTGGTCTGCCGTTTACATGCTTTGGATGCTGCAGCGCGTCGTGTTTGGCCCAGTAACGAATTCCGCCAACGCGGCGCTTCCAGACCTCAATCGTCGAGAGATGGGCCTGATGATTCCGTTGCTCCTGCTAATGCTCTTCATGGGCGTTGTGCCTCGGCCATTCCTGGATCGTTCCAAGTACAGCGTTGAAGCTATACGCTCGCGCATTCCCGTTCCGGTTGCAGGCGGATCATTTGAAACTGCCGAAATGCAAAGCGGTAAGTTAAAGGAGACAGTGGCGGCAAGTAATCGAACACCATAGGGATCATTCATGTCCTTTTACGCGCTGCAAACAGGTCTGGCTGACGTTAATTTCCCGCTCATCATGCCGGAGATGATCGTCTGTGTCGCCGCCGTTGTTGTTATGTTGGTAGACGCTTTTTGGAAGACGTCACAACGCTGGGTCACAGGCGCAATAGCACTCACCGGTCTGGCTGGGGCGGCGGCGAGCTTGGTCTGGCTATGGTCTAGTTGGAACGATGTTGGTACGGCTTTCAATGGCATGATCGTCCTGGATGGCTTACGACTTGGTTTTACCGTGATCTTTCTGATCGTCTCTGCCCTTACGATCTTAGTCTCAATGGTCTGGGTCGAAAGTGAGCGACTGCCGGCAGGAGAGTTTCACTCATTACTCCTCTTTGCTACCGCGGGCATGATGTTAATGGCCTCAGGAGGGGATCTGGTCATTGTTTTCCTCGGGCTTGAGATTCTCTCAATTGCAACGTATGTACTGGCCGGGTTTCGCCGGACGGATGTCCGTTCCAATGAGTCCTCGGTGAAATACTTTGTCCTTGGTTCGTTTTCCTCCGCCTTCCTGCTTTATGGGATCGCGCTAATCTATGGCGGCACCGCCACAACAGCGGGTTTGCCCGGGACCACCAATATCAACGAGATCTCTCATAGGATAGTTGACGCGCAATACCCCCTCCTTCTCTTTGCCGGGGCCGCGATGATGCTGGTCGGTTTTAGTTTCAAAATCGCCACAGCTCCATTTCATGTTTGGACGCCTGATGTTTATGAAGGTGCTCCTACTGCTGTAACGGCATTCATGGCTGCCGGCCCAAAGGCAGCCGGCTTTGCTTCCTTCCTGCGCGTATTTCTATTTGGCTTTCCATTGGCCGTAGTGGCGGGTAGTGAAATAGCAAGCAGACTTCAGGAAGCGTGGGTGATGGCCCTGTTTGTTATGGCGATCATCACCATGACGCTAGGCAACGTGGTCGCAATAGTTCAGAACAACGTTAAGCGTCTGCTGGCCTATTCCTCCATTGCTCATGCGGGGTATGCGCTGGTGGGCTTTGTTGCCGCCGGTGCGGCCCGCGATTTAGAACAACGCCACGCTGCCATCGCGGCTGTCACGTTCTACCTCCTGTCGTATGCCATCATGAACATAGGCGCGTTTGCCGTGGTCCAATTAATTGCGCGAGCTGGCGACCGCCGTACTGATGTAGACGATTACAACGGAATCGGATTTCGTTCACCCGTTCTGGCGCTTTCCCTGTCGCTCTTTTTGTTGAGTCTGCTCGGCATGCCTGTGACTGCGGGTTTCATCGGCAAGGTGCTGGTTTTTCGCGCGGCCCTGGAGCAAGGTTACTTCTGGCTTGTCATCATCGGAGTACTTAACACTGCCGTTTCAGCCTATTACTATCTGCGCTTAATTATCGTAATGTTTTTCCGCGAACGCCTCACCGAATGGAGCTCTCCGCCAATTCCAGCGAGCATCGCGCTGACGCTGGTTATCACCGCTGTGGGCGTCTTGTACCTGGGGCTATTTCCCGGGCGTGTAATAGATGCTCTGCAGACGAGACCGAACGTTACAGTTTCGCGAAGGTAGGTTGCCTCTAAACGTGACTGCCGAGGAGTATGTAACCCAAATCAAAGCTGATTTGGGCGAAGCATGGCTGGGCCAAATTTACCGGCGCGTCTTAAAAGGACGCACACGCTCGTTCCATTTTCCCAACTCCCAGCCAAAGGCTAAGATTGAGATCCACCACACGTTGCTGGGGGTGGAACTGAAAATCGGAAAGCGTCGATTGCTGTGCCCGGACCTGGCGACAGCCCGCTACCTGGCCGTTTTTGCCCGTCTGGGGACTCCAGACGTGGCTTTACCATATGACATTACTCGAGTCTCTTACTTCGCGGACGAACTCGAGTCGGCGTGGCATCGAATGCTGCTCTTGGCCGAGAATTTCGCCGCCGATGCCAGCCAGAAATTTAGATCTCGAACTCGTGGCCTGCTAATTGCTAAACTGAGAGCGGAAATTGTGGCGGCTGGACCGGGAACTGCCAGGCCACACTTTAGGCAGGCCACAAAACAAAGAGTTTAGCTTCCCCGGCGGTTTTTGGGATCTATAAGATACCGAAATGACTCAGGACCTTAACGAAATCGGCATCGAATCAGCGGCCATCGAGGGCGCGGACGCGCTGCCGTTCCCCTTTAATCAGAAGGCATTCTGCCGCTACGAATCCATTGAAAAGCGGATTGAGACCGCACGCGTGCTGGTAGTGGATTGCTTGCTGAGGGACGTCAACGATCTTTCGCCAGTCGCCAGAGACGAATGGGGTCAGACAGCCTCTGCGGAGCTCAAACGAGAACGCCAGATTGCCACGATGGCGATTGAGAATATCCTCAATAACGTCGGGCGGCTCGTGAAAGCCCCCACCACTCAGGTTGCGCACGTTTCGGAACTGTCGCAGTGGGTCACCGAATTTGAGCCCGATGCGATCGTGATTAGTGGAACGTTGCGCGATTTCGATTATTACAAATCAGAAATCCTTTCAGACTTCAGCGATTTTATCAAAGCGACAAGAACGCCAGTTTTAGCCATCTGTGGTGGTCATCAACTCGTCGGCCTTTCATTTGGGGCCCGCGTGATCACGCTTGACCGCCTCGAGCAACAGGAACAAAGACACAACCGTCCTATCGAATATCAATATCGGTTCGTCCGAATAACAGAACCTGACGATCCAATTTTTTCTGGAATTGGCGATCCTGAATCGCGTGTGTGGCAAGATTACACGCAGGAAGCGCGCATTCTCAGAGTCTGGCAAAACCACGGCTTACAATTAGACCGCGTTCCTGAAGGCTTTGTCCTTCTCGCAACCTCTTATTTGTGCCGTAACCAGATGATGGTGAGACGCGCCGGAGGACAACTGATCTACACTGTTCAGTTCCACCTGGAGAAATCGTTCGAAGATTGGAATAAGAGCCGCACGCGCTGGGAGCATCCTAATGAATCTCGCGATGGGCGCATCTTGTTTGAGAATTTCCTGCAGCTGGCCCTGGTTCAATCTCGTTAACCAAATAAATGGATGGTTCCTGATGGTCTAACTGAGGAGAGTCTCGCCCGCAGCGCTAGATTGCTTGCCTCCCGGGACACGCATCTCGCTCAAATTTTGCAGACTCATGGTGCACCACCGCTCTGGGCACGCCGTCCCGGTTTTGCAACTCTAATCCGAATAATACTGGAGCAACAGGTTTCTCTTCTTTCGGCCGCGGCGATGTTTCGGCGTTTGCGAAAGAATATCCTGCCATTCACGCCCCCGCGGTTTCTTCAAGTCGGCGAGACGGGATTGAGAAGCCTCGGACTGACGCACCAGAAAACATCCTATTGTCTCCGGCTCTCGGAGTCGGTAATCGATAAAAGTATCGATCTGACAGCACTCCGACAACTCCCCGATGAAGAGGTGAGAAATGCGCTGGTTAAGATCAAAGGCATTGGCCCATGGACCGCCGACGTCTACATCTTGATGGCGCTCAGGCGGCCCGACGTGTGGCCGGAAAACGACCTAGCGCTTGCCCTAGCAATGGAAAATTTGAAGGGCCTGAGTTTGAGACCGACGCCAAATGGCCTTCGTGAAATGGCTGAGTCGTGGCGCCCATTTCGAGCGGTGGCCGCAAGAATGCTCTGGCAACATTATCTCGCGCAAAGAGGCAGAACATAGCGACCCAACTACTTCGCGATAGTAGATGTAGAGGTTTTTGGCGCAGTTAGTTCGATTTGACTTATATCCGGAACGCCCTCCAAGGTCTTTTGAATCAACGAGTCCACAACTGCGTTTAGGTCGTTTGTGTTACGGTAAACCTCCAGCTGCTGGTCGGCGGAAGTGCCTCTGGCAAGAATAGTATGGATATGTTCGATCTCCTTGCGGGAACCCAGATCGTCTAACACGTCGTCTACAAATTCGAGTAGTTCCAGAATGAGGTCACGAACCGGCACCTCTTTTTGTTTACCGAAATCAATCAGCTTACCATCCAGGCCATACCGGACTGCCCGCCACTTGTTTTCCTGAATCAGCATCCTTCGATAAAGTCGGAAGCCCAAATTCTTGTCGATCAGCTTATTGAGTTTAGCTACGATTGCCTGAAAAAGGGCGGCAATAGCAATTGTGTCGTCGACACTGGTAGGAATATCGCAGATTCTGAATTCAAGCGTTGGGAAAAATGGGTGCGGACGGATGTCCCACCAGATCTTCTTGCCGTTATCTATACATCCAGTTTTGATGAGCAGATCTACATAACGTTGAAAGCCACTATAGGAATCAAAATGATCAGGAATATCGGTGCGCGGGAACTGCTTAAAAATCTCTGTGCGGTAAGATTTAAGGCCGGTGTTATGCCCCATCCAGAATGGCGAAGAGGTCGAAAGCGCAAGCACATGAGGCAGGAAATACCGAGCGGCATTCATCAGGTGAACCGCTCGCTCACGATCCTGAATTCCGACGTGCACATGCAGACCAAAAATCAGCAGCGAGCGGGCGACGGTTTGCAGCTCCTGCACCAGGAGCTCATAGCGTTCGTCCTCAAAGATCTTTTGATCCTGCCAACGTGAGATGGGGTGGGTTGATGCAGCCACTATAGCTAACCCGTTTTTATGCGCGAGGTTCGAAATGATGCCTCGCAAGCGGCTGATGTCTGCCCGGGCCTCTCCAATGTTGCGACAGATCCCGGTACCGACCTCTACCATGGATTGAATCATCTCAGGTTTGATCTGCTCCCCCAGAAGCATCTTCCCCTCCTCGAGCATCTCTGCCACGTGGGAGCGCAATTCGCGAGTCCGTGGATCCACAATTTGAAACTCTTCTTCGATTCCTAAGGTGAACTGCTCAAACATGAGTGATAACTCCTACTTCTGGGCGCTGCGATAGGCAGTACCCTCTTTCAAGGATTGCTGAATCATGCGAAAGTCGGGCTTAAGTTTGCCGAGGTATTCATGACGAAAGTGCCTGACTGCACTGCCAATCGAATGCACAGGACTATAGAGATCGAAATGGACGTACCAGCGGCGCGGAACACCTTCCTGGTAGAGAAAATGGAGTACTGCTTCGCCGCGGCCCCGTTCATAAAAGCCGCCACTCGTATCTTTATGATTGGCAAACAGCCGCGTGAAGTCCCGATGGCGCGAAAGAGTGGATTCGATTAATGGCCAGGCCTCGAAATCGATTCCGACTCCACCTTCGCCGTATATATTCCGCACTCTTTTTACGACGCCCCAGATCGACTTCTCACGCATCCGGAGCAGGATCAGGAGCAACGCAAGTTGCTTGTCCAGGGTGAGGGAATCAAATACTTGCTCATCATTTCCCGTGTCCCACAACCCATTTAGCTTCCCCGATAACAACTCGCGCGTCTCCGGCGACAGACTTCGCCACTTGCGCTGCGCGTTGCGCTCATCCATTAGCAATCTCAGATTCGACCAGCGCCCGGTCTTCGTCTGTTAAATCCTGAAAACGCAAGCCGACGCCACGGCCTACACTTGCATAAACCACTTCGGCTTTGGCCACCAACTGGTTTCCTGAGCTAAACGGAATTCTAATCAAGAGTATGGAGCCTTCGGCCAGAGCTGCCTGAGTATTCATATAAAGTCCACCAGCGCTGATGTCTTTGGTACTGGCCACGCCCGTGGTCTCTTTGCCGTCGAAGTGCACGTCTACGATCAGACGCGAGCGGTCGTGCCGGCGTCGTTCTTCCTGATCTAGATCTGCCTCCAAGTCGTCATGGACCACCATCATTTAACTCCTTCAACCCTTTTCGCAGAGACTTACTGCTTCTCATCAAGTATGTAAGTCGGCACCATACCCCCTCCGGAGGTTACGTTTGCCAGTTCTGTGGAAGAAAGTCTGGTAAACGCAGATCCAACTTTACCGTTGAAAAGCAAAGGATCCAGATCTACCAGCTGCTCGGCAAATTCGATCGTTCCATCTTCTTTTAAAGCAGGGAAATCTTCGCGGGCGGTCGGCACGCGCTCCTGCACCAGGTAATCTCCCTCGGCCAGCGCCTTTTGCAGCGCCACGGCCCAACTGCTGTCGTCACTCTTCCAGCCAATTGAGATGCCTCTGCCCCCGTAGTCATCGTTCGGCTTCAGCACTAACTGCTCTCGATTCCCCATAATAAAATCAAGAAGATCAATTTTGTTGCCGTCATACTCGGTCTTTGCGGCCCGGACTGTGCGCGTCCAGGGCACGTGAGCTCTAATGGCATCCTGCTCACCGGGCGTGAAGAGGTGCGATCTCCGTGGCTCGGTCAAGACTGCAAACAGTGCTTTCTTATGGATCAACTTCGAGCGAAAACTGTTCACCATACAGACAGCGTGAGCGCGGTAGGCATTCAGGAGTGCAGGATAAGCCTTCATTATTGGGAAATACTCGTTCATTAAGAGCCGCTTATATACGATGTCAATTACAAATTCACCCATGCGCAAATGGCCGTCTGAAAATTCGAGCTCTTCCGGCGCGCAAATGCGGCAGGGAAATCCACGGGCTTCAAAAAATTCCTTGAAGAGCTCAAATTCCTTTTGTGTGGGCAATCCCTTGAGATCGACGATTGCGATATGCGGAGGATGGTCTGGCTTGACGTGAAGGAATTCTCCATATGACTCCAGCAGGAGATTCAACAACAGCTGGCGCCCATATAGCGGTCTCAAGGAATAGTTGGCGGCAAATCGTTTCATTACGGGCAGCTCGGAAAAGATGTCGTAGGCTGCATCGGCATAGGCAATGCCGGCGGGACTCTCTCCATTTAGTTCGACGAAACTGTAGGCAGTCGGAGTCAAAAAAGAGTCAAGACGTGAAGTAGGTGCAACCGAGCGGTAACCGGGTTCAATCGCGATTAGCTCCCGCTCAACTTCCGTTAACCCAAGGTCATTAACAATCGAAGAATCTTCCAGCGCTGCATCTTTTACTTTTTGGATTGCAGACCAGACAGTCTCACAGATTCCTGCAACCCGGGAAAAATCGCTTTCGGTAACAAAGTGTGGTCGAAGGTAAGGCGACAGGCGACGGCCGCCAAAGATCAGTTTTGCGCGTTCCAGGCCGGCATCAAGCATTGACCGGGACGCGTCTGCCAGGGCTTGATCAGCCAATAATTGGTGATAATACGCAACTGCTTTTTTCAGCATCGATCGAAACCCGTACTTTACTGCTTAAGCTATGGAAAGCGCGTAGCGTAGCATACGCCCCGCGGTACAAGGCAGCAACTCTAGTAACGTCCATGGGACATAACCGGTGCGGCGACGAACCAATAGCGAAAAGGCGCAACAGTTTGTGAACTGTGCGCCTTTTCTGTGTGGTCACTGTCCTCACCCCAGCAACCACTGGATGGAAGGATTCACCAACCATCTGATTGGTCAAAACTATAACCGCTGTTTCGAAGATTGGCAAACTCGCAGAGGCGGGTAACTCCGGAGGATGAGGGTCAGGCGCCGACTGTAACACCGGTTCTTGCGTCCTTCCGGAGACGGGGCGAAGAAGTCTATTGGTTGGTCTTCAGCGTGAGGCTGATTTTTTGCCTGTTTCTCACGACCACCAGTGAATAACTCGCTCCCGGTGTCAGACTAATATTGACCGGATCATCACTAGAGAAAATTTGCCGACCGTCAACGGATTCAATCAAGTCACCGGGACGTAGACCAGCCCTGGCGGCGCTCGTTGAAGGTTGCACAAACACGACCAGCAGGCCACTTGAAGCGCCAAACCGTGCCGCGGCATTGCGCTTTAGCGCGATGGTCTCAAGGCCGCTGGTGATCAGCGCCCGGTTCAGCACTTCGAGCGAAGACCCGGCCAGCTTGGACCAAACCATTCCAGGGGTCGATCGCGTGGCTCTGACTCGTCCTGCCGCAGCTTTGGGAATCCGTATGGTGAAGAATGGGGATTCTTCGAGTCGAACTTCAACGGCTTCCGTGGCGGGTTTTCCGGGCCGAGCGATTATGAAACGAACAAAATGACCGGGTTCCGTCTCTTCCAATAGCCACGAGAATTCTTCGGCATTGCGGACCTCTCCATCGTTCACACGAAGAATTACGTCCCCCGGTCTTAATGCGGCTTCCGACGCCGGACTGCCTGGTGCAACGGACGTCAAAAGAATTCCGCGCTGCTTTTCCAATAGTGATAGTGCGCGATCTTCTTTCCAGCCATTTAGTAAGATCTGCTGTAGTGGCAACGCCCCAATGGCTTCCCCGCGAATACCCAGCCACGGACGAGGCACGCTTGCCTGGCGTTCGAGCACCCTTTTGGCTGCTCCCTTTATTGTTGCGGCCGGGAGAACAGTTGCTTCCTGACCGTCCACGGCATCAACTATTCCCAACGTCTCACCCACGTCATTCAAAGCAATACCGCCTATAAGTGCAGGAGAAATCCTGCCAACCTTAACCTTCATGCGCGCAATACCACCCGAGGGTGCACGTGTAACATTAGAAATCTTTCCCTCGGTCTGGCCCATACGCGCAAAGATAATTCCGCTCGGAGTATCAGAGCCCGCCGCGGGTTCCGGCGCAAAGAGATTGACGCTTTGTCCAATTCCGATCTCTGTTTGCTGAGCACCCGGTCCAGTTTGGGCCAAACTCTTGCTAGAAAGCTTGAGCACTGAAAGACCAGTGACCCCGTCGATTCCGATATAGCGGGCGACCAAGCGTTTACCATCGCCGGCAATCACCGTGAGGTCGGGCGGTTGTACAACTGTGGCAACATTCCAGAACGCCGGAGCGTCGGCAGGTTGCGTCGGAGAAAACGGCAGAGGAGGATGGCCGGTATTATCGGGCGCCGTGGGGGCAAGAGGGGGAGTCGGAGGTCCAAACTCAGCCTCGGCCTCGGGCAGCCAGGCTGCAATTGTTTCGCCGTCATCAAGAGTCAGGCCGGCAATAACATTAGTGTGAACGTCCCCAGTGAGGTTGAAGGCTTCATCCAATCTTGCTACAGCGCGAACATCGCCGGAACGAAGTAACAGCCGAAACATTTTAAGACCGCTTAAGCGATGGAGGATGGTCACCACCTGCGGTCGCAACTGATTTTCTCTGGAAGCAGAGTCTACTGCTTCAGGGGTTTGTGGCTGCGGGGCCGCCTGTGGTTGAGGTGTGCTTTGAACTTGGGCGAAGCTCTGCACCGTTGATGCCAAACTCGTGAAAATCAACAAGCTAAGACAAACAAGTTTCCGAACACTAGTCATACTGTTTTCCTGAGTTCTACCAGTCGCCCTTAACAGAGCTTTGAATAGGAGTTGCGCCACTTCCGAAAAGTACTCGCTGCGAACCAAAGCTGACCGCTGGCACTGAGATTGTTCGCGGCACTCCGTTGCCGTCAGTCAGTGAAAATTTGAGCGGTTGATAGGGGGCTTCTATGGGGAATACCGCGGTGTTTTGCGCTACCGGCTGTTCACTCTTGAGCACTCTAGCGGGAACGCTACCGAAATCCTTGCTTACTGTCGGACGAACACGCTTTCCCAAAGCCACAGTGTTGCGTAAAGGTTTAGCAGTGGACTCAATCCGCTGTACCTCTGTAGGTGACGTCTGATCACTTTCGATAGCCAACCCAGCTCCCTCAGCCGGCGGTTCTACTTTGCGCGAACCTTCATGTTGGGAGAGGTTCTCGCTGACGACTTCCCTTGCAGGTGTAGCAGAAGGCTGTTGATAAAAACGCCAGAACAATGCTGCTCCCACCAGAAACAGCATCGTCGCTAACACCACGGGCCGAAAGCCGAAAGAGATTAGTTCTAACCTAAAAAGTAGTGGCCGTTCTGCGCGGTTCGCGAGGCGCGCGCGCAATCGCAAGTCAAAATCTTTGGGCGCTTCAATCGGAACAAGAGTTCCCAATAACTCGGACAATTTCACTCGCTGCTCAAGAAAACTTTGGCATTCGGCGCACGAGCGAAAGTGTTCCAGGGCACGGTCCGACAAAACGTTCGCTGGTTCGGCCTCCTCAATTTCACGGCAAACGCGACGGCAAATTGCTGATTTCATAAAGCGGGTCCAATCCATCTCAAAAATACACTTTCATTTTTTCTCGCAAAAAGCCTCGTGCACGGCTAATGCGCGACTTCACAGTTCCTTCACTGGTCTGCAAAATACGGGCAATCTCCTCATAACTCCGTCCATCTACATCGCGCAGTATCAAAGGTGCGCGGTATTTCTCCGGCAACGTGCTAATTGCCCGCTGCACTGCGAATCTTCGTTCAGCAGCCACCAGTTCCGAGTCAGGCAACGGTCGTTCATCGGGAGGATTAAACTCCCGCGGCTCGGCGCCATCTTTTGACTGAAAGAAACCTGTCAGCGAAACGAGCCTCCGGCGCTTCCGCTTGCGCAATTCACTGATAGCCAGATTCGTGGCAATCCGATAGATGTAGGTCGAAAACGCGTAACTGGTTTGATAGCGATCTGCCGCACGGTAAACTCGCACGAACGTTTCCTGGGCCAGATCGACCGCGCCATCATAGTCATTGGTCATACGATAAATGTATCCGATGATCTGATTACGGTAACGAGCAACCAGTTCCGCAAACGCATCTTCATCGCCCGTCTTAGTGGCTTCTAAGAGAGCATGGTCCGAAGTTCTATCAGCTGCCACCTCCCGTAGCGTAGTCGGGAAACTCAACTCATCTATAGAACTTACTGTATCCATCGGGGCAGGTAGGCTCACGCGCGTTACGCACGTCTTTCGTTAGGAATCCAGATCCTGGAGCGGCACTCCGAAAACAGATTATACGCGAGTGACCATCGCCCCGCAGTTTGTACACGCTGGAAGGGGCATGAGGTTCCCTAAATGGAGGTTCACGCGGGAAAAATCAAGCAAAAACCCTTGGCTGGGTCAGCGCGCACTGGCAGAATAACCGCCTTGAACTGAGTAGCTTGCGGCCTCTGGATTCTGGAACAAGGCGTCATCCAGCTTGATACCAAAAGTGACAGTCAGGATACGGGTTTCCTGGGTCTGGCGGCCGTCTTCGAGGAGTACACTGCGATAGGGCACAAGCGTGCTCTGCGCATAACGGTAGTCGAAAAACTTTCTAGTGTACCTTACTGCGGCAACCTCGGGCGCTGGCGCTTCCTCATACTCAAGCCACAGCACGTGGAGACTTTTCGCGCTGATGTAATATCGCGTCTTCTTCTTGTCCTTGTCCTCCAAATCGAGGACGTAAAGATCCAACCCTTTCTGTTTGTCTTTGCCGATTAGTGTGATTGTTGAGTTATTCTCCTTATAACGCAACAGAGTATCGATGCTATGACGTTGTTGGGAGAGGAAGGTATTTGCCGTTTCTTGCCGCGGAGTAAAAGTAGCTCCATTGATCACACCCCAAAGGCGGCCTCCACCGTAAATCAGGGAGTACTCGAGTGTTGGCATCTTCTGGTCCAGACGGACCTTGTCTTTTTCGGAATTTTCACCGCGGACAAATCGCCGCTCGTAAGTAGCTTCTTCCGTCTTGCCATCATTTGTGAAGCGAGTGATTCTGCCTCTTTCTACTCCGTTGCGACGGATCTGTTCGAGGACCGGTCGCGAGCCGTAAACAAAGATCGTAGACTCTGCGATCTGATCCGCCGTAAAGCTCTTTTCCTGGGCCGCTGTTCTAGATTGCGCACTGAAGTGAACAGTAGCTGCTATTATTAGCAGCGCGAGGGCTGCGAGGGTTGTGAAAGGACGAGGCAAGACGATTATTCTCCTTATAGAGGTGAAACTGCGCTCCGGGGAGAGCCCAAGCCGTCTGAGAGCAAAAATTGTAACACACGGCTGGCCAAAGACTTTTATCCACCGTAATTGATGCTGCCTGCTGTATTTCCGGATGTCCGCCGTCAAGAGATACCGGTTGTAAATTGCTTGATATCTCCAGACACGCATTCACGCCCGTACTGAAACATGAGTGATTGGAGTAGAATTTCGGTTTGACAATCAGCGCCCCGCCGCGTATTTTGCTTGTTTTTTGTCACACCGACAACTTCTAGTGCCCTCAGGTTGTAGCGTGACTTTCTTCCGCTGGAGGCGGATTTCATCTTCGAAAGGATAAGTAGATTTTATGAAACGAGTTGGCATTCTCGTCGGACGTGAAAAAACATTCCCCGATGCTCTTATCACTAGCATCAATGAGCGTGGAAAAGGAGAGGTAACTGCGGAGTTTCTCAAGCTCGAAGGAGTTCGGCACGACGCGCCACCCCAGTATGATCTGGTAATTGACCGTATCTCTCATGAAGTTCCCTTCTACCGCGCGACGCTTAAGCGCATGGCTCTTGAGGGAACAATTATTATTAACAATCCGTTCTGGTGGTCCGCGGACGATAAGTTTTTTAACTATTCTTTGGCGAAGAAGCTCGGAGTTGCGGTCCCAAAGACGGTGTTGCTTCCCCAGAAAGCGTACATTCCCGGAATAGTAAGCGAAAGCCTCAGAAATCTGGAGTTTCCTCTCGACTGGCAACGAATCGTAGATTACGTTGGCTTGCCCGCAATCCTCAAGCCGTTCGATGGTGGCGGCTGGAAGAACGTCTCGCGCGTTAATTCGCTCTCAGAACTGTGGAAGGAATACGATCAGACCGGAACGCTCTGCATGACGCTTCAGGAGTTCATCAATTTCGATCAGTTTGTCAGATGCTACTGTGTGGGCCAGGAAGAAGTCATGACCATGGCGTACGACCCCCGTAAGCCCTACCTTTCGGGTGAACAATACGTACATAATCCGAATTATTTATCTCCGGCGCTGGCCGACCGCGTTCGGAAAGACGTGCGGACGCTTTGCACAGCGCTAGGTTACGACCTCAACACCGTAGAGTTTGCAATACGTGATGGGATTCCCTACGCCATTGATTTCATGAATCCGGCACCCGATGCAGAATTGGCGTCGGTTGGTCAGTATTTTCACGACTGGATTACCAAATCGGTAACTGAGCTTGTTTTCAAGCGGCTTTCCGAACCCAAAACCGCAGTGAGATATCGCTGGGATGCAATGCTGAATCCCGAACCTGTAAGAACAACAGCAGTGTCGTCTATTAGTGAACAGCAGGAAAGGACGATTTCGCCCAAGCCGTTGGGAGCGGGTGCGATGGAGAAGGTCAAGGCTGCTACTGCAGTTGCGATACCTGAGAACTCGCTTGCTCCGGCTCCAAGAAGTTCGCGTAGAGTGAAGGCCGAAGGCTCCACCAAGTCGACGGCAAAGAAGACCAGCAAGACACTGGCTGGAAGAAAAAGCACTCTGTAAAATTAGATAACCAAGCAGACAAGCCTCCGGCGGGTTTCTTGCCGAACTACAGAGTTATTGTGCCTGTCGTGGCGGGCGGCGTTCTGAGAGATATCTCGTCAGAAAGAGACTAGAAATCCAGGCAAATAGCGACGAAGAAGCGAGCGACCAACTAACTCCGGCGATTCTGGGATCGATTGATGGGCCAATCAGCGCTACCAGAATGCTGGCATTGGTGACTCGCGCGGCCAGCTGGCGTACTCGAACGCAAAGCTGCAGCCAGTTGATACGGCGCAGTTCTGCTGCCAGATAATCGTCATCATCATTGAGCCGCGCGTAATAATCCGCCTCGCGCCTTGTGAATCTCAGGAGCGCCGTTTCGCCGGCAACCTGGGCAGCATCGCGATACTGGTGGATGACGTGAGCAAGTTTACCGTTTCGCAACGCAACATCAGCAAGCCCTACGCGCGCGCGAAAATTTCGCTGGTCCAAGTCGATCACCCGCTGGAAAAGCTGCTGAGCGCGAACCGGTTCGCCACATTCGAGCAGGCTCTCACCAATTAGCGAAAGCAGTTTTGGATCGCTCTGGCCACGCAGCGCGGAGAGCCGCAAAGCTGCTCGCGCCCGCGACAGCAGCCGTGCATCGCCCAGAGCGCTCGCTTGCGAGCGCAACAACCTGGCAAAATCGTATATCAGCCAGGCATCTCGAGGAATCACATTTAGCGCCCGGCGAAAAGCTTCTCGGGCCTCGCGCAGGCGTCCTACAATGCGCAGGCGATTTCCTAGTAAGCGGAACTGTGCCGCCCGCTCCAGCTCCGTAACTGAGAGTGTTGCGCTATCTTCACTTGAAGATTGTCTGGTTCTGGTGATCTTGAGATCCGGATTGGCGTTGTCCAAAACCTCGGATGAAGCAAGTTGTAACGACTCTGCTTCTCGTGCAACAGCTCGGGGATCGCACAAATAATCGCGCAGCTCTCGCGTTCGGAGGTCTATTTTGTCTTCATGTATTAGTGGAAATAGCTGGCTAGCCATTTCACGGTAACTCCGTCCGCCCGAAGCAAATGCAAATATGGTTTGTCTGCCTAATACCTGAGTGCGATATCGATATCTCACCCGTCCGCCCCGCCGCAAGGTCCGAACCGCATTTGTATCCACCTTTTCGAAATCCGCGATGTTAAGCTGCTGCAAGCGCCCAGAAATTAGCTGTCGCAGAAACGGCATCGGGCCGTGGCGGGTTAAGGCTTCTCCATCGAATGCGATGCGATCGGCAAGGGCAAGGATTGGAATCAGCAGCCAGGCAACTGCAAGCGAAAGGAGTGCCCATAGATCCTGTTCAGAGCGCAACAAGAGAGCAGCTACAAACGTCAGCACACTGGCCGCGGCCAGATACGCTCCAGGTGAAACGCGGATGCTTGCCAGTTTTGGATTGGGCCGAGGCCGCGCTCGTGCTTTGGCGGCTTCAGCCAAACCTTCCAGCGCCGAAATCTGTTTGCTATCGTTCATTCGTCTGGGTTTCAGCCGTTTGGGTTGCACATTCAACCGGCACTTCGAGCGCAAAAGTACCACGTTGAGTGCCCGGTTCAGTGTAGCGTAAGTCTGCAAATTGCACGAGTGTCTGCTCCATGCAGCTGGGATCGACTACGCGTGCCACTGGAAACCGCGCGAACCCAAGAAAAATTCGCGCTCGCCGATCGCTTTGGGCTTCCTTTAGCCATGCGTTTACGGCGTTCAGCCTTTCAAAACGCACCGGCTCGGAACGGAGCCGCGACGACGAGAGTAGCAGATCAAACCGGTAGATTGATGATTCGGTAGTAAAGACCGTACGCCATTCGAAAGGGTTCGCCAGAGTGGGCATGGCAGCAATCTCAAGCACATTCTCACCACGGCTGGACGCGATTGCAGCCGCTTCATTCCGTGATTTCGACAGCGCATGCGCGTGAAGACTAAACAATCCTCCCCAATACAACACAACGATCGTAAGGCCGGCCAGGGCGATTGTGCGCTTCCAACGGACTAGTCGTTCTAACCTGAACAACACAGTCGCACAGCCCAAGCCGCCAATCCAAAGTATCCGAAACCAAAATAAATGTGGCTCGCCGAGGCGTTCCGAGGCCCCAAAGAAGACTATCAGGGTTAGTACTGCCGCAAGCCCCAACCACAAAATGAGCTGCTTTCGGCTCGGAGAACTCGCCAGGAAAGCAGCTCCGCCAATCACCAGCCACATGAACGGATCAACAATGAAAACTAGATCCCCATAGAACCATCTGGAACTCCAAGGCGACAGCAGACGAACTCCGTAGTTGTTTGTCCAGTCGAGGAGTGGGTGTGTAGGCGCAACCGCGAGGCAGGTTATGAGCAATCCTTTGAAGCTAACCACTCGCTCTCTATTGGTCGCACTGGCAATCAAGATATCAATAGAATAGAAAATCAGAGGGATTAGCAGCGCAAGCGTAAAGGTGCCGATGATCGAATGGCTCAGGCCACGATGATGTGCGAGAAAACTCCACCGATCTCCGGCCAGAAGATAAATGATGTCGGCATCAGGCGCGTTGGCAGCGACTATTGAAGCCAGAGTGGCGGTCGGCGACAGTTTCTCCAGGCCCGCCTTGGCTACAGCTAATCCCACGAGCGAGTGAGTAATATTGTCCATCGACTCTGCTTCTTTGTAACGCAAACTGTTGGTTTGCGTACGCGAAAGCTGGCAGCCTTGCAAGCTAACAGCTTGGGTTACTTCTTTGTTCTAGAAAGACAAGCCTGCAGGGTTTTCTGGAGTGAGCTGGGCGTAGCGCTCTGGGTCAATCTTCTGCAGTTCTCGGGCAGCCTGTCTGGACGCCGCAGTTGCAGGGAGGGGTGACCCGTCGGAGTCCTGGGCTTTACGGCTCGATTCCACGAGGTTGAACAGGAGATCAGCGGCTTCCTTTTTCTTGCCCTCCTTTGCGAGCACAAGCGCGAGGTGCAAATTGGCAATGTCGGGAGTAATGATCGTACTACCGGCTTTTGCAAGCTCACCGTAGAGCCGGGCCGCTTCGTCCAGGCTGTTGTCTGCCTCCTTTGCTTGAGCCAATGCAAATTTCGCCAGGATAGCAACCTCTCCACTTCCGTTTGCAAGCTCAGCGAGCTCGTTCATTGCCGCGTTACGATCGACTGTCAACAGGTTTGTGGCGGCGAAATATCTGGCTTCGCTTCGATAGGGGTCGCCATACTTTGCTGCGACCTTTTGGAATTCCTGAACAGCTCGTTGTGCCCGCTCCTGTTCGCTTGAAAAGCTTGGGCTATTTGCATCCGCTGACGGAGTGGAGGAAACTGGAGTTCCGGCAATCGAAATAGCTCTGCCGAGGGCGCGTCGTGCCTCATCATTCTTGCGGTTACTCCACTTAAGGCCGACCACGACTGCGACTACGACTAAGATCACAGCTCCGAGGATATAAAGAATGGGACGCCCCTTTCCTTCCAGCGTATTGGCGAGCCGGTCAAAAACCGACATAGTTGCATCTCGAAACCGGTCGTGTTGAAGTTCTCGAGCCCTCTTTTTCTTGTATTTAGCCACGAGTTCCCTCTCGCAAGTCCTTATGGTGAAGTCCGTTCTTCTAGGTGTATGATCAGCGAACCATTCACTCTAATGGCCGCCGCAAAAAGTTGTCAAGCCAGACATTTGGGCGAAGTTGGGCAGCATCTAAGAGATAGTGAAAAATCTTCGGGAACAAAAATCATTAGTCCGGTGTCTAACAAAACGACTGTCCGGGAATGGGCAGAGGCCATTAGCTACTCCGATTCCCGCCCCAGGGGGTAACCAGTGAGCTACGGAGAGCCCATCGCCCTCTGCGGGCAAATGGATTTGGAGGATGTTGCGTCGGCGCCGGTGGCTGAGCTGTGCAAGAGCTCCGACGCCCAGTTCATTGAAAGATTGAAGCAAGGCGAGGCTGCCGCCTTTGACCTCCTGGTTCGCGAGCGTTCGGGAGAGATTTACGGCCTACTTTTTCGGCTCACTGACAATCGGGAAGAGGCCCGAGACCTGACGCAGGAAACATTCCTGCGCGCCTTCCAGAGCATCACGCGTTTCCGCGGCGAAGCAGATCTGCGAACGTGGATATATCGCATTGCGATAAACCAGGCCCGAAATCGCTGGCGGTGGTGGCGGCGCAGGCACGGCGACACCACGGTTTCCTTGGACTCCCCGGGTAACGAGGGCACTCAAGGCTTGATTGCTACTCTCGCATCAGGGTCACAAAACCCTGAACAGCAGACGTTGGCGCATGAACGTGAACGGGCGTTGAAGATCGCCTTAAAGAAGTTGGGTCATTCGTACAGGGAGACAGTGATTCTCCGAGACATCGAAGGGTTCAGCTATGAAGAGATTGCAGCGATGCTCCATATTAGCGTGGGAACCGTTAAATCCAGGATCGCTCGTGGCAGGCAGGAACTGCGTCGCAGATTAGAAGGATCTTTGTAAAACAGTCGGTCGATGAATGGCTGACCCGCCCCGGCTCACAAAACTCGGTGCCAAATGGGTCGAAGTGACGAACGGCGGATCAGGGCTTTACTGATTGGGACACTGAGCGAATTTGAAACGGCCAGCAACAACCGTTGATAGCGTAGCTCGAGGGTTAACGGTCAGCTTGGATCCCTGAGTCAGTCTGGAGTTGCTTCCTTTTTCTGAAGGAGGCAGCCGGGGTTGGTTAGCCACTCATCTTTATGTCTCAGTAATACAGGGAATTAGCTCGGTTGAGTTGAAAAAACGGTAATTTGGTTTCCAATGTTGTGCAAAGAAGCAAGAGCGACAATTTCGGCTTATATAGATGACGCTCTGTCGTTACCTGCACGAGTGACGCTGGATGAACATCTGAGGGCCTGTCCGGTTTGCCGGACCGAGATTGCCGAAATCCGGCAGTTGAGACGCCGCTTGAGCAATTTGGCTCGTCCCACGGTCCCGGCCGATCTGGCAGCAAATATTACCGATGCCCTGATCATTGAAGCCGCTGCTCTAGAGCAAGCCCCAAAACGTTCTTTGACGATTCAGTTGGCCAGGTGGGTTGAGCCGCGCCTGATGCCATACAGCATCGGCTCATTTGCATCCGTGATTCTGTTCGTAGCGATGTTTGTGGGGTTGCGGCCACACTTTGAGGCCCTGCACGAAGCCGCGACGCAGAGCAATGCTATTTTCCTGGTGACCACACGGCCGGATATCAACCAACCAGTGACCCCGCAAGGCTACGCCGCGATGCGGGCCCCTTTTGCTGAAGAGTCGCCAAGTCTGAACCCTGATGGAGCTCTTGCGGCGCTTACCGGATCTTACACTGATCCGGGACGAACAAGGTCCCAGGACAGTGACGACATGATTGTCGTTGCCGACGTTTTCAGTAATGGTGCGGCATCTCTGGCTGAGGTGGTCCAGGCACCCCGCGACCGCCGAATGCTCGACGACTTTGAGCTGGCGCTCCGCCAGAATGCAGCGTTTGTTCCCGCTTCACTGGACCGGCGGCCCGATACCATGAGGGTTGTGTTCGCTCTTCAGAAGGTTGACGTCTGGGAGCGAAATTTCTGAGTTGATGTGGGCCGCTCCCCAAGTCTTTTTGACCGCTCCGAAGCCTCAAAACTCCTCAAAAACAAGCGCGGTCTGGGACGACAAAAACTTAGCTTGACACTTACCTTGGAACCCCCCAAAATTCTGTTTGCCGGCAGCGGTGTTTAACCAAGCTTGGCGTGTTCTTCGACAGTTCCCCTTCCTCGATTGGTCCCACTTAACTCTGCCCCAATCGAATTAGGAGTCTTATCTGCCAGCGAAACCATAGGCGCACTGGAAGCCTCGCCTGAGAGAATTGTAAGGTCCAACCTCGCAGTCACCCCTCAGCGCCGCAATACCCAATCTCAGCAAAGGGCGAATCTATGAACCACCAGCCAACCTCCTCCCGAAGATTATCCAAGCGAAGATTGAAACGACCGCTGCTAGTTTGCGGCGTCGGCGTAGTTCTACTCACATTGGGAGCCGTCGCCGCCGTCTCCAGGCAAGGTTACCGGTCGGAACGCCCGAAGCCCGCCAATCCGGTTGTAGCAGAAACAAAGTACATGACCGTGAAAGTGGCGGGGCGCAATGTCCAGGTCGATAGCCAGACCGGCCAGCTGAAACCACTAGCGGCGGATGAGGCCCAGAAGCTGGCGCAAGGACTCAAGGAACTTGTTAATCAGTCCAGTGAAGGATTGACAGAGATTCGCCATGCGGACGGTTCCGTATCAGTGGATTTGCAAGGACGGTTCCAAGCCCTGGCCGTCGCCAGAAGAGATACGAACGGCAAAATTTCACAGTCGTGCGTGGACAATCGGAGATCGGCGGCGGCGTTCTTCGGAATCGATCCTAAGTTGTTAGGCAGTGAAGGGAAAGGCACAAGAGTAACCACATACAGACGCACCACCGGTGAAACAAGCAATCGGTCAGCGCAAAACGCGGAGGTTCAGTGATCAAGTTTCTCACTAGACTTCCGTCTCTCCTGATCTTCTTGCTCGTGATAGGCCTAGGCGGCACTTTCTCCACGGCCAGCGGCGCTGCATCTATAGTCATTCAAAATGCAGACCCGGCTGGGGTCGGATTTAATGATCCAACGCCAGTAGCGCCGGTTGGTGGAAACGGTGGCACGACACTCGGACAACAACGACTCAATGCTTTCCAATTTGCGGCCAATATTTGGGGCGCAACCCTAAACAGCACACCAACAATAATTGTTCGTGCGACCTGGGAACCGCTGACCTGTACATCCAACACTGCGGCTCTGGGTGCCGCAGGTACCAACGAAATTTGGCGAGATTTTCCCGGCAGTCTGTTTCCTGATACCTGGTATGGTTCAGCACTGGCTAATGCCCTGACTGGAAGTGATCTGAATTCCGGTACTGCCGAGATCCGCGCGCGTTTCAACGTTAATCTTGGTAACACTGGATGTCTCGATGGCGTCCAGTGGTACTACGGACTAGATAATAACCACGGGGGCGATGTTGATCTCGTCGCGGTGTTGTTACATGAGTTCTCGCACGGCTTGGGCTTTCAGACATTCACTAGCTCCAGCACGGGAAGTCAGATGAGCGGCACGCCCACAGTCTACGATCGGTTTCTTTTTGATAACTCTACAAGTAAGTCTTGGATTCAGATGTCGGACGCCGAGCGTCAGGCATCAGCGATCAATAACCAGAATTTGGCGTGGACCGGCTCACAGGTCACCGCGGACCTCCATTCGGTGCTGGGCACGCCAGCAGTAAGAGTGAACTCCCCGGCTTCCATTGCCGGCTCTTATTCCGTAGGTACAGCCAGCTTCGGTCCTGCCCTCTCATCCCCTGGCATCACGGCGAATTTGGTCCAAGCGCTGGATGGATCGGGTACGTCAACGGATGCCTGTTCAGCCCTTTCAAACGCGGCAGCCGTAGCTGGAAAGCTGGCGCTGGTGGATCGAGGTAGTTGTAATTTCACGGTCAAGGTGATCAATGCGCAAGACGCCGGAGCTCTGGGAGTCGTGGTGGTGGATAACGTCAGCAACAGCACACCACCAAATATGGGAGGATCAGATCCTGACATTACGATACCTGCCGCAAGCATTACTCTGGCTAGCGGCAACACAATCAAGGCGCAGCTAGGAGCCGGTGTTAATGCAACTCTCGGTATTGATCCAACTACTCCGGCCGGAACCGATCCCCTAGGACGAGTGCTGATGTACACACCCAATCCAGTCGAATCAGGGTCGTCCGTTTCACACTGGGATACGAGCGCGTTTCCCAATCAATTAATGGAACCAAACATCAGTGATGACCTGAGTCATAGTGTGTCTCCACCACTAGATTTGACGGTATCACTTCTACGTGACGTGGGTTGGCAAACTGCAAACCAGGGACCTCCACCAACTGTTCAGTTTAGCCCTGCGGGCTTCAGCGTGACTGAAGGTAACGAAGCCAGTGTAGCGGTCACGCGTAGTGGTGATATCTCCGGAACGTCTTCGGTGGATTTTCTGACTGGAAACAACAATTTTGCGGCTTGCACCACATTCAATGGCGTTGCCCTGGCCAATTGCGATTTCACTGTCGCAGCAGGACGCCTTACATTTGCTCCCGGCGAAGCTTCGCAGACTGTTTCGGTATTAACAACCGATGACGCCTACGTGGAGGGCAATGAAACATTCCCGATAACCCTCACGAATGCAACCGGCGCGACACTCGGTTCGGTGACTACAGCCACTGTTACGATCCAGGAGAATGACGTCAGCGGCACACCTTCCGTCCCCAGAAAACAATTTGTGGCAACATTGACGGGCGCACAACAAATACCGGCCAGCGGTAACACTGTTCAGGCAAACGGCGGCGTTGTGAAGCTCAGTTCGGATGACTCCACGGCTAACGTTTCTCTGACGTTCTCAGGGCTCACGGGTGCTGAAACGAGTGCTCACATACATGGACCAGCGGTGGCGGGAACGAGCGCCTCGAGCCTTTTCCAGTTGCCAGTTGGTACACCGGTGATCAATTTTCAGATTACACCTTCAGCTCAGCGGGTGACCGAACTCAGGACAGGACTCCACTACCTTGACGTTCACAGTTCCAGTTTTCCCAATGGCGAAATTCGCGGCCAACTTCTCTGGAACCCAATTGAAGAGACGGCGCCATTTGTGACGCAGCAATATTATGATTTCCTGAGCCGTTCTCCCGACGCTGGCGGTCTTGCGTTCTGGACCGATTACATTCTTCAATGCAACTCAGATGTAGTGTGTCTTCGTAATCGGCGAACGGCTGTTTCCGATGCTTTCTTCGTTGAGCCGGAATTTCAACAAACAGGATCTTTCGTTCTTCGTCTCTACCGTGCCGCATTCGGGGACACTCAGCCTTTTCCTAATCCGGATCCCGGCAACGCGTCTGCTCCTTTCTACCCTGGTGCGAATTTCCACTTTGAATTTCCAAGTTATGCGGTATTCAGACGGGACCGTGCCCAGGTTGTCGGTGGGTCGGCTCTAGCGCAATCGCAGTTGGCGCTAGCAAACGATTTTGTTCTGCGGCAGGAGTTCCTGGACCGCTATCCAGCCGCTCTCAGCGGTGCGGCGTTCGTGAATGCGCTGGTATCGGCGATTAGCACTGCCAGTGGTGCTGACCTCAGTTCGCAAGCACCCCTACTGAATAATCTCTACACGCAAGGGGGCCGTGGACTCGTGATGTTTCACCTGGCAAACGACTACTGGAACGGTTGTGGCAGCAACCCGGTACCATGCATGCCGCCGGGTGTCGGATCAGCTATCGACAACCGGCCGTTTATCGACGCGGAATATAACTTCATCTTCGTCACTACAGAATATTTCGGGTATCTGCGCCGAGATGGTGATGCAAACGGCCTAAACTTCTGGTTGAACCAGCAACTCAATCGTTTCCCAATAAGGGATGCGAACATCCAGCACGCCATGGTCTGTTCTTTTATCACGTCTGCGGAATACCAGTTGCGATTTGGTCCGACATCTACTCGGGATAACGGCGAATGTCCGCAATAGCCTTCTGAAAAGCTTCGTAGAAATCCCTTCTCTGTTCGTGCTTTCGCGATCGCAGGACAATATATTGCCGCTCAGACGGTGAGCTAGAAAGTGTGCCGGGGATATAGGAGACCGCGCATGAACGCTGCTTGACGCACTGCACGTCGCATGTTAGGTTTCGGGTTCACCTGTTTAATCTATTTGTTTTCTGTTTGGGATGCTTGCTTGCTGCGTTCATGACTGCACCTGCTCCCCACCTGAAGCGAACACCTCTGAACGAAGCGCACCTTCGTCTCGGCGCTCGCCTGGTTGATTTTGGAGGCTGGGAGATGCCGGTGCAGTATCCCGCCGGAACAGTCGAAGAGCACCTTCGCACCAGAAAATTCGCGGGGTTGTTTGATGTCTCACATATGGGGGAAATCGACGTCGTTGGTCCGGACGCTATCCCTTTTGTCAATTACGTTACGTCAAATGATGCTTCGAAACTCGTCGACGGCCAGGCACAATACTCCGCGCTAACAACCCATGCCGGCACTGTTGTCGACGATCTGCTGGTCTATCGGATAGCCGCAGACCATCTGTTGCTTGTCGTCAATGGTGCAACTACCGACAAGGATTGGAATTGGATTACATCCCATGCAGACAAGCGAGACGTTGGCCCACTGAATGCAAGCGGGGATTATTGCCAGCTAGCGCTTCAGGGACCGGAAGCCTTGCGGATCCTTCAGCAGCTAACGCCGGTCCGTTTGTCCGAATTGAAGTATTACCACTTCACGGAAGGAACTGTGGACGGTGTTGCTGCGCTGATATCGCGTACCGGCTATACGGGCGAAGACGGATTTGAAATTTATGCTTCTGCCGAGAAGGCGGAACAGTTGTGGAATAAGACTCTCGAGGCGGGGGATTATGGTAGCGAAGAGGGTGTGCTGCCTTGCGGGCTCGCGGCGCGAAATACGCTGCGTTTAGAGGCGGCGATGTCTCTCTATGGAAATGAGATTGACGAAACGACTACGCTGCTGGAAGCTAACCTAGACTGGATTTGCAAGTTCGACAAAGGGGATTTTATTGGCCGGGATGCATTGGAAGAGCAAAAGCGCTCAGGCCTGAAGAAGCGTCTGGTGGGATTTGAAATTACTGACCGCGGCATTGCCCGGGATGGCCAGGAATTGTTAGTAGATGGTGAACGCGTTGGTCGAGTTACGTCGGGAAGTCCGGCTCCGTTTCTGCGGAAGAATATAGGTTTGGGCTACGTTCCAGCTGAGCTTGCT
>Ga0214473_10001932_pt1 | contig 26325 bp, 17 predicted proteins | sample RVTome_7_FD_203509 | JGI IMG/M metagenome (GOLD analysis project Ga0214473, IMG submission 203509) | Soil microbial communities from uranium-contaminated site in the Upper Colorado River Basin, Wyoming, United States - RVT98D197 | ecosystem: Environmental > Terrestrial > Soil > Contaminated >...
GACGCCGACGCGGACATCCACGCCAACTGAAACCGCTACCGCGACAGCGACACACACGCCGACCGAAACCGCCACCGAAACGCCGGCAATGACGGCGACCGCAAGCCCGACATTCACTCCGACTGCAACCGCTACCACAACCCCGACGACTGCCCCGACGGGCACTTCTATCCCAACACCGACCACCACGGTGCCGCCCGACCCGGCTTTGGTGGCACCGCCGCTCGATCGCTCCGTGGCTACGACCCTCTTCGATGCCACTGCCTTCTTGTATAGCGGGCCCGACGCCATCCAGACGGGCGTGGAGCCCGGCGCCATCGAGCCGCAGCGCTCGGCGGTGTTGCGCGGCCGCGTCTTGCAGCGCGATGGCAGCGCCTTGCGCGGTGTGAGCATTACGATTGCCGGCGCACCGGAGTTCGGCGGCACCTTGACACGCGATGACGGTATGTTCGATCTGGCCGTCAACGGCGGCGGCCTGCTTACCGTGGACTATCACAAGGCGGGCTATCTTCCGGCGCAGCGCCAGGCCAACGTGGCGTGGCAAGGCTTCACCTGGCTACCCGATGTCGTGCTCATTCCAGTCGACCCCGTGGTCACCGAGATCGCCCTAGACAGCCCCGCATCGCAAATCGCCGCCGGCAGTGTGGTCAGCGACGCCGAGGGCACGCGCCAAGCGGTGCTGCTCGTCCCACCCAACACGGTAGCCGATCTTGTCCTGCCCGACGGCACCACCGAACCGCTGCCGACGTTGACTCTCAATGTGCACCTCACGGAGTACACCGTAGGGAGCACCGGACTGCAGGCTATGCCGGCGGCGCTGCCGCCCACCAGCGCCTACACCTACGCCGTGGACGTGAGCGTCGACGAGCCGCTGCCCGATGGGGCACGGGTGCATCTGGCGAATCCCATTCCGCTCTATGTCGAGAACTTCATCGGCTTTCCCGTGGGCGGTGCCGTGCCGCTGGGCCAGTATGATCCCATCCAGCGTGCCTGGGTGCCGGCCCCCAACGGCCGCGTGGTTCGCATTCTTGATGTGGGCAGCGGAGCGGCCGCTCTTGACACCAACGGCGACGGCCAGGCCGACAGCGATACCGTGCTGGCCGCGCTTGGCATCACGCTGAGCGAGCGCCAGCAGTTGGCGTTGCGCTACCAGTCCGGGCAGAGTCTGTGGCGGGTGGCGCTGACCTACTTTTCGCCCTGGGATTGCAACTGGCCCGGCGGGCCGCCCCTTGACGCTGTGCCGCCCAACGGCGGCTTGCCGGCCGACGGACAGAGTACAGCAGATCAGCAGCGGCTTGATACCCCCGACACCGCCGGTACCATTGCGGTGCAGAACCAAGCCGTGACCCAGGAGGTCGACGTCACCGGCACACCCCTTACGCTGCACTACGAGAGCGACCGCCAAATCGGCCGCACGGCCGCCAACACGCTGACCATTCCGCTGAGCGGCCCGAGCGTGCCCGCCTCGCTCAAGCGCATCGAGCTGACTATCCATGTGGCGGGCCGCGAGTTCGGGCAGACGTTTGCACCTCTGCCCGATCAGGTGACCACGTTTACGTGGGACGGCATGGATGCTTACGGCCGTCAGCTCCAGGGCCGCCACATGATCGATGTCGCCGTAGAGTTCGTCTATCCCCGCCTGTACATGGAGCCGGCGCAGAGCCCGCAGACATTTGGGCAGTCCTCCGGGGTGCCGATCAGCGGGCTTGGCGATACGCGGGCGGAGATCACCAGCGGGCGGCAGTTCACCGGCTGGGTGGGCGGTTGGGATTCCGAGAGTGCGGGGCTGGGGGGCTGGAGCCTGGACGTGCACCACGCCTACGACCCGGCCGGGCGGATGATGAGCGGTGGGGACGGAGCGCAGCACAGCGCCGAGGAATTGGGGCCGGTGATTGCAACGGTGGCCGGCACGGGCACCGGCGCCTTTGGCGGCGACGGCGGTCCCGCTGCCCAGGCCAAGCTGGCATTGCCCCACGCCTTGACGGTCGGGGCCGACGGCAGCGTGTATGTGGCCGACACCAACAACAACCGCATCCGCAAGATCGATCCGAACGGCGTGATCACGACCGTGGCGGGCAACGGCGCCTGGTGCGAACAGCTCACCTCGCCGGAAGCCCCGACCTGCGGGGACGGCGGCCCGGCGTTGCAAGCGCAGTTGGCGGGACCGCGAGGGCTGGCTCTAGGCCCGGACGGCAGTCTGTACATCGCCGATACCGGTGGCGAGTACGCGTGGATATCCGGGGGCCGGCGGATTCGGCGCGTAGATCCGAGCGGGATAATCACCACGGTGGCGGGAACGGGAATGTGGACCACGGATTATGCGATCACCAGCGGCGATAACGGTCCCGCGGTGTACGCGACCTTCAGCCTTTCCGTCAGCGCACTGCGTGTGGCTCTGGACGGAACAATCTATATCGCCGACACCGGCAACTACCGGGTGCGCGCTGTCAGTCCTGACGGCATAATCCGCACGGTGGCCGGGGGCGGTCCCGGCTATTATACCGGTATCGAAGAGAACGGTATTCCGGCGGTGGCCACACCCCAATGCCAGGGGTGGCCGTACCTTACTTACTGCGGGGCCATGATTACGCCCACCGATATCGAGCTGGGGGCGGACGGGACACTGTACATCGTCACCAGCGAACACATGGTGCGGCGAGTCACCGCTGGCGGGCTCATTTATACCGTGGCGGGCAGTGGCAGCCGAGCAGGCGAGAACGGAGACGGCGACCTGGCCACGCAGGCAAGCTTCTTCCAGCCGGTTGGGCTGGCCAGAGCTGGCGATGGCAGTCTCTACGTCAGTGACGCCTCGTACCAGCGCGTGAGGCGCATCGGCACAGACGGGGTGATCCAGGCCCTGGCGGGGCAACAAATCGCTCTCAATACCCCAGGCGTGTTTGCTGGCGACAACGGCCCGGCGGCCGCGGCTCGATTTGCCTCCTTCTCGCCGACGCGCATGGCGGTGGCTCCCGACGGCAGCCTCTACATCGCGGACACCTATAACCATCGCATCCGCCGGGTGAGCAGCCCGCTCCCGGGCTTTGCGGATCTGGGCGACATCGTCATCGCGGCCAAAGACGGCCGCGAGCTTTACGTCTTCGACAGCCGCGGCCGCCATCTGCGCACCGTCGATGCCCTGATGAATGTACAACTCTACGCCTTCGGGTATGATGCCGAGGGACGGCTGAGCACGGTGACGGACCGGGACGGCAAAGTAACCACTATTACCCACTACCCCAGCGGTAACTTCACGCTGACGGGGCCCTACGGCCAACAGACAACGGCGACGGTGGATACCAACGGGTATCTGGCGACGATCACGAACCCGAACCACGAGACGACGAGTTTCACGTACAGCGATAAGGGCCTGTTGACGGAAGTGGCGGACGCGAACCAGCACACTACGAGCTTCAGCTACGACGCCGAGGGGCGGCTGACCCTGCGGGCCGATGCGGCCGGCGGCAGCGACACGCTGGCGCGCACCGAGCTGGCCGTACCGAACGGGAGCGGTTACGCGGTGACGCGCACGAGCGGCGAAGGGGTGAGCACGCTCTACCGGGTGGAGGCCTTGGGCACGGGCGACCGGGTGCGCACCACGGTCTTCCCTGACGGCACAACTCAGACAACCTTAATCAAGATCGACGGGACTACACAGAAGACGGCGCCTGACGGTATCAGTCAGACGGCAACCGAAGCCGGCGATCCGCGTTTCGGGATGCAGGTGCCGGTAACCACGAATGAGACGATCAGCACGCCCGGCGGCATCACGGCAAACCTGACGGGCTCGCGCACGGTAACGCTGAGCGACCCGGCTGATCCATCGAGCCTCACCAATCAGACGGACACCATCGTGGTCAACGGCCGCACCATCCTGCGCACGTACGATGCGGCGACGCGCACGATCACCGACACCAGTGCCACGGGGCGGCAGACCACGACGGTGCTAGATGCGTTGGGACGGCCGGTGCAGCAGCAGTTGGGGACGCTGACCCCGATGGAGCTCAGGTATGACGCCAACGGCCGCATAGACGGTACCGCGCAGGGCAGCCGGCTGAGCACGCTGGTCTACGACGCCGATGGCAACCTGGGCAGCTTGACTGATCCGGCCGGGCGTACGGTGGAGTTCCTGTACGATGCGGCGGGGCGGGTGACGCGGCAGATCCTGCCCGACCTGCGCGTGATCGACTTCGGCTACGATGCCAAGGGCAACCTGACCTCGATCACGCCGCCGGGGCGACCGGCGCATTTCTTCGCTTACAGCCCGAGCGACCTTTTGCACTGGTATAGCCCGCCGCAACCGAGCCCATCACTCACCGAGCCGCGCACATCCTATTCCTACTATCTTGACGGGCAGCTGGCGCGCATCACGCAGCCGGACGGACAAGCCATCAACCTGACCTACGATCCGGAGACCGGGCAGCTGCTGGCACAGTCGTCACCAGTGGGGCAGATCTATTACCGCTATGACGCGGTGACCGGCAACCTCGACCGCATCGACGCGCCCAGCGGCAGCCTGTCGTATGCCTACGACGGCAGTCTACCGACGGGCGAGAGCTGGAGCGGAACGGTAGCTGCGAGTGTGAGTCGGACCTACGACAACAACTTCCGCATTACGTCCCAGAGCGTCAACGGCGGCAGCACGGTTGCGTTTACCTACGATGCCGACGACTTGCTCACGAGCGCGGGTGCCTTGACGATCGCGCGAGATGTGCAGAACGGGCTCATCACCGGCACCACGCTGGGCATCGTCGGTGATGCGCTCGGCTACAACAGCCTCGGCGAAGTCACCAGCTATCAGGCAACGGTCGACGGCACACCGATCTTCTCGGAAGCCTACACCCGCGACGGCCTCGGGCGGATAGCTGTCAAGACAGAGACCATCGGCGGGGTCACGTCAACCTATGTGTACGGCTACGATGTTGCGGGCCGGCTCGCGGACGTGACGACAAACGGCACCGCGACCGCACACTACGAGTACGATCTGAACGGCAATCGGGTAGCCGACGCGAGCAACGATGGTCTGCTCAGTTTCACCCAAGCCGGTACGCTGCTCAATGCGACATACGATGCGCAGGATCGGCTGCTCTCTGCGACTGTTGGGCCAGCGGCAGTCGATTATTCGTATACGGCGAACGGTGAATTGCTGGCGAAGGCCGACGGCAGCGGCACAACCACGTATGCTTACGACGTGCTCGGCAACCTGCGCAGCGTGGCCCTGCCGAGCGGCGATGTAATCGACTACGTCATCGACGGGCAGAACCGGCGGATAGGGAAAGCGGTCAATGGGACGCTGGTGCAGGGCTGGCTCTACGACGGGCAGCTCCGCATTGTGGCGGAGTTCGATGGAAGCGGAGGTGTGGTGTCGCGCTTCGTCTACGGCAGCAAGGCGAATGCACCTGACTACGTGGTTCAGGGCGGCGTGACCTATCGCTTGGTTTCTGACCATCTAGGTAGTCCACGGCTGGTCGTAAACGCGGCTGATGGCACACTCGTCCAGCGCACGGACTACGACGAGTTCGGGAATGTGACCTTCGACCAAGCGGCTCCAGGATTCCAGTGGGTACCGTTCGGGTTCGCGGGTGGGCTGTATGACCGCGACACCGGGTTGGTTCGCTTCGGCGCACGCGATTTCGACCCCCAGGCCGGCCGGTGGAGCGCCAAGGACCCCGTCGGATTCCGGGCCGGTGACACGAACCTGTACGGGTACGTTCTTGCAGACCCGACGAATGGATTCGATCCGGATGGTCGCTTCACGCTGCAGCAAGCGATCACCGCGGTCAAAGTCATCGGCACTCTGACCGCGATCTATGAGGGCATACAGTTCATTGCGAATCTAAGAGCGGCCCGGGAGTGTTCAGAAGCCGCAGGCGAGGCGACTCGCGATCAGGCGGCAGGATTGGAACGTGGCGACTTTGAAGCCGTCGAAGAGGCCACTCGCCGTCGCAATGCCGCGATACTTGGTTTAACTCGCGTGATCCCTGATGTCGCAAGGAGTACTCCGCTTACTTCGATCGCCCCTCCACTTAACCCAGCCGATGATGTTGCAGAGGTTCTTCGTTGCCTGAAGCGTACTGAGCGTTACCGGTGAGACAATGTCATCTCGATTGAGGAAGTTCAGCTGGCTGCTCCTCGCGCTTGTGGTTCCTGTTGCTGCTGCTTGGAACCATAGTTCCTGGACCAAGCTTTGGGTTCTCGATCGCCTATCCGTTCCTGGAGAGGAGTTTCAGATCGGCAATGCGGCAGTGACGCGGGGCTCCAACTGGCTGCTTACGAGTGTGCGACGCGACCTTGGTTCCCAGGTGAAACTATATGGCATGTTTCCCGTCTGGATGTCCATTGGGCGGATCGAAAGCGTCCCGGCGCCGCACTTTTGGTTTCGCGTGCTTGGACACGACGATATGGAGGACGGTTTTGTGGCCGTTATCGAGATGGATGAGGTCATGAAGAGACGGGCATGGGCTGCGCTAGCACAGGTAGAGTCGTTCCCGGATTACACCGTGACGACCTTCAATGGATTTCCCGCGCTTCAGGGGCAGCGAAACAATTACACAGCCATCCACGTTCCGGAACTGGGCATCTACGTTCTCGTTTCCGACCCAAGGCTTCTTGCTGATGTGCGTGTGCGCGCGCGGAGCAGTAAGCCGGAATGATTCACGTGCGGCGAAGGCGCGAGTTGAAAGAGCGTGAATGCTCGCCGCGTTCTTAGCCCTGATTGGGGACGGTATATGTTTGCTCACCGATGCGAACGGAGCTTCGCCCACGACGCGGAGGAGCGTCTGACGCAGCGCACATATCCGGCTGGCAACGGCAGCGACCCGCTGGCGCGTACCCAGGCGGCGGTGCCAAACCGGAGCGGCAGCTGCGGACCACGCCATTGCCCGAAAGCCGCAGCAGACGACGCACCTACACCACGACGTGCTCGGCAACTTGCGCAGCGTGGCCTTGCCGAGCGGAGATGTGATCGACTACGTCATCGACGGACAGAACGCCGGATAGGTAAAGCGGTCAATGGGACGCTGGTGCAGGGCTGGCTCTACGACGGGCAGCTCCGCATTGTGGCGGAGCTTGATGGCAGCGGAGGTGTGGTGTCGCGCTTCGTCTACGGCAGCAAGGCGAATGCACCTGACTACGTGGTTCAGGGCGGCGTGACATACCGCCTCATCAGCGATCACCTCGGCTCGCCAAGGCTGGTGGTCAACGCGGCTGACGGCACCATCGTTCAACGGACGGACTACGACGAGTTCGGGAACATCACCTTCGACGACGTGGCCCCGGCTTTCCAGAGGTTACCGTTCGCCTTCGCCGGTGGGCTGTACGACCCGGACACTAGGCTGACGCGCTTCGGAGCGCGGGATTACGATCCGCAGACTGGGCGGTGGCTGGCCAAAGATCCCATCGGGTTTGATAGCCGTGGTCTCAACTTCTACGAGTACGCCTTTGGCGATCCGATTAACTTGACGGATCCTAGCGGCCTTGAGAGTCTGTTTGAACAGGCATTTGGCGTCAGCTTCCAAAGTGTACTTAGGCGCGCACTCACCAGTCCAGTTGGGAACTTGTTCTTCGGAAAGGCCGGCATTCTCAACACGAATCCCTACCTCCGCGTCGGTCTGAGTCGAAAAGGCGGACAGCTGGTGTTTCGGATCGCCGGGCAGTTCGTCCAGTACATCACGGCTGAGGGCCACATTATCCTTGTCGACCTGGGACTCCTGTAGCCGAGCTATGGACAAAACCCTCACCCCATTTCAGCGCACCTGCCTACAGGAACTCGAACGCGCGCTCTCTGCTGTCGGCGGCCACCTGGAAGATGTGCAATGGCATCAGGACCATCCCGTGCTGGGCGGAGAGAACTCCACTTATCTCCAAGCACGCGTGTCCGGCACAGCTGTAGAGGTGTGGGTCTACGGCGATCAGGCCGATGTTGGCGCCCCAGGCAACGTCAGGGTCTTTGAATCGCTCGATTACGACTCGCCGGAGGAGCTGACCCGTGCCTTTGTGCGGGCTGTTATTGAAAACCTGGGCGCGCACGGGCTCGGTGAGGACAGATCCTGACGCGAGTGTAGGAGCAATTGGCGCGGATGATGATGCCTTCTGCTCTCGACCTCATGTTCATGGTCCTCATCATCGGGGTATTCATCTCAATGATCTCTCCGCTTCTCCTTTTCCATCCGCATATTGCAATGCTATTAGGGGTAACATGCGCCTTGGTCGGGCTCGCCTTATGCATTCTCTTTAGGAGAGACGCGGTACGCAATGACAATGAGCTTGTTGTAAAGCAACCCAGGAGAGAGCAGATAGGAGTTTGGGCCTTCCGATTGGGATGTGTGCTCATGGCCGGGAGTGGTGTGACGTTCTTGTTCGCTCTGAAAGTGCTCGTGCAAAGGTAAGGTAGAGGAAGCGAGAGGTGTCATGGTAATTCCCTGGCTTTCGTGCGGATGATGCGGTGACCGGTAATCTTGAGCGCATCGATTGCCGCCAATACCGAAACCATCGGCGGTGTCAGTAGCACGTATGCCTACGCCTACGACTCGGCGGGCCGACTCACCGACATTACAACCAACGGCACGGCAACGGCGCACTACGAGTACGATCTCAATGGCAATCGGGTGAGCGTCACCACTAAACTTGATGGAGTCTTCGGCATTTCTGATCACGTTCATTGAGGGTCGGTAAATTTCCCCCCTCGGGAAGCTTGCAAAAGCCGCCCGAGAGGGGCTCCCTCCGAGTTTGCGAGAACTTAGAGAGGAGACGACTTTTGTACGCCGAACTGCTCGGGGATTGGATTGAGGCCGCGGCGGGCCAGCAGCCCAGCGCACGCGCTTCCCCCAAAACCAGCGCCCACCACGATTGCGTCGTATTTCGTATCCGCCATGTCGCCCCTCCTTGCGATCGAGGATTACCCGTAACGAACGAGCCTGCGTTACCTCATTCCCGGCTCGTTCGCCAGAGTCGCTCGGGATGGCTGAGCCAGCCGAAGGCCTGACTTGCTTTGATGCTCACCCGGGGTGACAATTGTTGGGATCAAGTCGAGGAAGTTTATGGCAGCCGCACGTGAATCCAAGCCGGAGCGCCGCGAACTGGAGCGGATCGAAACCCGCGAGTGGCTCGAGTCGCTCGACCACGTCGCCGAGCACGGTGGCGCGGCGCGGGTTCGACGGCTCTTTCAAGCCTTACAGCAGCGGGCTGCGGAGCGGGGCATCGCGCTTCCGTTTTCAGCCGACACCCCGTACGTAAACACCATCCCGCGTGATCGCCAGCCGCCTTTTCCGGGGATCTACGAGATCGAGCGCCGCATTCGCCGGCTGGTACGCTGGAACGCCATGGCGATGGTGGTCCGCGCCAACCGTGAGGAAGACGGCATCGGCGGCCACCTGTCCACCTTCGCTTCGGCCTGCACTCTTTTTGAAGTGGCTTTCAATCATTTTCTGCGCGGCAAGGATCATCCTGAGGGCGGCGACCAGGTGTACTTCCAGGGGCACGCTTCGCCGGGAATCTATGCCCGAGCCTTTCTCGAAGGACGCCTTTCGGTCCAGCAACTGGAGAACTTCCGACGGGAGCTCCGTCCGGGTGGCGGCTTGTCTTCCTACCCGCACCCGTGGCTGATGCCGAATTTCTGGGAGTTTCCCACGGTCTCGATGGGATTGTCCCCGATCATGGCGATCTACCACGCGCGCTTCAATCGCTACCTGGAAGACCGCGGTCTGGCCACCAGGACCGGTCGAGTGTGGGCCTTTCTAGGCGATGGCGAGCTCGACGAACCGGAGTCTTTGGGGGCCATCAGTCTCGCCGCACGCGAGCGGCTCGACAATCTGATTTTCGTCGTGAACTGCAATCTGCAGCGCCTCGACGGGCCGGTGCGCGGCAACGGCAAGATCATTCAGGAGCTCGAGGCCGTCTTCCGCGGCAGCGGTTGGAATGTGATCAAGGTGATCTGGGGAGACAGTTGGGACCCGCTGCTCGAGCGCGATCATGACGGGGTGCTGGTTACCCGCATGGAGGAAGCGGTAGACGGCGACTACCAGATGTACAGCGTCGCCCCCGGATCGTACACGCGCAAACACTTCTTCGGCACCGACCCGCGGCTCGAAGCGCTGGTCGCGCACTTGAGTGACAATGAGATCTGCAAGCTCAAGCGTGGTGGACATGATCCCGTAAAGATGTACGCCGCCTACCATACCGCCGTCACACACAGGGGATCACCGACTGTGATACTGGCCAAGACCATCAAGGGCTACGGCTTGGGAGAGGCCGGCGAAGGGCGCAACATCAGCCACCAGCAGAAGAAGCTGAACGAGGAAGAGCTGCGCGAATTCCGCACGCGCTTCGGCATTCCGGTGTCCGACGAGGATCTCGCCGAGGTGCCGTTCTACCGTGCCGCCGAAGACAGTGCGGAGATGCGATATCTACACGAGCGCCGCAAGCAGCTCGGCGGCTACCTCCCGGCGCGGCGTGTGACCACTGCCGCACTGGAAAGCGTACCCGAAGAGCCGTTCAAGGAGTTCTACCAGGGCACGAACGGGCGCGCCATAGCCACAACCATGGCGTTTGTCCGCTTGCTGGCGAAACTGCTGCACGACAAGACCATCGGCCGGCTGATCGTGCCAATTGTGCCAGACGAGGCGCGCACCTTCGGTCTCGAGGCGCTGTTCCGGCAGGTGGGCATATACTCGCACGTCGGCCAGCGCTATGAGCCGGTCGATAAGGCTTCGCTGATCTATTACAAGGAGGCCACCGACGGACAGATTCTGGAGGAAGGCATCACCGAAGCCGGCGCCATGTCCTCGTTCATTGCGGCGGGCACGGCCTACGCCACGCACGGCGTCAATACCATCCCCTTCTTCCTTTTCTACTCGATGTTCGGCTTCCAGCGCATCGGCGATCTTATCTGGGCCGCCGGCGACTCGCGGGCCCGCGGCTTTCTCCTCGGCTGCACGGCCGGACGAACGACGCTCGCCGGTGAAGGGCTTCAGCATCAGGACGGCCACAGCCAGCTCGTGGCCTGCTCGCATCCAACCGTCACTGCCTATGACCCAGCTTTTGCCTATGAAATCGCGGTGATCGTGCGCGAGGGTATCCGCCGCATGTTCGTGGAGCAGCAGGACGGCATGTACTACCTGACCCTGTGCAACGAAAGCTATGGCATGCCCGCCATGCCGGACGGCGCCGCCGAGGGCATTCTGCGTGGCATGTACCGCCTGCGCGCCGCAAGCGACAGTGCTGCGCCGGCGCGGCGTGCGGCCCTGCTCGGCAGCGGCGCGCTGATCAACGAGGCGCTGCGCGCTCAGGCCATGCTGGAGGCCGACTACGGAGTCGCCGCCGAAATCTGGAGCGTGACCAGCTACCAGCAACTGTACCGCGATGCCGCGGATGCCGAGCGCTGGAATCGCCTGCATCCCGAGGAGCCGCCGCGCGTCCCCTATGTCGCTCAGTGCCTTGGTACGGACCCGGGAGTTGTTATTGCCGTGTCCGACTACACACACATGCTGCCTCATTCGCTTAGCCGTTGGATCCCTGGCCCGTTCGACGTCCTCGGTACCGATGGCTTCGGCCGCAGCGAAAGCCGCCGCTCGCTGCGCGACTTTTTTGAGGTGGATGCGCGCTATGTCGTGCTCGCAACCCTTCGCGCTCTTAACCGGCGCGGCGAGGCAACCACCGACGAGGTATCGCAGGCGGTCAGAAAACTCGGGATCAATCCGGACAAGCCAAACCCGCGAATCGCGTGACAGAGGTCGCGTGACAGAGGATGGTGATGATCAAAGCAGTCAAACTTCCCGAGCTGGGCGAGAACATCGAGGAGGGCGAGGTGCTGGCGGTGCTGGTGGCGGTGGGAGACCGCATCCAGCCGGACCAGACGCTCATCGAGCTCGAGACCAACAAGGCATCGGTTGAAGTTCCCGCCCCGCTCTCCGGCATCATCAAGGCGGTACACGTCAAGGTGGGCGACACCGTTCGCGTCGGCGGCGTCATCGCCGAGGTAGAAACGGAAACTGACGGTCTGGCGCCGGAGGCTCCGAAGGAGGAGTCAGCCGAGCAAGAAGATGAGGTTGAGGCGAGTGCCCGAGCGGTGCCTACGGAGCGCCGCGCCCCGGCGGCTGCACAACCGGCGGCCGAGCGCGAGGCAGCCACACCAGAACCAGCCGCAGCGGCGGCGCCGTCAGTGCGGCGCTTGGCACGGGAGCTTGGCATTGACATCAACGCCGTCACCGGTACAGGTCCAGACGGGCACATCTCAGAACAAGACGTGATGCGCTACGCCCGCCTGCTGATTCAGGAACGGCTGCAGGCACCCCGCGCCTCCTCGCCAGCCCCTGTCGGATTCCTCGGCCTTCCAGACTTCAGCCGCTTCGGCAACGTCCAGCGTGAGCCCATGAGCGGCATTCGCCGCAGTACCGGCCAGGCCATGAGCCGGTCGTGGCTCACGATTCCGCACGTAACGCAATTCGACCGTGCCGACATCACCGAGACCGAACGGGCCCGCAAGCACTACGCTTCGCAGGTCGAGGCGCACGGCGGCAAGCTCACGCTCACCGCTGTGATCATCAAGATTCTCGCCGCCGCCGTGAAGATGCACCCAAAGTTCAACGCCAGCATCGACGTGGAGCACGAGGAGATCGTGTACAAGAACTACGTCAACATCGGCGTTGCCGTCGACACCGAGCACGGGCTGCTGGTGCCGGTGATCCGGGACGTGGACAAGAAGCACCTGACCCAGATCGGGCGCGAGCTCACCGAGCTCTCCGAGCGTGCCCGAGCCCGCAAGAGCCGGCCGGACGACTTGCAAGGCGCCAATCTCACGGTGACCAATCTGGGCAGCCTCGGAACCACGTACTTTTCGCCGCTGATCAACTGGCCCGAGGTAGCCGTGCTCGGGATCGGACGGGCCAGTAACGAGGCAACCCTGCGTGACGGCACGTTCGTGCCGCGCCTGATTCTCCCGCTATCGGTCTCCTACGACCACCGCTTGATCGACGGCGCCGACGCCGCCCGCTTCCTGCGCTGGATCGCCGAAGCATTGGAACACCCCCTGGCGCTGGCGCTGGAGAGCTGACCGCTTCGGAGCGGGCACCCCTCGATACGCCGCCAAGGGAGGGCTGCTACTCGGGGTGAACGGTTCAAGCTCGATTTCAGAAGCTTATTCCCGTTCGCCCCGAGTAGGCCCCATTTGTTCAGGGGCCGTATCGAGGGCTGCTCGCACTTATCGAGTCTCTCTTGCGAGCATGACGGCTGACGCTGCGCAATCACTTATGTCACTGCGTATAAGTGTCAGTCTAAGAGCCGACGCTATCAACCAAGTGTGGGAATTGGGCTTGACGGCCGGCCGCTCTCATGACAGTCAGAACCTAAGGTAAGGCGAAAAGGGGGCATCCGTGATGGCGTGCAATCGGCAGCTTGGAGTGCGGTGGGTCGGATTGGTAGGCATCGCCTTGGGCGCGGTCATGGCCGCTTCGGTGGGCTGGGCTCAGCAGACCTGTAGCGACTTTGACCCGCAGTGTATGACCGACGGCGTCTGCCAGGCCGACGGCAGCTGCACCGGGACGCCTCGGCCGGATACAACATTGTGCAATGACGAAAACGTCTGCACCGTCAGCGATCATTGCCAGGCAGGCTTTTGCGTCGGCGGCAGCAACGCCCCAACCTCGACGTCCTGTGAGGACTTCAATCCCTGTACGACCAACGACCACTGCCAGACCGGTATCTGCGGAGGGACCGCCGCCGCCAACGGCACGCCGTGTAGCTTTGGGTCGTGCAACGGCCAGTGCCAATCCTTGTTTGGATTTGCCATCTGCGATGCAATACGGAGCGGATGCCAGGAAGACGACCTGTGCCACTTCTGCGACCCGACCACCGGACAGTGCACCGCTTCCATTCCCTGCAACGACGAGTGTGAAACCGGCCAATGCGACCCATCGAGCGGAGAGTGCATCAACCTCCAGCCCAAACCTGATAGCACCGCATGCGGAGATGTTGAGTGCGGTGCGAGCTGTAATTCCGGTGCCTGTTCCGTCGGGACCCCGGTTTCCCAGGCGACTCCCACGGCTACGCCAGCACCGAGTGGCTGCACCGGTGACTGCAACGGCAGCAACACCGTCACCGTCGATGAGATTCTGTCGATGGTGAACATCGCCTTGGGAAACACCGATGTCTCCCTCTGCACAGCGGGCGATGCGAATCACGACAACAAGATCACCGTGGATGAAATCCTTGCCGCAGTGAACCGGGCACTAAGCGGTTGCCCGGTCCTCCCGACCGCCACACCGACTGCGACACGCGCGCCGGCCACCAATACACCGATCCCCGCAACTTCCACACCGACCAACACCAGCGGAGGCGCAACCTCGACGCCCACAGCCACAGAGGCTCCCGGTAGCCCGACCTCGACACCAGGCACCGGCGCGCCCAGCATTTCGAAGCGCGCCTCCGGTTCGGTTGCCAGCAGCACCAAAGTCTTCATGGCCATACCGCAATTGCTGTCCGCCCTTCTCAGCTCTACTTCCGGCGGCCTTTCCATGACCGTCCCGCCGAGTCCCGGAACCGGAGCAGGCGCTGCCCTCATCACCCTACCTTTCAGCTGTCCCGATGGCGGGGGCGGAACCCTGAGCTGTGATATGTCTGGCTTTCCGCCTGGACCGCCAACCTTTACGGTTACGCTGAGCAACCAGAGCGGCAACTGCCAGGTCGGCACACTTACGTTCGGCGGCAGCCTCACAGCTACAGGCAAGCAAGGGGATTCCTGCTTCTCCATCCCGAGCAACGTTACGCTGTCGACCCAGAATCTAACCGTCCAGTCGCAAACCCCCGCCGGAACCACGACCGCAACCTTCAATCTGACCAATGCCGCAATGAGTTTGTCGTGCGTCGGCGGCCCGTGTGAGTGCAATTACGATCAGGTCAGCCTGACCCTGAACGGCACCATGTCGGTCGTAAGTACCAACGGCCAGACGACTACGACGCAGGCAGCGTTCGACAACACAAGCATGCTCATCACGGTAGACGACTATGCAGCTCCAGATCACTGCGTACCGGTGGCCTACACGATGGTGATAAACGGTGGCATGACTCTGACCACCGACAGCAACAGCTTCGATGCGATCTACACGGCGTACACCCTGACGGATGACTCGAGGTCAGGTCAGGATCTGGTGACGATTTCTGGCTTGATCCGTTCGGATTCGTGCTTCGGTGCGGGGGTGCCTGTTATTCTGTCTACAACCACGCCTCTGACCATGAGCGGCGGGAGTTGCCCCATCGACGGCTCTGTCCAGGTCATGACTGACACTCAGACCGACGTGGTGACCTACAACCCTGACGGCAGTGTCGAGATCAACGTCGGCGGGAACGGGACGCAGAACTTCCCGTCATGCCTCGATCCAGCGCTGTACCAGTGCCCCGCGTCCTGACCTACAAAGTCCAAGGTCCAAAGTCCAAGGTCCAAGGTCATCTGGTCCTTGACTTTGGACCTTGCGTACCCCAGCTGTAGCGCCGGCATCTTGCCGGCAGGATGCCGGCGCTACGCCGCCTCACCCTGCTTGCGTAGTTCTCGAACCGTGCCGTCCTTGTTGCCCACCAGCACTACCTGGGCCATGCCGAGGAACAGGCCGGTGCCTACGACACCCGGAATCGAGCGAATTGAATCCTCCAGCTTCCCTGGCTCGGTAATGGGATCGACGCCGCAGTCGAGGATGTAGTTCCCGCCGTCGCTGACGAACGGGCGATCTCCGTCACGGCGCAGCTGCGGCCGACACCCAAGTGCGGCCAGACGGCTGGCACAGAATCCGGCGGCAAAGGAAAGCACTTCGACCGGCAGCTTTCCACGTTGCCCGAGCACCGCCACAAGCTTTTCGCTGCCCACGAGAATAACCTCCAGTTTAGAGGCCGCCGCAACGATCTTCTCCCTCACCAGGGCGCCGCCGTAGCCCTTGATCAGATCGAGGTGCGGATCGACCTCATCCGCGCCATCTACGGTCACATCGATCTGCTCCGTCTCGTCGAGCGTGACCATCTGGATGCCGAGGTCTCGCGCGGCCGCGGCCGTGCTTTCGGAGGTGGGCACAGCGGTGACACGCAGGCCGTGCTGCACCTGCCGGCCCAGTGCGCGGACAAAAGCGGCCGCCGCACGGCCGGTGCCGAGCCCCACTATGCAGCCGTCACGGACGAACTCCAGCGCTCGCTCGCCAATGGCCGTCAGTACCGCATCATCCGCTTGTGGATTCGCCATGTCGCCTCCCAGGCTTGGGTTGTCTTCTTCATAACCAACCCGCCTGTTCCTGTAAACTGTCCGCACCGGCGCGGGCCGCGCTCGCCTTGCACCGCCAGCACCGCACCCCTACAATGCCGTGCATCGAATGGACCGGTGGTGGAAATTGGGGGCCGGTCGGCGCATGCCCCTCCCCGCGGACGAAATCCGCCGGCGACGGCGCGAGGTGATCATCATCGCCTTGACGGCGCTGGTGTTTCTTGTCTTTGCCATCTTTGAAACGCGCTTTGCTCGCTTCAGCAACAGCTCCTCTCTGTGGAGCAACATCGTCTTCTTCCTGCTGATCAACTTCAACATCATCCTGCTGGTGCTGCTCATCTTTCTGGTCACCCGCAATCTGGTCAAGCTGATCTTCGAACGCCGCCGCGGGATTTTCGGATCACGCCTGCGCACGCGCCTGTCTCTGGCTTTTGTCGGTTTGTCTTTGGTCCCAAGCGTGCTGTTGTTCTTCGTGGCCGAGGGCTTTCTCCATGTGGCTATCGAAAGTTGGTTCAACGTCCGGGTGGAAAGCTCAATTGCCGGTTCCCTCGACGTGGCGCAGAGCTATTACCAGTTCGCCGCCAACAACTCCCTGTACTTCGCGCGCAATCTCTCCCGGCAAACGGCGGAGGCAGGCCTGCTGGCGCCGGACCGGGCCGGTGACCTGCGGCAATTCGTGCAACAAAAGCTTCAAGATCTCAACCTGGCGGGGCTGGAGGTTTTTGCCTCTGACCGTACCAGCCTGGCACGCGCCAGCACTGCCGAGATGGGGCGGCGCCCACCGCCCGCGGGAAGTGACATCCTCGCCGAGCTGTTCAACGGCCAGGACATCGCTCGGACCTACTCCTTCGGCAAGGGCGACATCGTGCGCACCGGCGTCCCGGTGCGCGCCGCGGACGGCACGCTGATCGGCGCGGTCGCCGTCGATTACGTAGTCCCCCGCAACGTCAGCAAGAAGGCCCGCGACATATCGCGGGCGTACGAGGAGTACCGCCAGTTATCGGGCATGAAGCAACCGATCAAGAACGGGTACATCCTGACGCTGGTGCTGATAACCTTGGTGGTCATCTTCTCGGCCATGTGGTTCGGGTTCCAACAGGCGAAGAGCATCACCATCCCCTTGCGGCGGCTGGCCGAAGGCACGCGTGAGGTGGCACAAGGCAATTGGAACCACCGCATCGAGGCCGGCAGCGACGAGGAAACCGCCGTCCTGGTCGACTCCTTCAACCAGATGACGGCTGAGCTCCAGCAGATCCACTCGGAACTCATCGAACGCCGCAAGTACGTCGAGAACATTCTCGCCAACATTGCTGCCGGCGTGGTCTCCCTGAGTCGTGACGGCGCGGTCACCATGCTGAATCGCGCCGCCGAAAACATGCTGGGCGTCCGCTTGTCGCAGGCGCGCGGCAAGCATTGGTCGCAGGTGTTCAGCCGCCCGGACTTGCGCAAGGTGGCGGAAGTGATCAACGAAGCTGTGGCCTCACCCGGCCAACAGCGCGAGCGTCAGATCAAATTGACCGGCGGGGAGCAGGTGCTCACAGCTCTGGTGACAACTACCTCTCTCGCCGACGATGCCGGGACACCGCGCGGGGTGATGCTCTTCTTCGAGGATGTAACTCATCTGCTGCGCGTCCAACGCATGGAAGCTTGGCGGGAAGTGGCGCGCCGGCTTGCCCATGAAATCAAGAATCCGCTCACCCCGATCCAGCTCTCCGCTCAGCGCCTTCGCAAGCGCTACACCAAGGAGCTCGCACAGCAGGATGGAGCGCTGTTCGATGAATGCACGCGGACCATAGTTGGCCAGGTCGAAGAGTTGAAACGGTTGGTCAACGAGTTCTCGATGTTCGCCCGATTGCCGGCGGTGGAGCTCTCTTTCCAGGACCTCAACGCCGTGGTTGACGAAACACTGGTGCTCTTCCGCCAGGCGCATCCGGAAATCGTTTTCGCTTTTACGCCTGCCGAAGCGCTGCCGCCGCTGGAGTTGGATCGTGAAGCCATCAAGCGTGCGCTAATCAACATCCTCGACAACGCCGTTGCCGCGTGCCAAGCTGCTCCCGATTCCGGCCGCATTGAGGTGTCCGTAACCCACTCGCCGGCGCGTGGAACTGTGGTTCTGGAAGTCGCCGACAACGGCATAGGGATGAGCAGAGAGGCAAAACTCCGCCTGTTTGAACCGTATTTTTCGACCAAGAAAGAAGGAACGGGACTTGGTCTGGCCATCGTCTCTGCGATCGTCGCCGACCATCAGGCCTATATCCGTGTGCAGGACAACCAGCCGCGCGGCAGCCGGTTTTCGATCGACTTCCCGCTCCGGCGTCCGGCCGAGGTGGTCCGCCCGGCGGCGCGTGCGTGAGGAGGATGGGATGGCGACGGTCCTGGTAGTTGACGACGAGGCACAGATTCGAACTTCATTGCACGGGATCTTGGCGGATGAGGGATTGCGAGTGCTGGAGGCCGAAGACGGCCGGCAGGCGCTCAGCATCGTCTGCGAGCACAAGCCCGAGTTGGTCATACTCGACATCTGGATGCCCGAGATGGACGGCCTGGAATTGCTCCGGCAACTACAGACCACCGCTTCGCCCCCGGAGGTGGTGATGATCTCCGGCCACGGGAATATCGAGACCGCGGTCAAAGCCACCAAGCTCGGCGCCTTCGATTTCATCGAGAAGCCGTTTTCGCTCGACGGTTTGCTGCGCGTGGTCAACCGCGCGCTCGACCACCACCAGACGATGTTGCGCCGCGGCGAGGCCCCGGCTAGTCGCACTGCCGCCAGTGACGAGAGCGGCCAACGGGAAGTCAGTCCGCTACCGCACCCCGTGGCCGACGCCGCGCAGCGGTGGAAGGAGCGCAGCATAGGACGTAGCGTCGTGGCCAGTGGACAGGGATTGCACAGCGGCGTGAAGACGGGGTTGATCCTTCAGCCGCTGCCCCCAGGCAGCGGCATCCTCTTCACCACCCTGTCGGTCGACGACACGGTGCCCGCTCAGCTGGAGTGCGTCGATTCCACCGGCTACGCCACGACGCTACACCGTAACGGTGTGTCAGTCCGGACGGTTGAACACCTCATGGCAGCGCTGCACGCCTACCGGATCACGAACTTGCTGGTCAAGTTGCAGGGCGAGGTTCCGATCATGGACGGCTCAGCCATGAGCTTCTGTGACTTGATCGACAGTGCCGGCACCGTCGACCAGGAGGGCACCATCGAGGAAATAGTCATCGATCGCCGCATCGTGGTTGGAAGAGAGGATGCCGAATCGATCTCCGTCGAGCCGGCTGACTATTTCGGCATCGCCTACACGTTGCGCTACCCGCCCCCGATAGGGCTACAGCAGTACACCTACATCCACACGGGGCCGGACGCCTTTCGTGAGCAAATCGCACCCGCACGCACCTTCGGTTTCGTGCGCGACATGAAGCAGTTAGCCGCCATGGGACTCGCTAGCGGCGGTCGTCTGGACAACTGCGTCCTCATCGACGATGAGAAGATCGTCAATACCTCCCTGCGTTTTGCGGACGAATGCGCCCGTCACAAGATCCTCGACATCATGGGCGACGTCTATCTGCTCGGCCGTCCACTCCGCGGCCTCATCACCGCTCGCATGACGGGACACTCCGACAATATCGCGTTGCTCAGAGACATCCAGAAGACACTAGGTGTGTAGATCCGGCACCCAGGGGGCCACAGAAGTCAGAAGTCAGAAGTCGGAATTCGGAGGTCGGAAGTCGGAGGTCGGAAGTCGGAGGTAGGACATCAGACCAGGCAATCTGACCTCTGATGTCTGACCTCTGACGTCTGATCCTCACCGGCTTGCCAGAATCAAGGTGGGCGTTGGCTGGCGTTTCTTCTTCAACTTGCCGGCGGCTTCCTGCGCAGCCGCACGGCTCGGGTAGGCACCGACCACCACACGGTATAGCGGCCGCCGGCCGTTGCGAACCTTCTGGATGGTAGCGCGGTACCCCGAGCGCTCGAGTGCCTTCTGGAGGCGTTTAGCTCCAGCCGGAGCGCGGAAGGTTTGCACACTCACGAAGTACTTCCGAGCGACCGGCGGCGTGGAGCGTAGACTGTCATCTTCGTCGTCGCCGGCAGCCACCTCGGCATCAGCCAATGCCAGTTGCAGGCCTGGAGGGACAAGCGGTTCGGGCAGATTGCCGATGCCAAAGCCATATTCGATCAGGCGCCTGACGTCTCCCCAAAGATCGGTCGAACCGAGCACCGCCACGCCGAGCTCACGTCCGTCCGCCCGCCCGGCTCCGACGAAGCACTTCTTGGCGGCCCGTGTCCACCCCGTCTTTCCCAACACCTGGATCTTGTAGTCCCCGAGCAAGCGGTTGTGGCTGCGCAGTGCGATGCGTCGCTTCGACCCACTCAGTGGCCTGATGGTGGTGGTCTGCGTGCTCAGGATTTCCTCGAAAAGCGGATTCTCCAGCGAGCGGCTGAACATCGTGACCAGATCACGGGCCGTGGAGTAATGGTTATCCGCCGGCAACCCATTCGGATTGACAAAATGGGAGTTCTTGGCGCCCAAAGCAGACGCCGTTGCGTTCATTTGTTCCGCAAAATTGGATACCGACCCTGCCAGACCGTCGGCCAGAGCGACGGCGGAGTCGTTGGCCGAATTGAGCAACAGCGCATACAGGAGGTCGCGCACCCGCATGCGCCAGCCGGCACGCAGATTCACCTTGGAGGGTGGCGCTTGCGCCGCCTCCCGGGTTACGACCACGTCATCATCGACTCGTCCGCTCTGCAGTGCAACCATAGCGGTGACGATCTTGGTGGTGCTGGCGTTTGGCAGCGGCAGGTCGGGGGTGCGCTCCCACAACACCTCCCCAGTCTGGTTGTCGATCAAAATGGCCGATTTGGCTTTGATGAACGAACGAGAGGGAGCAGCCCACGCCGGGGACGCCAGCACGCAGCTGAGAAGGAGTCCCCATACTGAAAGCGTTTTGGCCCTGCTCATGCCCTCCTCAACCTCACCGCTATTTCGCCTAATCAGTTTGTTGGATCTGTCCCGGGTTGTCAAGAGAAACACCCGGAAGTTACGGTTTCTCCTGCGGATCCTCCGCGCCCGCCATCTCCAGGAGCGGATCATGCGACAGCTTGCCCGGGGCCGGGGGCCCTCACCGCAAGCATGCGGCGGAAGAAGAAGAGGCTCACGATCATAGGCAGGATGTAATATGCCACTCGGAAGATCAGTACCGCTACGACAGCGGTCTCGAAGGGCACGGACATGCTACTGAAAACGGCGGCCATTGACCCTTCCATGATCCCAAGCCCCCCGGGGACGAACGACACCAGCGAAAGGGTGATGCCGACCGCGAAGCCAACCACCACGAAGGTCAGGGGAATCTGGTGGTGAACTGCCACGAAGGCACCGTAGAGGATCAGGATGGTGACCACCCAATCTGCCACGATCCACAAGGTCGGCAGCACCATGTGCCGCTTGCGGGCCAAAAGGAACTCGATACCGCGGTTCAGGTTGGCTTGGTACCGCCAGATGTGCATCCGCGCTGGTTTGTGGCGCGGCAGGAACCGGTGCAGAAGCCAGTGAGTGGCTTCCGCCATGTAAAAGAGTGTACGCCGGCGCAAGCTGCGGTGCAGCAACAGCAGCATTGCCACGGCGGCAGCAAGTGTAAACAGGCAGAGCAATACGGTGGTAGTGCCCAGGGCATAGCCGTGCAGGTGATGAGTGCTGAGCAGGTAGGTAAAACCTACGATGACGAATAGCAGCAGGATCACATTGGTAACGAACGTCTGCACCAGCGAAATGATCACCGCGGTGCCGGAAGGAATCGACAGTCGCAAGAAGAAATACAAACGTAGTGCAAAGCCGCTCAGCCCGCCGCTGGAGACGATGTAATTGGCCGTATTGGCTACGAAGGTGATCTTGAGCATTTCCCAGAAAGGGATGCGTGCCCCAGCCACGGCGGCGATGCCTTGATATGAAAGCGCCATCAGGGCGTAGCTCGCCATACCGCACGTCAGTGGTACCAGCAGGAGCCACAGGTCGATCGCCGATGCCGCCTGTAACAACTTGCGCGTGTCGGATAAGAGAAATAACAGCACCAGCAGCCCTAGCCCCGCCGCCAGCGCCACTATGACGCGACCCCTGGGGATTTCGGAAAGCCCTGTCTCGGATTGCTGTCTGTCCTGGGATGAGTCCGGAGTCATTCGATCCGGTGGAATTAGTCGCTCTCTCCCTACCGGTCAAGGAGGCGCTGCCTCTTGCTTGTGGAGCAGAAGCGTAAGCGCTAAATGACACCTACCGATTGAGCGCTCCCAAGGAGCAGTCATGATCATCTTCTCCAACTTCCTCGCGGCAATGGCGTCCGTGCTGCAACTCGTCCTGACGCTCTACATGTGGATCGTCATTGCTCGGGCCCTGATCTCGTGGGTCAATCCAGACCCTTACAACCCCATCGTCCGGTTCCTCTATAATGCCACCGAACCGCTTCTCTATCGCGTCCGGCGCACCCTCCCCGCGTTTGCAGGCGGCATCGACTTCTCCCCGATAATCGTGATTCTCCTCATTTACTTCCTGCAAGCGTTCCTCGTGCAGAGCCTGCGTGACCTGGCGTTCAGCCTGCGGTGAGCCGTGACGGCAGCGCCCGTACTGCGGCTGCAGATCCATCTCCAGCCACGCGCCAGTCGGAACGGCATTGTGGGACGTCACGGCCACATGATCAAGGTGCAAGTCCACGCTCCCCCGGCTGGCGGCGCCGCCAATGCTGCGCTGGTCGACGTGCTAGCAGCTGCCCTGGGTGTTGCGCGACGGGCAGTAACGATCGTACGGGGAGAGACGAGCCGGGACAAGCTCGTCGAGGTCCATACCCGGGATCTAGATGCCTGCCGTTTGCGCCTCGCAGCTGCGTTAGAGGCCCAGGGGCGCGTTGACAAATCTGGAACCCATAATTAAGGTTAGGCCATGCCGATTTACGAGTACCGATGTGCCAAGTGCGGACAGTTTGAGATCATGCAACGCATCACCGAGCCGGCGTTAAAACGGTGCCCGACGTGTCAGAGCAAAGTTACAAAGCTCATCTCCAACACCTCGTTTCAGCTCAAAGGCAGCGGCTGGTACATCACCGATTACGGCCGCAAGGACGGCAGCAGCGGGAGCAACAAGTCCACCGAGGAAACAAATTCCGAGAGCAAAGCTGAAAGTTCCACCCCGGCCAGCAGCAGCGATAAACCGGGGAAGTCGAAGGAACCGGCAGCCGCCGCCTGAGGCTGTTCTCAACTATCATCCTTTAAGGAGCCGCCGCGGAAACGCGGCGGTTTTCTTGGCAAAATAACCAACACCAATGTATCCTGGCATCGCCTGATCGGGGCAACCACAAGGGTTGCCCCTACGGGATCTGCACTGCGAACAAGCCGCCGACAGTTTGCGATTCCGCTTCTGCTGTGCCAAGCCGCCTCGGGTGAACAAAAGCGACCCTTCGCCCGTCCGGCGACGCCGCCGCTTGGTGCCGGCCATAGTGGGCGTAGACACGGGCGGCACATTCACCGATCTGATTGCCTTCGTGGATGGGCGGGTCCGTACGCTCAAGCTGCTGTCTTCACCCAGCGATCCGGCGCAGGCGGTGCTCAGCGGACTGCAGCAGCTCCTGCCTGAGGTTCCCGTCGGAGTGCTCACCTATGGTTCCACTGTCGCCACCAATGCGCTTCTGCAACGCCGGGGAGCCCGTGTTGTACTGCTCACGACCGCTGGGTTCGATGACCTGATTGAAATCGGGCACCAGAATCGTCCGGCCCTGTACGATCTCGAACCACATCCGCCGGAACCCCTGGTCACCAGGTCTTGCCGCGTTGGTGTTGACGAGCGCATGTTGGCTGACGGCCATGCCCTCCTGCCGCTGCGGTGGCCTGCGCTGCAAACCGCTTTGCGGGCAATGCGTGCGAAACGTCCGGAAGCCGTCGCAGTCTGCTTTCTCCATTCCTATGCCAACGCTGCGCATGAAGAGATGGGCGGCACCGCGTGCGAACGGTGGCCCGAGCTGTTTGTTTCGGTATCTAACCGATTGAGCGCCGAGCATCGCGAGTACGAGCGGCTGAGCGCGACGGTGATCAACGCCTATGTCGGGCCGATCATGAGCCGGCATTTGCGCCAACTGGAGGACGGTTTGCGCGCCTTTCATTCCGGCGGAGTGCGCCCGCGGGTGATGCAGTCCAACGGCGGTTCGATTTCGGCGCAACTTGCCAGCCGCGAGGCGGTCCGTACAGTGCTGTCTGGCCCGGCTGCCGGTGTGGCCGGGGCCTGGGCGGTTGCGCGCACATTGGGGCTGCGCAGGGTCATCGCTTTCGATATGGGGGGGACCTTCACCGACGTGAGCCTGGCGGACGGCAGGCCGGGCCACCGCTCGGAATTCACCGTTGCCGGGCTACCTTTGCGTCTGCCCGCAATCGACATACACACGGTCGGGGCGGGTGGCGGTTCGATCGCCCGGGTAGACGTCGCTGGCGCGCTCAAAGTCGGACCGGAGAGCGCCGGCGCCGATCCCGGTCCGGCCTGCTACGGCAGGGGGCAACTCCCCACAGTGACCGACGCCAACGTCGTCCTCGGCCGAGTGTTGCCAAAGGCATTCCTCGGTGGGCGAATGCTGCTGCAGCCCGAACGCAGCGCTCGGGCGATCGCCACTTTGGGTAAGCGCTTGCGCTTGTCCCGCGAGCAAGCCGCTGAAGGCGTGGTTCGCGTCGTCAACGCGGCAATGGAGCGCGCCATCCGCACCATCTCCGTCGAGCGTGGATACGAACCACGGGGCTATGCACTCATCGCTTTCAGAGGAGCTGGAGGGCAGCACGCGTGCGAATTGGCGGCGCTGCTCGGCATCCGCCGGGTGATCGTACCTCGTGACCCTGGCCTGTTGTCCGCCAGAGGAGCGGCTTCGGCTGACCTATGCCGAGACTATGTTCGCACGGTCATCCTCACCGCGCCGCCGCCCAGGCAGTTGCTGGAGCTCTTCGCCTCTTTGGAGCGGCAAGCTCGCGAGGAGTTGCAGGCTGAGGGCGTCGCATCACCAACCTGCCTCTTCAGTCCAACGCTCGACGTCCGCTATCGCGGCCAATCCCACGAGCTCACCGTCCCTTTCCGTACACGCTTTGAGCAAGCCTTCCACGCCGCACACCAGCGCCTCTATGGCTACCGCGATACCACTCGGCCGATTGAGGTCGTCAGCCTGAGGCTGCTCGCGGTGGCCCGCGGGCCGCGCCCACGTCAGGAGCATTTCTGGCCCGAGGACAGCAAGGGGCCGGCGAAAACCCAGCTTTACTGGAACGGACACTGGCGGTCCTGCCTGGTGTATGCGCGCGAGGGACTGAAGCCGGGCCGTTCCGTCCGCGGCGCGGCCATCGTCACCGAGCTCAGCGCCACCACCGTCATTCCGCCAGGCTGGGTTGGCCGGGTGCACCCTGGCGGCCATCTGGATCTCACGCATGCGCATTGATCCGATTACGCTGGAGGTGTTCAACCATCGCCTGAGCGCGATTGCAGAGGAGATGGGTATTACCCTCTGCCGCAGCGCCTTCTCCGCCAACATCAAAGAACGGCGCGATTACTCCTGCGCCCTGTTCGATGCCAACGGCGAGATGGTTGCTCAGGCGGCTCACATCCCCGTACACCTTGGCTCCACGCCGCTCTCCGTGCATGCGGCTATCGATCAAGTGCGAACGTCGGGGCGACCTGCTGGCCCAGCTCGCCGCCCTCGATCGCGGGGTCCAGCGCGTGCGCGAGCTGGCCAGCGCAGCCGGCGTGGCACTGACGCGGTCGGTCATGCGAGCGCTGCAGGACTACTCCGCACGCCTGATGTCGGCGCTGCTGCAGCGGCTTCCCTCAGGCACCTAGTGGTCTGACCCGCAATTGACTTCGTTAGAGCTTCGCTTGAGCGAGGTAGGGGCCGAGCGTATCCACCAGGGTTGTCGCTATCTCGGGGATCGCACCGGTGAACGGCATGCGCTCCCATCTGCCGTCGTGGCGGTAGAAGCTCAGGCCGTACTGCGCCGAGGTCAACGGGGTCAGGCGCGCCACCGGTTCTTGGTCGCCGGCATACACCACCAGGTGGCCTCGCTCGGGCTGCACCACTACGTGCGTATAGTCGCC